>Ga0302156_10000183_pt1 | contig 58901 bp, 54 predicted proteins | sample I_Bog_N3_2_FD_193503 | JGI IMG/M metagenome (GOLD analysis project Ga0302156, IMG submission 193503) | Peat permafrost microbial communities from Stordalen Mire near Abisko, Sweden - I_Bog_N3_2 | ecosystem: Environmental > Terrestrial > Soil > Wetlands > Peat | place: Sweden: Abisko, Stordalen... | reverse complement strand
CAATCCCGATGCTAAGCTTGAATGCAATGCCGAAAAGGTGATCACCTCTCCGGCTAGCGGAAACGTCGTCGAGCCTATCGTTACCTATGTCGTGTCGTCATCCAGTGGGACATCTGACGAGACCTTTAACGAGCGTCTTGAAAAATTAGGGTATGGAAGTTCGGGAAGTGGCAAACGTTCAGGCAGCGAAGCGATCAAGACTGTTGACAATCGCGCCTCCGGAGGTACTTTTCATGTGGAATTTGCCGCCGATGGATCGTATCAGCAATGGCAATATAAAAAGAAGAAATGGTCATTGGTGAAATCCGACGAACAAACGCCAAACACGATCGCTGAGTAGATTGTGTTTGTCATCTTTCACCCGTTGGTTGTCACTGGCCGAATGGCTTGGGCGGGCACTTGGTCCAAATCTTCGGATCTTCGAACTGGCATTCTGCAATTCCGCAACGTCAGTACGCTTACTTAAGATCACTGCCTATTAGGCCTTAGCACAACAAGCGATTTTTCAATGTTGACACCTTTGCTTTGCAATTGCTGAACTATAGTCAACCGTTGTATTGGTCAAGAAATTCCGGACACCGCGTTAAGTTTTTCTTCGGCCACTGCCGGTGTGAGTCCGTCATTAAACTGATGTGGCCGTATCCAGTTATATCGTTGCATCAAATAGTGGCTGATGTCCCGATGTGCCGTCATATAGCGCATGTTCGGCACCCGAACAGTCAGGACTCTACTTTGTCCCCAAGGTGCTCAATCGAGTGGACACGCCAGTAAAGGAGGTCAACGCTGACTTATCGTGAAAGTGTGATGAAACGAGAAACGCCAAAATTTGCAAATGGCAATCCTCGCCGGCAAATTTCATCCGTCATATTTGCCCATGGTCAATATCGTCGAAACGATAAGTCATGCAGGCGCGCTAAAAATGAAGAAGTCGAATCTTGCCGCATCCAAGTAGACTTGCTTACTTGAAGCGATAGCTTGCTGCCAGGAAAACCTGATCTTCGATATTGCGATGGATGATGGGGCTGTCGGAAATACCGTCGCCGAGCCAAGTGCGGCGCATGGTCAGATTGGTGACCCAGTTCTTAGCTAAGGGATATTCTGCACTCAGTCCCAATTGCCGATTGGTGGACGCGCCGGCGTTATAAGCGCTATAAGGGCTGGTGAGCGATTCGGCAGTAGTCACGCCATAGTAGTAATTATTGTAATTGGCGCTTTGATGAATCAGACCGAACTGTGGATAAAACTGTGCTTTGCCGACATTAAACTGAGTGGCGTAAATCGCTTCGAGGAAGGAGCCGTGCGAGTGACCAGCATCGTAGAAACCATTCAGAAAGAAGGCGCCGTAGCTGGTTTCTTGATAGGTTCCGATGCCTAGCGGAATGGCATCAGAGCGACGCTCAAGACCGTGCGTGGCATTTCTGCCGTCGTAATTGACACGGGTTGAAAACTCCAGATAGCCGTCTCCAAGCTGGACTGTTTTGACGCCAAAGGTATCGAGACGGCCAAAGAAACGCCCATAGTCACCGTAGATATAGGGCTTCCATACCAAGACGCTTTTTTTGTCGGCGAAGTTGCGATCAATTTTGTATGCGCCCAAACCAAGGTCGCCGACATAATGGTCCGGTAGGTCCAGCGGCGAGGAGGGGGGCTCTGCCGCTGCCTGATCTGTTGTCGGCGCTTGTGGACTGGGGACGGGATCTGACGGAGCTGCTTGCTCGGCCATAGCTTGATGCAAAATCAGCAGGGAGAAGACGCACAGCAGCGGTTTGATCATGGTCGAAAGTTTCGGCTTGGGTCATGCAACTTGTAAAGACGAGAGCCTAACATGACTATCAAGATATTGCCTGTTGAGCAAAACCATGATGGGAATTGATTGGTGTTATTTTGCCTTTTTTCCTATAAACGTGGTCAACTTGATACATGAAAATTGCTAATTGGAAATTTCCACACCGGTTATTCATCCAAGCGTTCTTTTATGCAGCAGCGTTTCAGTTTATTTTTTGAAGACGGCGTCTTCCATTGCGACCAGTTCGCCGTCGTCGGTACGTAGTTCAATTCTGCTGATGGCTTTGCCACTTTTGCGATCGACTAGCGCAGCGCAGCGTTCTCCTTGCTGATAAAGATGACCTTCGCCCCATTGGCGTAGGCTAAGCACCACAATAAACAATTCTCTGCCTTTTGGCGTCAGTACATATTCCTGATATGCACTGCCGTCCGAGGCGGGCGTAACCTCCAAAATTTCGGCGTGCACCAGGTCGCGTAAGCGGGTCGACAGAATGTTCTTGGCCACACCCAGGCTTTTCTGGAACTCACCGAAACGGCGCATCCCATCAAAGGCATCGCGAATGATCAGCAGCGCCCAACGGTCACCGACGACGTCAATACAGCGCGCCACCGGGCAGGGATCCTCCTTGAGACTTTTGCGTTTGGCCATAAGCTTGCTTGGTTCCTCGGAGGATTAAAGTGGCAATACAGAAGCTGCGCATTCTAAAAGCCGTTTGCCTCCACATCAACTGCTTTGTCGACATTGCAGATGGTCACGCTTGTCGTGTTTTACAAGCGTGTGGGTAATGATGCCATGTGGATCAGCAGAGAGATTGTGTAATTCGTAAAAAATGATGTAAATTTGGCCAGGTTTGTTGGAGTCCGGCGGAAGTCGGCGCGTTTTCTGGAAATAATTTACCAGTTGCGGCAGCAGGCACGTGCGCTGGCTGCCTCGGTGTGTATTTCCGCTGGTGTCGCACTATTGGCGCAAGTTTTAGTTGATGGCGCCGGCGAGAAACACGACGCGTCCCAGCACTTCAGCGTCTTCAGGCAGGAATTGCTCACGCTGATAATTTTTGCGGTTGCCATTGTCTGCGCTGAGATACCAACGGCCCAAATCGCGCGTGAGGCGTCTGACCACGATGGCGCCCTTGTAATTGATCAGAAACACGATATTGTCTTGCGGCACGGTACTAGCTGTGTTGATCACGACAATGTCTCCAGCGACCAGGCGCGGCGCCATACTGGCATCGTCGATGGCAACCGCGATCAGATGCTCCGGCAACAGTTTATGTGCTTTGAGCCAATTGCGGTGCAGGCAGATGACTGCTTGTGCATGTTTGATTTCTGCAATATCTGGATGGATCGCGTCTGGTTTCAGCGTCAAACTCACTTGCCGGATGAAGACCATGTCGTCAACATCGGTACCGGCGTTTGACTGCTGTCGGTAGGCTTGATGGGCGGAAGTTTCGCCTAGCATCAGCAATTCGAAATAGAGGGAATTGAGGCCGAGGCGTTTTTCCAGGCGGCGCGCAGCCTTCTCGCCAAAGCCCTGGCCGCCACGGTAGGTCGGCGAGAGCAGTTGGCCCAGGCGTGATTCACTTAGATTGCTTTCATCGCAGAATTTCTTCCGGTCGTTTTCGTAACGATCCTCGAGCAGGGCAATCAGACGTTTGCGGCGGTGTTCGTGCATATCCATGACTTATTGGACCGCACATTTAGCAAATGGTAAACTAACTTTTGCTTGACTTGCTTATAAGTAATGCTAAATTAAAGGCATGACACTTTTACAATATCTCAACTCCTTATCGTCGCAACGGCGTGCGGAAGTGGCCGTACTCTGTGAGACGTCGTTCGAGTATTTGCGGCAGATTGCCTATGGAAATCGCCCTTGTTCACCGAAGATTGCGGTATGCCTGGAACGCGAGTCCGGCGCCCTGGTTACGCGTAAATTACTCTTCCCGAATGACTGGGACAAGGTCTGGCCAGAATTGGCTGACCGGGATCAGTAAAAGTCATCCGATCTGGTCTAGGTATCGATGTTGCGTTGCGCAATAAAAAAGTCGCCGCCTAATGGCGACGACTTTGTTACCGGTATTGCGCAGTAAGCTTGCTAATGTCGATCAGGCCCGAGGCTTTTGCGCGGCTTTAGCGCGCTCCAGCAAGAACGTTGTCAGCAGCGGAACCGGCCTGCCGGTTGCGCCTTTGGCTGCCGCCCCGCGCCATGCCGTACCGGCAATGTCGAGGTGAGCCCAGGTGTATTTCTTGGTGAAGCGCTCCAGGAAGCAGGCCGCTGTCACGCTGCCGCCGGGCTGGCCGCCAATATTGGCAATGTCGGCAAAATTGGACTTCAGTTGCTCCTGATAGACGTCCTGAACCGGCATGCGCCATGCGGTGTCGCCGCTGCTCTTGCCAGCGGCCAGCAACTCTGCTGCGAGCTGATCATGGGCCTCGTCTTCACGGGTAAACAAGCCGCTATTGTGGTGACCCAGCGCGACCACGCAGGCTCCGGTCAGGGTTGCTATGTCGACCACGGCAGCGGGCTTGAAACGTTCCACATAGGTCAATGCATCACAGAGGATCAAGCGGCCTTCGGCATCGGTGTTGAGCACTTCGATGGTCTGTCCGGACATCGAGGTGACGATATCGCCCGGCTTGGTTGCGCGACCTGAGGGCATGTTTTCGCAGGTCGGGATGACGCCGATCACGTTGAGCTTCAATTGCAACTCTGCAATGGCGCGGAAGGTGCCTAGTACCGAGGCTGCGCCACACATGTCGTACTTCATTTCATCCATACCCGCGCCCGGTTTGAGCGAAATGCCACCGGTATCGAAGGTGATGCCTTTGCCAACCAATACCGTTGGCGCATCCTTGACTTTGCCGCCCATGTGCTTGAGCACGATAAACTTGGGAGGCTCATCGCTGCCATTGGTGACAGACAGGAAGCTACCCATCTTGAGCGCTTCGAGTTGCTTGCGATCGAGCACTTCAATGCCCAGTTTGAAGTCCTTGGCCAGTTTCTTGGCGGTGTTGGCGAGATAAGTCGGGGTGCAGACGTTGCCAGGCAGGTTGCTCAGTTCCTTGCTCAATTCCATGCCGTTGGCCAGTGCCACAGCTTCGCTCAGCGCGTTCCTGGCAGTGCTGGCCGCCGCTGCGGTGATGCACAGCGCAAATTTTTTGACACCGCTAGGAGCCGGATCTTTTTTGCTCTTCATGGTATCGGAGCGATAATTATTGTCGCGTACCGCCAGCACTACCGTGCGAATTGCCCAGTCGCTGTCGCGGCTCTTGATCTGATCGAACGGCAGTGCCAGTAAGGCATCGGCGCCGCCGACAGTGGTCAAGGCGCGTGCAATCGCTTGGACAGCGGATGAAAAATTCTTATCGCTAAGTTCTTCTTCATTGCCCAGGCCGACCAGCAGTACACGCTCTGCAGCCACGCCGCTCAAGCTGCGCAATAGCAGAGTGGAACCCGGTTTGCCGGTGATGTCGCCGGATTTGAGAACGCTGCCGATGGCGCCGCTCTTATCAAGCGCCTGTGCGGCCTGAGTCAGTTTGCGGTTTTCAAAGATGCCGACGACAAGCGTACCCGTCTTGAGCGCGGCGACAGAGGTTTTTGCGTCCAATGTTTTTATGCTAAAGTCCATCGTTTATCCCATGTTGTGTTTACCTTTGTGATTATAAGCCCCGAATGATTTTTGAGCGCGCGCTTCGACGTGAATTGATGAGCACCGCCGGCGCAGTGTTTACCACGTTATTTACGATTACCCTGACGGTGATGCTGATCAAGATCCTTGGTCAGGCTGCCGGCGGACAGGTGAGCTCGCAGGATGTGTTGGCGCTGATCGGTTTCCAGGCCCTGAATTACATGCCGGTGCTTCTTATTCTGACCAGTTTCATCTCGGTGCTGCTGGTGGTCACACGCAGTTACCAAGACTCTGAAATGGTAGTCTGGTTTGCCTGCGGCCTGAGCCTGACACGCTGGATCAAGCCGGTGCTGCATTTCGGCTGGCCGATCATTGTGCTGACCGGGGCGTTGAGTTTTATCGCAACTCCCTGGGCCAATAAGGAAAGTGCCGAGTTCCGTGAGCGCTTTGAGAAACGCGACGATATTTCACGGGTGGCGCCAGGCAAGTTTCAGGAATCAGCCTTGGCCAATCGGATTTTCTTTGTGGAAGGCATTTCCGGCGACGCCAGCAAGGTCAAGAATATCTTCGTTGATACCTTCAGTGATGGCAAGAACAGCGTCGTCGTCGCCAAGGAAGGTGAGATGGAGTTCGACAAGGACGGCGAGAAGTTCGTCGTCATGAGCAAGGGGCGCCGCTATGATGGCGCACCTACGCAACCTGATTTTCAGATGATTGAATTTGAACGTTACGGTTTGCTGGTGGGGAATCAGTCGCAGGCGGCACTCGGCGAGCAATCGGTGCGGGCATTGCCAACCTGGACGCTGGTGTTACTCAACAATAGTCTGACCCGAGGTGAATTGCTGTGGCGTATGGCCTTGCCAATCATGGCGCTGACCTTGATGCTGCTGGCCATTCCGCTGTCGTTTGTCAATCCGCGTGCGGGCCGTTCCATCGGTCTGCTGGTCGCATTGCTGCTGTTCGTGGTCTACAGTAATACGGTTAGCGTATTCCAATCTTCTGTGGCGCAAGGGCGCATTCCATTCATGCTGGGCTGGTGGCCGGTGCATCTGGTGGTGGTGTTAATCGTCGTGAGTCAATTCTACTGGCGCTTGAAGGTCAATAGTCGTTACCATCCCGCCATCATATGGGGCAGTTTCCGCCGCGCACGGAAACAGAAACGGCAGACCTCATGAGAGTCATACAGCGGTATATTACTTCCGAGATCGTCCGCGCAGTCACTTTTGCACTGGCAGCCTTTCTGGCCCTGTTTGCTTTTTTTGAGCTCATGGGAGAGCTCGAAGCGGTCGGTCGCAATGGCTATCAGTTGCACACGGCTTTGCTCTACGTGGCGATGGGCTTGCCTGGCAATGTCTATGAACTGATGCCAATTGCCGTGCTGATTGGCACCATCTATGCCTTGGCACAACTTGCTGCTAGCTCGGAGTTTACGATCATGCGTGTTTCGAGCATGTCGACCAAGATGGCGGGTAAGGCTTTGGGTAAAATCGGTCTCGGTTTTGCCATTTTCACGATTCTATTCGGCGAACTGGTAGCGCCTAAAACCACTGAGCTGGGTGAAAAAATCAAGTTGCAGGCACAGGGCTCGTCCTTGTCGCAGCAATTCCGTTCGGGGCTGTGGGCCAAGGACGTGATCAAGGATAAGGGGCTCGATGGCAATGTGGTCGGGACGCGTTTCCTGAATATTCAGCGGATCACTGTCGATGGCCACTTGTATGGCGTCAAAATCTACGAACTGGATCAGGATTTTCATATGTCCGACATGATTGTCGCGGCAGAGGGCGTTTATCAGGATAACCATCTCTGGCAGTTGTCGGATGTGCAACGTACCACGTTCATCTTCAATCATCAGAGCCGCGATATCACTGCGCCGATTGCGACCGACAAGCTCAAGACGTTCAATTTTATCTCTGAGGTGACGCCGGAGATCCTGTCGGTGTTGTTTGCCGATCCGGATCACATGTCGGCTTATGATTTGCGCGCCTATACCAAGCATTTGCAAGCCAACAACCAGCGTACCGAGCGCTACGAAATTGCCTTCTGGAAGAAGATCGTCTATCCCTTGTCGATCTTCGTGATGATGGCGCTGGCATTGCCGTTCGCGTATCTGCACTTTCGTGCCGGCGGGGTTAGCCTGAAAATTTTTACCGGCATCATGATTGGTGTCAGCTTTCAGTTGGTCAACAACCTGTTTTCTCATCTGGGCTTGCTCAATAGCTGGCCGGCGCCGCTCACGGCGGCATTGCCAAGTGCCTTATATATGGTCTTCGCCCTGGTGGCGTTGCGCTTGATCGATCGGCATTAAGGCTTCACTGATGACGACTCTACAATCGCTGATTTTATTCGCCCATGGCGCGCGCGACCCAGCCTGGGCTGAGCCGTTCTCGCGCTTACGTACACTGACGCAGAGCAGATTGCCTGACGTCAGTGTGGAGCTGGCCTTCCTGGAATTGATGATGCCAAGTTTGCCGGAGTTGGTGGCACAACAGGTGGCACAGGGTGTGCAGCAAGTGACGATCGTACCGGTTTTTCTGGGGCAGGGAGGTCATGTCAGGCGCGACTTGCCGGTGCTTATCGAACAACTGCGCCAGACGTATGCCGGCGTGGTGTTTCAGGTGGCTGAGGCTGCCGGTGAAGATGCCGGAGTCTTGCAGGCACTGGCGCAATATTGCGTGGCCAGTGTGCAGATGCGCTGAATCAAGAATCGCTGCTCAGTGGGCGGGGCGCCAAGGCGGCGCCGATCATCACCAGCACGGGGCCGCTACACTGGGCCAAGCCCTGTTCCAACGTGCCTAATTGCAAATCCTGTATGCGTTCATTGGCGCGACTGCAATTTTCTACCACCACCACCGGCGTGGTGCGCGCATAACCGAGCGACAGCAAGCGTTGCGCGGTCGCCGTGGCTTCTCTTCCGCCCATGTATTGCACTAGCGTATCGCCATTGGGCATGATGAACTCGCTCGGTTCATCGGGTGCCGTGCTTGAGGTAAACAGCGACACGCTGCGCGCCACGCCGCGTTTGGTCAGCGGGCGCTGGGCCGAGGAAGCCGCCGCCAATGCGGCGGTAATGCCGGGCACGATTTCGTAGGAGATATGTTGGCTATCGAGTGCGCGTAATTCCTCGTCCGCGCGTCCGAACAGCATGGGGTCGCCACCTTTGAGGCGCACTACGAGTTGGTATTGGCGAGCACATTCAATCAGGCGCTGGTTAATCTCTTGCTGCGCGGTCGAGCGTTGGCCGCTGCGTTTGCCGACGGCAATCTTGACTGCTTGCGGACACAAAGCCAGCATTTCATCGGTGACTAGTGCGTCATGCAGCACCACTTCGGCCTGAGCAAGTAGGCGGGCACCGCGCACGGTGATCAGATCGGCCGCGCCGGGACCGGCGCCGATCAGATAGACTTTGCCCATGGCTGCAACAGTTGAGGACGCAGGTAGTGATGAGGTTTGCAGGTGCATGCGGTCACAATGATGAAGTTAGCAGCCCGGCATGGCAGCTGCGGCCGCCGCCGCAGACTAGCCCGCGGCGGCGCAGCTGCGATTATCAGGCATCCAGACGGATCATGCCAGCGGCAACCGTCTGGTGAGTGACTTCATCGATCAGGATGAAGGCGCCGGTGGCGCGGATATCATCGTAGCTGTCGGCGGCAATGGCTTGCTGCACATTGATGGTGACACGGGCGATATCGTTGAGCTTGAGCGATTCGGCGGCGTGCCGTTGCTGGGTGTTGATATCGAGCAAGGTATCGATTTTGGCTACCCGTGCAGCGACTTGCTTGGTGGTGTGCTTGAGCCAGTATTTGCGGCGCGGATCAAGCGTTTCCTCCGACAGCCAGCAGAGGTCGGCATTGATCGTTTTCAGCAGTGTCGGCGCTTGCTCGACCGAAGCCAGCATGTCACCACGTGAAATATCCAGGTATTCGTCCAGCAAAATGGTGACGGATTGACCGGCAGAGGCTTCTGCCAGTGGACCGTCCAAGGTCAGGATTTCCTTGACGGTGGCGCTCTGGCCGCCTGGTTGCACCACCAGCTTGTCGCCCTGGCGCACCTTGCCGGCTTCGATGCGGCCCATGTAGCCACGGAAATCGTTGGCTTCATGGCCATTATGGCGTGCCACTAATTGCACCGGGAAACGGAACGGCTCGGCATGCGCGTCTTCATAGACCGACAGTGATTCCAGCAATTCGATCAGGGTCGGCCCTTGGTACCAGGACAGTTTTTCGCCGAGGCTGACCACATTGTCACCGGCCAGCGCCGACAGCGGGATCGGACGTACATCCTTGAGCCCCAACTCTGCGGCGAACGCCTGATAGGCGCCGACGATACGGTCATAGACGCCTTGGTCGTAGTCAATCAGGTCCATCTTGTTGATGGCCACCACCACGTGCTGGATTTGCAGCAAGTGGGCGATGGTCGAGTGGCGCTTGGTCTGGATCAGCAATTCGACGCTGCCGTCATCACCCAGCTTGACCTTGGAGACGTCGATCAGAATGATGACGGCATCGGCGGTCGAGGCGCCGGTGACCATGTTGCGTGTGTATTGCTCATGGCCCGGCGTGTCGGCAATGATGAATTTACGCTTGGGCGTGGCAAAGTAACGATAGGCGACGTCGATGGTGATGCCCTGTTCCCGTTCGGCTTCAAGGCCGTCGGTCAGCAGCGACAGATCGATGGTGTCGCCCACGGTGCGTTTGTGCTTGGCGCGCGACATGGCGTCAAGTTGATCGGCAAAAATGCCCTTGCTGTCAAACAGCAGGCGACCGATCAGGGTGCTCTTGCCATCGTCCACCGAACCGGCAGTGATGAAGCGCAGCAAACCGCGTTCGTGGCCAGCAGAGGCGGAAGTGCTCAGGTTTTTTTCGGCAACAGCGGCATTCATCAGAAATATCCTTCTTTTTTACGTTTTTCCATCGACGCTTCCGAAGTCTGGTCGTCCATGCGCGTGGCGCCGCGTTCGGTGATCTGGGTGACGGCGGTTTCGGCGATGATGGCATCGACCGTGGTGGCGTCGGAGGCCACCGGGCAGGTGCAGGAAATATCGCCAACGGTGCGGAAGCGCACTACTTGGGTTTCAACGGTTTCGCCGTCACGCGCCGGGGTCAGGTCGGTGAGCGGTACCAGCAAGCCGTTGCGGGGGATCACTTGGCGCTCATGGGCGAAGTAGATCGGCGGCAGCGCCAGTTTTTCGCGGGCAATGTATTGCCAGACGTCCAGCTCGGTCCAGTTCGAAATCGGGAACACGCGCATGTTTTCACCAGGGTGCACACGGGTGTTGTAGAGGTCCCAAAGTTCCGGGCGCTGGGCCTTGGGATTCCATTGGCCGAATTCGTCGCGGAAGGAAAAAATACGTTCCTTGGCGCGGGCTTTTTCTTCGTCACGGCGGGCGCCACCGATACAGGCGTCGAATTTGAATTCGGCGATGGTCTCCAGCAGAGTCACCGCCTGCGCGGCGTTGCGCGAGTCGGTCAGGGGATTGCGCAGACGCACGGTGCCGCGCTTGATCGAGTCATCCACTGAGCGCACCACCAGGCGTTCGCCCAGTTCAGCGGCACGTGCATCGCGAAAGCTGATGACTTCGGCGAAGTTATGACCGGTGTCGATGTGCACCAGTGGAAATGGAAATTTGCCGGGGCGGAAGGCTTTTTCGGCGATGCGCAGCAAGACGACCGAGTCCTTGCCGCCGGAAAACAGCAAGGCTGGGTTGCTGCATTCAGCAGCCACTTCGCGCATGATATGGATGGCTTCGGATTCCAGCCAGTCCAGATGGCGACTACTGGCGTTGTCGAGAAAAAGTTGTTCAACTGCAGTGTTCATACGATGACCTTCAATTCATTCTGATGACTGTTTCAGTTCGGTGCCGCGCTTTGCGATTTGATGCGGATCAGTTTGCCGTCCACCACATGCAGGCCGCATTCCTTGGAGTCCGGATTTTCCCACCACCAACGACCGGCACGCACGTCTTCGCCAGGTTCGATAGCGCGCGTACAGGGGGCGCAGCCGATCGAGGGATAGCCTTGGTCGTGCAGCGCGTTGTAAGGCACTTCATGGTCACGCAAGTATTGCCACACATCGTCTTCCGACCAATCCGCCAGCGGGTTGAATTTGACCATGCCGTGTGCCGCATCGTCTTCCTGGACATCGAGAGCGGCACGGGTGACCGACTGCGCACGGCGTTGTCCGGTGACCCAGGATTTGTTGCCGGCCAGGGCACGATTGAGCGGCTCGATCTTGCGGATCTGACAGCATTGCTTGCGCAACTCAACGCTGTCATAGAAACCGTTGAGGCCGTGCGCGGCCACATACTGTTCGACGGCGCCCGGTTCAGGACGATAGGGCGTGACATCGTAACCGTAAGTGGCTTTGATGCGGGTGAGCATGTCCAGCGTCTCCTGGTGCAGACGGCCGGTTTCCAGCGTGAAAATGGCAATCGGCAACTGCTTGCGCAAGATCATGTCGGTCAGCACCATGTCTTCTGCCGCCAGACTGGAGGCAAATACTGCCGGTGCGTAGTCGGCCGCAATTTGTTCCAGCGTGGCTTGAGTACGGGCGATAAGATCTTGCAAAGCGGGTTCGGACATGGTCTTCTTTCTGCTTCGATGCGGCATCAGTCGCGCGCGGACAGGGTTTCGCGCTTGGCGCGCCGGAACAAGGGGTTCTTTTCATCCCACGAAGTCTGATACTTTTCGGAAAAATCGGTGAGGCCCTTGAGGGCGTCATGGATATCCTTGTCGGCGCGCACGGCAAAGGCATTGAAGCCAACGCGTTGCATATAGAACAATTGATCGCGCAAGACGTCGCCAATGGCGCGCAGTTCGCCGCCGTAACCTAATCGCGCACGCAGATTGTAGGCGATTGAATAGCCGCGGCCATCGGCGAATTTGGGGAAGTCGACGGCAATCACCTGGAACGCCGCCAGATCATCCTTCAAGGCTTCCGGACGTTCGTCGCTGGCCAGCCAGACGCCCAATTCCGGGCGCGTCTGCAGGGCACTGCGCTGGGCCTGCCAGACCGTCAGCGGCACGATGATCTTGCCGGCTGGCACACTGACGGTGTCGGCTGTTTCGCCTTCGGCCAGACGCAATAAGGTCCAGTTGTCGTCGATGACGACTTTGTCTTTGATCAGATTAGGCACAAGCATCCTCTCCGGAGGTAGGTTCAGATTTGATCGGGGTGGCATAGACGAAGTCCTTGAAAGGCGTGACGCCGACGCGGCGCACGGTATCGATGAAACGTTCGTCTTCGATGCGTTGTTTGACATACACCTGCAGCAGGCGGTCGATCACGGTCGGCATCTGGTGCGCCGAGAATGATGGTCCGATGATCTTGCCGATGCTCGAGACATTGCCTTGCGCGCCGCCCAGTGAAACCTGATACCACTCGGCGCCATCCTTGTCGACGCCCAGAATGCCGATGTTGCCGACGTGATGGTGGCCGCAGGCGTTGATGCAGCCCGAGATATTGAGTTCGATATCGCCGATGTCGTGTTGGAAATCAATATTATCGAAACGCTCGGCAATGGCTTGCGCAATCGGGATCGACTTGGCGTTGGCCAACGAGCAGAAATCACCGCCCGGGCAGCAGATGATGTCAGTCAGCAAACCGATGTTGGGAGTGGCCAGTCCATGTGTCTTGGCTTCTTGCCATAGCGCATAGAGTTCGCTCTGCTTGACGTCGGCCAGCACCAGGTTTTGTTCATGCGTCACGCGCAGTTCGGCAAAGCTGTAACGGTCGGCCAGATCGGCCACAAAGTCGAGCTGGTCGGCAGTGATATCGCCGGGCGGCACGCCGGTCTTCTTGAGCGACAAAATGACGGCCGCATAACCGGCCACCTTGTGCTCTTTGACGTTGCGCTTGAGCCAGTTGGCGAAGGCTTTTTCTTCGGCCTTCTTACGCTCGAATTCGGCGTCTACCGCTGGCAACGTTGCGTAGGCCGGCGCTGTGAAATAGTGCGCCACGCGTTGCAACTCTTCTGCTGTCAGCGTCGACGGACCGTCCTTGATGTCGAGCCATTCGGTTTCGACCTGACGGGCGAACTCTTCAGCGCCGATGGCTTTGACCAGAATTTTGATGCGCGCCTTGTAGATGTTGTCGCGACGACCGTATTGGTTGTACACGCGTAGGATCGCTTCCAGATAGGACATGGCGTGTTGCCACGGCAGGAAGTCACGGATCACGCTGCCCAGAATCGGGGTGCGTCCCATGCCGCCACCGACCAGCACGCGAAAGCCGACTTCGCCGGCGGCGTTCTTGATCACATGCAGACCAACGTCATGCACCGCAGTGGCGGCGCGATCCTCTTCGGAACCGCTGATGGCGATCTTGAATTTGCGCGGCAGATAGGCGAATTCAGGATGGAAAGTGCTCCACTCGCGAATCAACTCGGCATAGGGGCGTGGATCGACAATTTCATCGGCGGCCACACCGGCCAGTTCGTCTGAGGTGGTGTTGCGGATGCAATTGCCGGAAGTCTGGATGGCGTGCATTTCCACCGTCGCCAGTTCGGCCAGGATGTCAGGCGACTCTTCCAGCTTGATCCAGTTGAACTGGATATTCTGACGCGTGGTGAAATGGCCATAGCCGCGATCATATTTACGAGCGATATGCGCAAACATGCGCACCTGGCGCGACGCCAACAGACCATAAGGCACGGCGATACGCAGCATATAGGCATGGCGCTGCAGATAGAGACCGTTTTGCAGGCGCAGGATGCGGAATTCATCTTCGATCAGTTCATCGGAGAGGCGGCGGCGTACCTGGTCTCGGTATTGTGCGACTCGCTCTTTGACGATCTGGTGATCGTATTGGTCATAGCGGTACATCTTATAGTCCCTGTTAACGTCTTGTCGGAGTCTGCCTGGCAGAGATCCGTATGATTAAAAAACCAGCTTCAGGGCAACACTCGTCAGTGTCAGTGCCAGCAGGCCCCGCAAAAATTTTTCTGGCACCGCGCGCGCTGCGAGCGAGCCGATAGTGATGCCCGGCACGGAACCCAGCAGCAAGGAGCCTAACAGGCTCCAGTCGATCGAGCCCAGCCACCAGTGGCCGAGGGCCGCAATCGCGGTCAGCGGGACGGCATAGGCAATGTCGGTGCCAGCGATTTCAGCCGGCGCCAGACGCGGATACAGCAGTACCAGTAAAGTGGCACCGACGGCACCAGCGCCGATGGAGGAAATCGTCACTAGAATGCCCAGCACGACGCCGCTCAGAATCGTTGCATTGGTCAGCGTACGACCTTGTAAATGGCGTTCAGGATGGGCATTCAGCCAAGCCTGTAGTTTAGCTTTAAACAGCAAGGCAATCACGGTGAGAAAGACGGAAATGGCAATTGAATAACGAATGACTTGGCTGATTTGCGTGCTGACGGCACCGAAGTGCTTGAGCATCAAGGTTGCCAGCAGGGCAGCTGGCAAGGCGCCTATGCACAAACGGCGCACGATGTCCCAGCGCACAGTCCCCTTAAAGCGGTGCGCCACGGTGCCGGCAGTTTTTGTTACCGCAGCAAAGGCGAGATCGGTCCCCACCGCCACGCTGGGGTGAATGCCGAACAACAACGTCAGTAAGGGAGTCATTAGCGAACCGCCGCCCACACCGGTCAATCCGACCAGTAAACCAACGACAAATCCGCTGACTACATAAGAAACAGTCATAACACCTCGTCTATAACAGGTCGAATCGTAATAAACTTCAGTTTCAAACCAAACTACATACTATTCATTTGCTTATATGCGCATTCGGTATATGCAAATGCGCTTGATGCTGGCTGCTGATTGCCATGGCGTCACGAGCAACCGCAACATATAACATATCCAGGGACGTCGCATGAATTTGCATCAATTTCGTTTTGTCAGGGAAGCGGTACGGCAAAACTTCAATCTGACCGAGGCTGCCAAGGCGCTCTACACCTCGCAGCCAGGGGTGTCGAAGGCCATCATTGAACTCGAGGAAGAACTCGGGGTGGATATTTTCACGCGGCATGGCAAGCGTATTCGCGGGTTGACCGAGCCTGGTCGGGCGGTATTGCGCTCGGTCGAGCTGATCATGCAAGAAGTCGATGGCTTAAAGCGTATCGGCAAGGAATTTGCTGCCCATGACAGCGGCAGTTTCACCATCGCCACTACGCATACGCAAGCACGCTATTCGCTGCCCAAGGTGGTGCAGGCCTTTACCCAGAAATATCCCAAGGTGCGCCTATCCTTGCTGCAGGGAAATCCCAAGCAGATTACTGAAATGGTGCGCAATGATCAGGCCGATATCGCCATCGCCACCGAAGCGCTGGCCTCGGGCGAGGGATTGGTGTCTTTGCCGTGTTATCAATGGGAGCACGTGGTGGTGGTGGGGCCTGATCATCCCTTGCTCAAGTCCAAGAATCTGTCGTTGGAAGAAATCGCCAGCTATCCGCTGATCACTTACGACGCCGCCTTCAGCGGACGCAGCAAAATCGATCATGCCTTCAGTCTGCGTGAGCTCAAACCGGACATTGTGCTGGAGGCCATCGACGCCGATGTCATCAAGACCTATGTCGAACTCGGCATGGGGGTTGGCATCATTGCCGGCATGGCCTTTGACGCCGAGCGAGATCGCGGTCTGCGCTCAATTCCGGCCGGCCATCTGTTCGGCACCAACGTCTCGCGGGTGGCGATCAAGCAGGGCGCTTATCTGCGCAGTTATGTCTATACCTTCATCGAATTGTTAGCGCCGACCTTGAATCGCAAATTAATTGCACAGGTCATGGAAGGCGAAAAAGACATGTATGAACTCTAAGGGCGGCTAATGATTGATTTGCTTCTCGGTCTGCACAGCCAGACCTGGCGTCGCTTGCGTCGCTTGTGGCTGCAATACGGCATTCTTTGGACGGGGGCCATCCTGGTCGGGCTGGTAGCGGTCATGTACGCCCGCTTGATCGATTTCGGATTTGCGATGTTCAAGGCGCTTGAGCGGGGGCACAGCTGGTTGCCCTTGTTGCTGACGCCAGCGATGAGTGCTTTATGCGTGTGGCTGACACGGCGTTTTTTCAGTGGCGCCGAGGGCAGTGGGATTCCTCAGGTGATTGCCTCCTTGAACGAACATGGCGAGTTGCAGGCGCAGCGTGCACCCAAACTGTTGTCGCTGAAGATTGTCGCTGGCAAGATCGGGGTGTCGTTTCTGGGCATTCTCGGTGGCTTCACGATCGGCCGCGAAGGACCCACCGTGCAGGTCGGCGCAGCCTTGATGTATGCCATGCGGCGCTTTTATCCGCGACCTAGCGTGATGCTGGAAAAACGCCTGATTCTGGCGGGTGCGGCGGCTGGATTGTCGGCGGCTTTCAACACGCCTTTGGCAGGCATCGTGTTTGCCATTGAAGAACTTTCGCGCAGTTTTGAGCATCGCGCCAGCGGTATTGTCATCACTACCATCATTTTTGCCGGTGTCGTGGCACTTGGTTTGAACGGCAATTACACCTATTTCGGCGCTATCACGGCCGGTGGCGATGGCGCTCGTCAGGTGGTTGTGGCGACCATTGTCTGTGGTTTGTTGATGGGTATGGCCGGCGGAATTTTTTGTTGGTTGCTGCTCAATACCCACAAATGGATTCCGGTACCGCTGCGTATCATGCGCGTTGAGCATCCCGTGCTGTTCGGTGCTTTATGCGGGCTGCTGGTGGCCGTGATCGGCGTGAGCGCGGGCGGTACCACTTTTGGCAGCGGCTATGTCGAAGCCAAGGGCTTGCTGATGAACCAGGAGCACTTGTCGATGTTTTATCCGCTGACCAAGATGGCGTCGATGGTCGGCTCGTATTTGCCCGGCATTCCCGGCGGCATCTTTGCGCCTTCGCTGTCGATTGGGGCTGGTTTTGGCAACCTGCTGCATCTGGTATTTGGCGACACGTCCTTGCCGATGCTTATTGCACTGGCCATGGTTGGTTATCTAGCCGGCGTGACGCAGTCGCCGATCACGGCTTTTGTGATCGTCATGGAAATGATCAATGGTCATGCGCTGGTGATTTCGCTGATGGCCACATCCCTGCTGGCCAGTCGAGTCTCGCGCTGGTTTGCGCCACCTTTGTACGAAGCCTTGTCGCAGCGTTACGCCAAATAGTATCTCCACGGCAATCGGGCGGCAAAAAAGAACAGCAGAGGGGAAATGCAGATACCGTCCCGGGCAGCCGCAACATATGCTGTCCGGGACGGGTGCGGAGCAGATTTACGCGACTGCCCTAGAGGCTGCTCGACAACCTTCAAGCAGGAACGACAGGCCAACGACCAGCACCAGCTCACCTTCGGCCGAACGGGCTGTACCGGTGATGCCATTGGTGTGAATCGCTGTCAGTGGTTTGATCACCAGGTCGGCCGTGCCTTCCACCGCGCCGACGCTGAGGATGTAGGGATGCGGTACCGCCATCACAATGCCAACACGCTCGTTGCCCGGCTCGTAGCCCAGTACGCCGGCCAACGAATGTACCGGCAATGGACGGCCCTGGTCGCGCAGCACCGGAGCGCCGCCGACTTCAGAGAACTCTTCGGGTAACTCCACTACACGTTCGACCACCGCCATTGGCAAAGCCAAAGCCGCACCGGCAGTACGCACCAGCATGGTCGGGATGATCGACAATTCGATCGGCAGACGGATTGAGAAGCGCGTGCCCACACCTAGTGTCGAGTCAATGCGAATGGTGCCGCGATGCTTTTCCACAGCGGTTTTCACCACGTCCATGCCAACGCCGCGGCCGGACACGCTGGAGGCCACTTCCTTGGTCGAGAAACCGGGCAGGAACACCAACTGCAACGCTTCATCGATACTTTGCGCGTCGTGTTCGCCGATGAGGCCTTTGGCGAAGGCTTTCTTGCGCAGCATATCCGGATCCATGCCCTTGCCGTCATCGAACACTTCGATCATGACGCTACTGGCTTCCTGCCATGCCTTGAGCGAAATGGTTGCCTTGTTGGGTTTGCCGGCGGCGCCGCGATCGGTTTCAATGCCGTGGTCAAGCGAGTTGCGCAGCATGTGCACCAGTGGATCGTAGAGGCTATCGACCACGACCCGGTCAACTTCGGTTTCGGCACCAGAGATATCCAGATCGACATCCTTGCCTAGATCCTTGGCCAACTCACGTACCAGTCGCGGGAATTTCTGGAACAGACGGCCGACCGGTTGCATGCGGGTCGACAAGGTTGCCCGTTGCAATTCGCTGGAGTAACGCGAGGCGCGCCCCAGGGTTTCTGCCAGCGTTGACATTAGTGCTGCGGCTGTGCCTTCGAACTTGAATTGCTGCAGTTTTTCCAGCAATACAGAAGCTTGATTGGCCGCTTGTACAGATTCGCCGGCCACTTCCAGCAGTGCATCGAGCTTGCCGGCATCAATCCGGATGCTTTCTTCCTTGGCGCCGGGCTGGTTGTCGGTGGCGCGCCGTGCGGGTCCTGCGCTAGGAGCCCTCGGGGCTCGCCGGTCGACGGTGTTGTCGGCTTCGACGGCGGCCGCTATCGCTGGAGCGGCGACCTCAGTGGCTTGCATCACGGGCTCAGGTACTGCGGCAGTGCTTGTGACAGCACTTGTGACGGGGGCGCCTGTGTTTATCGTAGTATCGGCCGTTGGTGCGCCGACGGCCGCTTGATACAACGCCGGCCAGTTGAGCTCGCCATCGCTGCCGAGAACACTGGCGCCGCCGTCGAGAGCTGACGTTGGTGCGGCGATCGTTACTGCCGCCGCCGCCGGGGTCGGTGCGGCAGCCGGTGCTGCCGCCACTGCCACTGCTGCCACTGCTGCCACTGCTGCCGGCGCTGCGGGTGCAGCCGCTTCCTTGCCTTCAATGGCTTGCGTAAGAATATCTTCCAGCGCTTGCGGCATTGATGCCAGGCTGGCCGGATCGGCGCCGTTGGACAGCTCAGTGAGCTGGTCGGCCACGAAACCGCTGGCTTGCAACGCTGCTTCGATTGCCAGTGGCGTAACGGATGCTTTGCCGTTGCGCAGTGCGTCGAACAGGTTTTCGGTCAAATGGCAGGCCGACACCATGGCTGGCAGATTGACAAAGCCAGCACCACCTTTGATTGTGTGGAACGCACGGAAAACGGCGTTCAGAATTTCCAGATCATCAGGATGTCGTTCAAGAGTCAGTAGATGCTCTTCCACGTTAGTCGCGAGTTCAAGTGCCTCGACGACAAAATCCTTGAGCATTTCATCATCCATTAGAACCCCAAACTATCGAGTAAGTCGTCCACATCATTTTGTACCAGCGCGGTGCCTGGCGAAGCCGGCCCATTCATCAGCTCAACTGGTTTTTCGGCCTCAATGGCAGCCTTGATTTCCGGTGGGGCATTGTCTCGCAGCAACTGCGCCAATTCGCGTTCCGCAACAGCGGTGATGGCGACAATTTTTTTGATCAACTGCCCGGTGATATCCTGGAAGTCTTGCGCCATCATGATTTCCAGCATGCGGGCTTTTTCGATTTCGCTGGCCTCTATGACTACGCCCGAAAATGTCTTGGAATCGTTAGCCAGACTCTTGAATTCATCAATCGTCATTTTTCCGGCATACAGGCTTGTCCAGCGTTCTTTGATGTCTTTTGCCTTGGCAGCCAGTGCATCCTGAGCCGGCATGCCGATATCAATCAGATTAAGCACCTTGTTGGCAGCTTGCTCGGTCAGCGTGGCCACATGTTCGAGCCGTCCTTGTGCATCGCCGATCTGCGAGGCAACATCTGACAGCGAACGGTCATAGCCAAGCTCACGCATGGAGTCGTGCAGCAAGCGAACGATGCCACCCAGGCGTTCGTACATCGGTTTGTCGGTCACATTTTCCGGTGTCGTCGCAGATGCTGGAGATGGAGGCGGTTCTGCTGCAACAGCAGCGGTCGTATGCGTCTGTGCCGAAATTTCGTCGAAAAGCGCTTCTAAATTCGGTGAATCAGTAGTGGAAGGCTTTTCGGCAGCGGGGCTGGCCGTCGCAGTGGCCGTATTGGTCTGCGCCGAAATTTCGTCGAAAAGTGCTTCTAAATCAACATCGTCACTCATAATCTTGGTATCTCCACACAAATTTGATGCGTTACTGGCTTACGCTGCCAGGGTAAACAATCGGCCACAATTGAATTAAGTGGTCCGACGAAAAGACACAGTGATGAGAAGCTCCTGTTCTAGCTGATGTTACTGGGTAGTCGACAACAGCGACCGGATGATTTTCGCCAAACCAGTGCTAAGCATATCGGCATTCTGTGAAGAATCCATAGAAATTTATCTTATTCTCTATCTGCTATATGTCGAGACATAGCCCCTCTATTTATTCATAGGATTATAAGCCTCTGTCAAGCTGATCCATCGTACAAAAAGCGGGGGAAATTCCAATTTCAACAGTTTCATGGGCGAGTGAATGAACTCGTGTGTTGTTTTAATGGCAATTATCGCTTTTTCTAGTACCTTGTCTTGGGCGGTATTGAGTCCACCAGTTGGGGACAGAGGTGGGTCTCAATAGCCGACCTGTGCATGTGGCGATGCGGCTCAAATTTCCAAATTATCGATCAAACGGGTCTTGCCGAGCTTGGCGGCGGCTACAACGACCAGTTTTTCACCTTGCTCGAGATCGTCTGCGCTTGGGGCCTGCAGGTTGATGCGCTTGCGAATCGAGATGTAATCTGGCTGCCAGCCACGTTGAGCGAGACTGTCCATGGCATGCTGTTCAAGACTGGCCATATCGCGTAGACCTGCGCGCATTTCATGCGCAACCTGGTTAAGCGCGGCGTAGAGCGCCGGTGCTTCTGTGCGTTCGTCGTCCGACAGATAGCCGTTACGCGAGGATAGTGCCAGGCCATCGTCGGCGCGGAAGGTCTCGGCGGCAATGATTTCGGTCGGCAGGGCGAACTGTCGCGCCATATTGCGCACGATCATCAGCTGTTGGTAGTCCTTCTTGCCGAAGACCGCTACACGCGGCTGCACGCAGGAGAACAGCTTCAGCACCACGGTCGTTACGCCCGTGAAAAAACCAGGGCGAAATTCACCTTCGAGGATATTGCCGAGGTCATCGGGCGGTTGTACGCGATATTCCTGAGGTTCGGGATAGAGGTCTTTTTCGCTTGGGGCGAACAAGACATAGACCCCCGCCTTTTCGAGTTTCTCGACGTCGGCCTGGAAGGTGCGCGGATATTTGTCGAAGTCTTCGTTGGGGCCAAATTGCAAGCGATTAACGAAAATCGATGCCACCACGGGATCGCCGTGGGTGCGTGCCAGACGCATCAGTGACAGATGGCCCTCATGCAGGTTGCCCATGGTGGGAACGAAAGCGGTGCGCAACTGGCCGCGCAACTGATCGCGCAACTCTTCGATGGACGAGATGATTTTCATGATCTGATTCTGGTAAGGAGAGGGTAGGCGTTGGTCGCAGTCGCGCAACAGTCAACTGGGTTCAGCTCGGCGAGTAGGACAGTCGCACGTAAATTGGTGCGAAGGCTTCGGCCTGGGTGATTTCGATCAGGGTTTCCTTGGCCAGCTCAAGCAGCGCAATAAAGTTGACCACCAGCACCGGTACGCCGCGCGCTGGATCGAACAGATCGGCAAATTCGACGAAGCGGGCAGACTGCAGGCGGCGCAGAATGCCGGTCATGTGCTCGCGCACTGATAGTTCTTCGCGGCTGATGTGATGATGTTCGGTGAGCTTGGCGCGCCGCATGATGTCGGCCCAGACACTCTGCAAATCATCCAGGTTGACTTCCGGCCAGCGCGTGGTCACGGTTTGTTCAATATGGACCTGGGTGCGCACGTAATCACGTCCGACTTGTGGCAATGAGTCAAGTTCTTGCGCTGCCAGTTTCATTTGCTCGTATTCAAGCAGGCGACGCACCAGCTCTGCACGCGGATCTTCCCCATCTTCACCGCTATCGGCCTTTCTTACCGGCAACAGCATGCGCGACTTGATCTCGATAAGCATGGCCGCCATCAGCAGGTATTCGGCGGCCAGTTCAAGATTATGCTGGCGGATTTGATCGACATATTCCAGGTATTGCAGGGTCACCTGCGCCATTGGAATATCAAGAATGTTGAAGTTCTGCTTGCGGATCAAATACAGCAATAGATCGAGCGGCCCCTGGAAAGCTTCCAGGAACACTTCCAGCGCATCGGGCGGGATGTACAGGTCGCTGGGCATCTTGAACAGCGGCTCGCCGTACAGCTTGGCGCGCGCGACGCCATCGATAACGTCGGGCGTCGTGTCGCGCCGTCCGGCCAGTGTCAGTTCTGCAGCATCGGCAGAGGGCTGCCCGGCGTTGACTATCATGCTGGCAAATTAATGGTTTTGGTAGACGTAGGGCTGTTGCTCAACGCGTGAAGCTTGCTCGCGTGCACTTTTGTCGAGATCCATCGGCGCTTTGTCCCAGAGCAGGGCGCGGCCGGCACGTTGTTGTTCTTCCAGTTGCGGATTTTTCTCTTTTAGTTCGGCGATGAACTTGGTGGCTTCCGATTCGTATTTGGCAACAACTTTGTAAAATAGCATGGCTTTTCCTGAAAATCCTGACAAACCGGAGTGCGTCCCGGCGACAGGCGCTATTTTACTCTGTCTTGCCGCAGTATTTGGCAGTGATTGCGGCACGACGATTGTCGGTATGATCATTGCCGCTTAGGGCGGATTGGAATAGTCGTGTACGGCATGCTCCTGCTGCGGCTGCGTGCGGGCATAGTCCTGGTGTCGCATGCGGCTCTTGCGCAGCAGGCCGGCTTCATCCAGCACCGGGTAGGCGCTGGCGCAGAAGAGTGAATGCATGCGCCGCATATCGCTGATGAGGTCCAGATGCAGCGAACTGGTTTCGATGCTTTGCTGGGTCTCGCCGGCCAGGCGGCCCAAGTGGGATTGGGCATAAGTGCGTTCAAGGTCGCGGAACGCTTCCTTTTCGGCCAGCAATTTTTGTGCGCTCTTGAGGTCGCTGTCAAGAAACACCGACAAACCCAGCTGCAGACTGGTCAGTAGACGTGCATGCATTTCACAGACCTCGCTCATGCCGGCTTCTGAAAAGCTGCGTTGCAGGGCAATTTTCTTGCTCTCAATGCCTTTGACGATGCGTTCGATGATATCGCCAGATTGTTCCAGATTGATGGTCAGCGTGACGATATTGGTCCAGCGGCGCACCTCCTTTTCATTGAGTTCTTCCCGCGATACCCGCGCCAGATACATCTTGATTGCGGTATAAAGTTTGTCGACATGGTTGTCAAGCTGGCGGATCTGCTGCGCTCGCAACTGGTCGTTGTCGCGTATCACCGGCAACAGGTTGAGCAGCATTTTCTCGATCAGATCGCCGATGCGCAAGGCCTCTCGGGCGGCATTGGCCAGCGCCAGTGAGGGTGTCTCAATGGCGCCCGGGTCTAGATGACGCGCGCTGATGGCGGCATCATCTTCCCGCTGTGACTCCGGCAGCAGCCGCGTGCACAGGCGCGACATCGGCGCTACCAGCGGCAGCAGCAAGGCGCAACGTACACTGTTGTACAACACATGGAAGGCCACCACGCCAAGGCGCAGATCGTGTGCGAACAGGCTGATCCAGCCGTTCAGATGATTGATGAAGGGGAGTATGACGACGGCACCGGACAAGCGGAACAGCATGCTGCCCAGCGCAACACGGCGGCCGGCAACGTTCTGGCTGGCGGCAGTCAGCAGGGCCAGGATGCCGCTGCCGAGGTTGGCGCCAATGACCAGGCACAGGGCCACCTTGAGCGAGATGATGCCGGAGCTGGCCAGGGTGGCCGCCAGCAGCACCGCCGCCAGGCTGGAATAGGTCAGCATGGCAAAAATCGCGCCGATCAATGTGTCCAGGAGGACATCACCAGTCAGCGTCGAGAACAGTACTTTGATGCCTGCACCTTGAATCATCGGCTGGGTCGCTGCGCCGATCATTTCCAGCGCCAGCAGGATCAGCCCCAGGCCAATCACGGCGCGCGCCAGACGACCTGTCGAGGTGTGGCGGCGCGACAGATAGACCACGACACCGCCGAAAATGAGCAGTGGCGACAGCCAGGATAGATCGAAGCTCAATACGCCGGCCATCAGCGCGGTGCCGACGTCGGCGCCGAGCATGATGGTCAGCGCCGGCGCCAATCCGATCAGGCCTTGGGCAACGAAGGAACAGACGATGACGGCGGTGGCGTTGCTGCTTTGGACCAGACTGGTCACACCCAGTCCGGCCAGAAACGCCAAGGCGCGTCGTTTGATGCTGGTGCTCAAAATGCGGCGTAACTGCGCCCCATAGACGCGCATCACATCGGTACGCACGATGTGCGTGCCCCAGATCAACAGGGCCAGTGCCGACAGCAGATTGAGCAACGTTGTCATGTTCAGGCGGGTCCGCTTACGACGGCTGTTTTAGGCGCTTCGACATTGGTGGTCGCGCTCTGGGGGCCATGCTGTTTGAACCAAATGTTGAACTCGCTGCGTTGCTGCTCGTTCATGTGCAGACCGCATTTGGTACGGCGCCACAGCACATCGTCCGGCTGGCGCGCCCATTCATGCGCGACCAGATACTCGACTTCGCGCTGGCTCAGTCCACCGCCGAAGTCTCGGCCCAGCTCGGCTGGAGTTTGCGCTGTTTGCAAAATACTGGCGACGTTGCGACCATGACGGTTGAACAGGCGGCTCATGAACTGGCGCTCCAACTGCGGGTATTGCTGCTGCAATGCCGTCAGTTCCAGGGCTCGCTCGCTACGTTTAAATTGACCGCCGGGCAGGCGCTCCTCCTTACTCCACGAACCGCGCTTGGTATGCATCCAAGGCGCCAGCTTTTCCAGCACCGATTCGGCCAGGCGACGATAGGTGGTGATCTTGCCGCCATAAACGGACACGCACGGAATACTGTCGCTGTCCTGCAATACCAGCGTGTAGTCGCGCGTCACCGCCGAGGGATTATCAGACTCGTCATCGAACAACGGCCGCACACCGGCGTAACGCCAGACAATGTCGGGCGTGCTGATGGGTTTGGCCAGGTATTGATTGACGGCGCGCAACAGGTAGTTTTCTTCCTCGACACTGATGGTGGCGCCACGGTCCATATTCTCCTGCGGTACGTCGGTGGTGCCGATCAGGGTGTAATCGTGTTCATAAGGAATCATGAAGACGATGCGTTTATCATCGTTTTGCAGAATATAAGCATGCTCGCCCTGAAACAGTCGTGGCACCACAATGTGACTGCCGCGCACCAGTTTGACGGCGGCATGCGTGACGCCCTGGCCGGCTGGATTGAGCATTTGATCGAGCTTGGCCACCCACGGGCCGGCGCTATTGACGATGGCGCGCGCGCTGAGCTGTTGCCGTGCGCCGCTCTCGGTATCTTCCAGTTCGCACTGCCAGGTCTTGCTGACGCTATCGCGATGGGCGCTCACGAGACGTGTGCGGGCGAAAATCTCGGCGCCATGTTCCTGTGCGCTGCGTAAGTTCAGGATCACCAGACGCGCATCATCGACCCAGGCATCAGAATAGGCAAAGCCCTTGGTGATGTCGGCGCGCAAGCCACTGGCAGACGCCTCCAGCGTGATCGCCTGTGAGTGAGGCAGGCTGATGCGACCGCCAATATGGTCGTACAGCCACAAGCCCAGACGGATCATCCAGCGCGGACGCAGCCCTTTGACATGTGGCATGACAAAGCGCAGCGGCCAGGCGATGTGAGGAGCGATATTGAGTAAATGTTCACGTTCAGCCAGCGCTTCGGCGACCAGGCGAAACTCGTAGTATTCCAGATAGCGCAGACCGCCATGGATCAGTTTGGTGCTGGCCGAGGAGGTGGCGCCGGCGAAATCGTTCTGCTCGCACAAGGCGACCTTGAGGCCGCGTCCGGATGCATCGCGCGCCACGCCGGCGCCATTGATGCCGCCGCCGATGATCAGAAGGTCGTAGGTGTCCGGATTGCTAGAAGGTCTCATTATTTGACTCATTTGCGGTTGGTATCAGGGAGCTGGGTCGGCGCAGCTGCTTGCTCTTGCTCCAATGCTTGCGCCAGCAGCCGAGCGGTTGGTTCGTCGATCACGAGTTCATTGATGAAGCCACCTCTCAGCGCTGCGCGCAGGCCGGCGATCTTGCTCTTGCCGCTGATGACGCAGATCGAATGGGCTGCGCGCTGGAAGCGGTCAAGTTCAGGGCCGCTGCTGCGCGCATTGATGGCGACATCGCGCCAACTACCATCGGCGCGGAAAAACATGGTGGCGATGTCGGCGATCACGCCGTCCTGGCGAATTCCGTCCAAATCTTGTTGGTCAAGATAGCCACCGGTGTGAATGTGACTGTAGCTGCCCGTTTCGGTGGTGCCGATGCTGAACAGCAAAATTTCGGCACGGTCCTGCAACTGACAAATCGCCTTGATGCTGCGTTCGCGCCAGAGCGCGGTGCGCGTGTCGGCATAATCAAAGAAGGCTGGCACTGGCAAAGCATGTGCCTGGGCCCCGTAGTTTAGGGCGAAACGCGCCACGATCGACTCACCGAAAGTGTTGACAATATTGGCGCCGACACCGGAACCATTGAGTTGCACCACATCGACGCCATGCACTTGTTTGGCGCTCAGATTGTCGGCGATGGCTGCGACCGTCTTGCCCCAGGCCAGACCGATCACGGTCGAGGGCTGGATCAGGGTGTTCAGATAAGCCGCGGTGTGGGCGGCGACGCGCTGCAGGCTTTCACTCTCGTTGCCGGCGGTTGGTACCGGTACTACCTGGATAGCGCGCAAGGCATAGTGTTGCTTGATGATGGCTTCGAGATTGCCGGAGCGTTCCTGTGGATCATGCACGCGAATTTCCACCAGGCCATTTTCCATGGCATAAGACAGCAGGCGCGACACGGTGGCGCGCGAGGTGCCCATTTCCAGCGCAATGGCAGCCGTGGTCATGTTCTGAAAGTAGTACAGACGCGCCACACGCACGGCGGACAGTGCAATATCCTGACGATCTCCGGAGGCCATTTTTCAGCTTATCTGTTGATTGAACAAATGATCATTGTCGATGAACGTTTGTAAGATACTAGAAGGTATTCGATAAATCAAGGGCCAGGTGAGTTTGTTGTTGTACAAACTGACTGCCGAAATCGTGTGTCTACCGGGGTGGGGGTGGGGGGGGGTGTAGGTATGTGCGTACGCGGACTTGCTGGTGCAAGTGCACACGGTAGCCGAGCTGCTACAAGCGGGAGGGGGCGACTGCGCGCATGCGCGTTCCGACCAAGGACGGCAGGCATGCGCAAGACCGGCGGCGTGTTATCGATATCGAGGCCGCCGCCGGCCCTTTGCTAGCAGGGAATTTAGAGTATGCGGCGCATGACGATCGGCGCCGGTTCGTCTGGATTGGCGTGGGAGTATTTCAGATCGGGTGCGAGTTCGAAGCGGAACGAGCCGTACATGGCGAGCAATTGTGGCTGATCTACGCGCACGGCCAGCCGCAACTCCTTGACCTTGGCCGCTAGCGCATGCTGAATCGCGGCATGCATCAGGTGTTGCGACAGGCGCTCGCCGCGATAATCAGGCAGGATGCCCATGCGCAAGATTTCTCGCACGCTGGCATCGCCTTCCAGCGGCAGCCAGCGTATCGAGCCGGCCGGCAGTCCGGCGCGCAGCAGGATGAAAGCGCCGCCGTGCTGCAGGTCATCGCTCACCCGCTGGGTTGCTTCACGATGGCCGCTGGAGCTGGGCACAATTTTGCCGGCCCAGCAATTACGGGTCAATTCGGCGATCAGTGCAGCATCGGCCGGGGTGGCTTCACGGACTAACAGTGTCATGCGGTAAGCCTTTGTTGAATGTAGTTAGAGCGCCTTGTTGTCGACATGGTTGTCAGGCGCTGTTTTTGTTTATGACTATTAACGCACCCGCATGCCAGGCTCGGCGCCTGGCCACGGGTTGAGCACGTAAATGCCGGGCTTGGCCTTTTCGTCCTTGGCCGAAGCGGCCAGTACCATGCCTTCGGAAATGCCGAATTTCATTTTGCGCGGCGCCAGGTTGGCGACCATGACGGTGACTTTGCCGATCAACTCTTCGGGTTGGTAAGCCGAGGCAATGCCGGAAAACACATTGCGCATCTTGCCCTCGCCGGCGTCCAGCGTCAGGCGCAATAGTTTGGTCGAACCTTCCACCGCTTCGCAGTTGACGATTTTGGCAATGCGCAGATCGATCTTGGCAAAGTCGTCAATGCTGATTTCGGGGGCCAACTCTTCAATGGCGTTGTCAATTGTGTCAGCGGCAGGCGCGGCGGCTGGCTCGGGGGCATCGAACAGGGCATCCAGCATCTTCGGATCGACACGTTGCATCAGGTGAGCATAGGCATTGATGACATGGCCGTCAGGCAGCGCTTGCCCAATATCGGCCCAGGTAAACGGCGCGACCTTGAGGAACGCTTCCACTTGTGTGGTCAACTGCGGCAGCACCGGTTTGAGGTAGATGGTCAGGATGCGGAAGGCTTCTAGCAGACGGCTGCAGACTTCGTGCAACTGCGCATCCTTGCTGGTGTCCTTGGCCAGTTCCCAGGGTTTGTTGGCATCGACATAGGCGTTGATGACATCGGCCTGTTCCATCACGGCGCGTAGGGCTTTGCCATATTCGCGCTGCTCGTAGAGCGCCAGAATGTCCGGTGCCACGCCACGCAGGCGGGCCAGGAAGGCGTCGTCGGCGCTGGCCCAAATGGTGCTCAGTTTGCCCTCGAAGCGTTTGGCGATGAAGCCGGCGGCACGGCTGGCGATGTTGACGTACTTGCCAATCAGGTCTGCGTTGACGCGGGCCACGAAGTCGTCCGGGTTGAAGTCGAGGTCTTCGACCTTGGCGTTGAGCTTGGCGGCGATGTAGTAACGCAGCCATTCCGGGTTCATGCCGATGTCTAGGTAGCGCAGCGGCGAGATGCCGGTGCCGCGTGATTTCGACATTTTTTCGCCACTGACGGTGATGAAGCCGTGTGCGAACACGTTGTTGGGCACCTTGCGGCCGGCAAATTTGAGCATGGCAGGCCAGAACAGGGTGTGGAAGTAGGTGATGTCCTTACCGATGAAATGATATTGCTCGGTCTTGTCGTCGGCCATGAAGGCGTCGAAGTCGCGGCCGGTTTTGCCGAAATAATTTTTCAGCGATGCCAGGTAGCCGATCGGGGCATCCAGCCAGACGTAGAAATACTTGCCCGGCGCGTCCGGGATCTCGATGCCGAAGTAGGGGGCATCGCGGCTGATGTCCCAGTCGCCCAGGCCGCCTTCGCCGTCCAGCCATTCCCTGGCCTTGTTGGCGACTTCCGGTTGCAGGCGGTGATTGTCGAGCGCCCATTCGCGCAGAAAGGCCACGCATTTCGGGTCTGACAGTTTGAAGAAGAAATGCTCGGACGATTTCATCACCGGTGTGGCGCCGGACAAGGTTGAGTAGGGATGCTTGAGGTCGGTCGGGGCATACACGGCGCTGCAGTTTTCACAGGAGTCGCCATATTGATCCTTGGTGCCGCACTTGGGGCATTCGCCCTTGATGTAGCGATCCGGCAGGAACATATTCTTGACCGGATCGAAGAACTGCTCGATGGTCTTGCTGGTGATCAGCTTGGCATCGTCGCGCAGGGCGCGGTAGATGTCTTGCGACAGAGCATGGTTTTCGGCACTGTCGGTCGAGCTCCAGTTGTCGAAGGCGATGTGAAAGCCGTCCAGGTATTGTTTGCGGCCGGCGGCGATGTTGGCGACAAACTGCTGCGGCGTGACGCCGGCTTTTTCAGCAGCGATCATGATTGGCGCGCCATGCGCATCGTCGGCGCCGACAAAATGGACCTCATGGCCCTGCATTCGTTGAAACCGGACCCAGATGTCGGCCTGGATATATTCCATGATGTGACCGATGTGGAACGCGCCATTGGCGTAGGGAAGGGCGGTGGTAACGAAGAGTTGGCGGGACGGTGAAGTGCTCATTGGCAATGCTGGCTGGGTGGATGATCAGAAAAGAGGCTCATTTTAGCAGTCACAAGGGTGTTGGCGCAGCCTGCGTTATGAAACAAAGTCGATCTGGCATGTTTTGCGAAGCCATTTTGTTTCCTGAGGTCAATTTATTGATGCGCAACTTGGATTGCCGCTACTCCCAAGGCACGATTAGTTTAGACTTGCGGGTGTCTATCAAGGAGAGGTAATGAGCATCACCGTCGAAGCAGTCAAAGCAGCACTGACCCAGGTCATCGATCCGAACACCGGCAAAGATCTGGTGAACGGAAAATCCGTCAAGAACATCCAGCTCGACGGCGCCAATGTCGCCTTCGATGTTGAGCTGGGCTATCCCGCCAACAGCCAGATCGCCACCATTCGCAGTGCCGCAGTTGCGGCCGTGCAAGGCGTGGATGGCGTGGCGGCGGTGCAAGCCAATGTGTATTTCAAGATCGTCGCGCATGCGGTGCAGCGCGGCCTCAAACTCAAAGCCAACGTCAAGAACATCATCGCGGTAGCCTCTGGCAAGGGCGGCGTCGGTAAATCGACTACGGCCGCCAATCTGGCGCTGGCTCTGGCGGCCGAAGGTGCGCGGGTGGGTATTCTCGACGCCGACATCTACGGACCGTCGCAGCCGATGATGCTGGGAATTTCCGGCAAGCCAGAAACACTGGACGGCAAAACCATGGAGCCCTTGGAAAATCATGGCTTGCAGGTGTCGTCGATCGGTTTCATGATCGATCCGGATGAACCGATGGTGTGGCGCGGCCCCATCGTCACGCAAGCGCTGCAGCAGTTGCTGGATCAAACCAACTGGCGCGACCTGGATTATCTGATTGTCGACATGCCGCCGGGCACCGGCGATGTGCAGTTGACCTTGTCGCAAAAAGTGCCGGTGACCGGTGCGGTGATCGTGACGACGCCGCAGGACATTGCCTTGCTCGACGCGCGCAAGGGTCTGAAGATGTTTGAGAAAGTCGGTATCCCGATTCTCGGCATTGTGGAAAACATGAGCACCCATATTTGCTCCAACTGCGGTCACGCCGAGGCGATCTTCGGTGCCGGCGGCGGCGCCAAGATGTGCGCCGATTTCGGCGTTGATTTCCTGGGCGCACTGCCGTTGACGATGGCCATTCGTGAACAGACCGACTCCGGCCGGCCGACTGTGGTGGCCTATCCGGATAGCACGGAAGCAGAAATTTACAAAAGTATTGCCCGCAAGGTCGCCGTGAAAGTGGCGGAAAAAGCCAAGGACATGACCAGCAAGTTCCCTAGTATTGTGATTCAGAACGACTAAGTTGCGCCATGCGTGTTGGCGCGGCGATTCCAACGCGGCGGCCAACACGGTAAAATGAGTGCTTTCCCTTCCCTATTCATCACGGCTTTGGCGTGCCAAGGCCGTTTTTATTTATCATGACTTCTACTGCACCGACTACTCCTGTTCGCACCCGGTTTGCTCCTAGCCCGACTGGTTATCTCCACCTTGGTGGCGCACGTACGGCGCTGTTTTCCTGGGCCTTTGCACGTCGTTTCGGCGGTACTTTCATTCTGCGTATTGAAGATACCGATCTGGAACGCTCCACCCCGGAAGCGGTGCAGGCCATTATTGAAGGCATGCAATGGCTGGGTTTGGCGCATGACGAAGGACCGTTCTACCAGATGAAGCGCATGGAGCGTTATCGCGAGGTAGTGGCCTTCATGCTGGAGCAGGGCACGGCTTACCATTGTTATTCGTCGGCCGAGGAAGTGGAAGCCATGCGCGAGCGGCAACGCGCAGCCGGTGAGAAGCCGCGTTATGACGGCACCTGGCGGCCTGAGCGTAACAAGACCTTGCCGGCGATTCCGGAAGGGCGCAAGCCGGTGGTGCGTTTTCGCAATCCGCTTGACGGCGAAGTCACCTGGAACGACGTGGTCAAGGGATCGATCACGATTTCCAACCGCGAACTTGATGACTTGGTGATTGCCCGTCCTGATGGCACGCCGACTTATAACTTCTGTGTGGTGGTCGATGACTGGGACATGAAGATCACCCACGTCATTCGTGGCGACGACCATGTCAACAACACGCCGCGTCAGATCAACATCCTCAAGGCGCTGGGAGGTACGTTGCCCGAATACGGTCATGTACCGATGATTCTCGGCGCCGACGGCGAGAAATTGTCCAAGCGTCACGGTGCGGTGAGTGTGATGGATTATCCGGCGCAAGGTTACTTGCCGGAAGCCATGCTCAATTATCTGGCGCGTCTGGGTTGGAGCCATGGTGACGAAGAAATTTTTTCCATGGAGCAGTTCTGCAACTGGTTCAATCTCGACCATTTGTCGAAGTCGCCGGCGCAGTTTAATCCTGAAAAGCTAGCCTGGCTCAACAATCACTACATCAAGCTGGCCGACAATACGCGTCTGGCCGGACTGGTCAAGCCCTTGTTGGAAAAGGAAGGTGCGCAATTCGACGGTGCCCCGGTGCTGGTCGATACGATTGCCTTGCTCAAGGAACGTGCCCATACCGTCAACGAGATTGCCGCAGCGGTGCAGTTGTTCTACCGTCAGCCGGCACCGGATGCCGCACTGGTGGCGCAGCACATCACTGAAGCGATCAAACCGGCCCTGCAGGATTTTGCTGCGCGCTGTACTGGAGTGGAATGGAACAAGGCCGCATTGGCTGCCATGATCAAGGAAGTGCTGGCGGCGCACACGCTGAAGATGCCGCTGTTGGCGATGCCATTGCGGCTGATCGTTGCTGGTCAATTACAGACGCCGGCCATTGATGCGGTACTGGAATTGTTCGGACGTGACGTTGTACTGGCACGCCTCAACAATTATTTATAAAAAGTCAGCGTTTTTTCATAAAATATCTTGCGCTATGAAAAGGGATACTGCATAATCTCGTTTCTTCGCAAGGGGGGTATAGCTCAGCTGGGAGAGCGCTTGCATGGCATGCAAGAGGTCAGCGGTTCGATCCCGCTTACCTCCACCAGCGACTAAGTAGTAAGTTGTCGGTAACAAACTGTGATGCCACACAGTCGTAGTACAGGTAGCAGCTGCAGGACACATGTGTCCCCATCGTCTAGAGGCCTAGGACATCACCCTTTCACGGTGAGTACGGGGGTTCGAATCCCCCTGGGGACGCCAGCTTTATCGAGTGCTATTGGGAGTTACTGCAATACTGGACATAGTCCCCATCGTCTAGAGGCCTAGGACATCACCCTTTCACGGTGAGTACGGGGGTTCGAATCCCCCTGGGGACGCCAAAATAGAAAACGCCCGCTTATGCGGGCGTTTTTGTTTTGGCGGCACCAAGTGATGTGCCTGCGCACATCACGCGGGGGATTCGAAGGGTTGCGCTTGCAAGCGCAACCGCGGCCTGCTGCAGGTAGGCGAATCCTCGCCCGCAAAGCGGGCGTTAAATCAAGTCAAAAGCAACGCCGCCGGTAGCCACCAAAAAGAAAAAAGGAGGATGCCGCAGGCGACTCCACGCCCGCAAAGCGGGTGTTAAACCAAGCCAAAAGCAAAACCGACGCAGCCATCAAAAAGAAAAAAGGAGGATGCCGCAGGCGACTCCACGCCCGCAAAGCGGGTGTTAAACCAAGTCAAAAGCAAAACCGACGCAGCCATCAAAAAGAAAAAAGGAGAATGCCGCAGCCGACTCCACGCCCGCAAAGCAGGCGTTAATCCCCAGCCCTCAAACACCAACAGCAAAAATAAAACAACAAAGCCACAAGCATTCCCGCAGCCCCCACAAGCAAGAGTTTTTGCTTAGCCTCACCCATCCAGACAGCAACTCAAGCACCAAGCACCAAGTACAAATTCCCCCAAGCCACATTTTTCTTTTACTATCTCCTCAGCAAGCAAAATCAAGCGCCACATCCAGCGCGCATAAAACCCGAGGAGCCCAGCATGACCCAAGCTGCCGAATTCGACGTCGATATCCGCGGCGTTGCCACCATCACCCTCAATCGTCCCGAAGTACACAACGCATTCGACGACGTTTTGATTGCCCATCTGATCGCCCTGATCACCACTGCGCGCGAAAATCCCGCAGTCAAAGTGCTGGTGCTGGCTTCTACCGGCAAATCTTTTTCCGCCGGCGCCGACCTGGGCTGGATGCGCCGCATGGCTGATGCTTCGCATGAAGACAACGTAAAAGATGCCAAGCAGCTCTCGGCATTGATGGAGAGCCTCAATAGTTTTCCGTGTCCGACCGTAGCCAAGATTCAGGGCACGGTCATGGGTGGTGGTGTTGGTCTGGTGGCGTGCTGTGATATTGCGATTGCCTCTGACAATGCCTCGTTTGCCTTGTCAGAAGTAAAACTAGGCCTGGCGCCGGCGGTAATCAGCCCCTATGTCATCGCCAAGATCGGCGTGTCGCAGGCGCGTCGCTATTTCCTTTCGGCCGAACGCTTCTCGGCCATTCGGGCGGCCGCCATCGATTTGGTGCACGAGGTGGTACTTGCTGAGGAACTGGATGCCAAGTGCGAGCAGTTGCTCTGCAACTTGCTGGCCAACGGCCCGCAGGCGATGCGTTGCGCCAAGGAGTTGGTGCAGGTCGCCAATCCGCTCTCAAGCACGCCCAACTTGCGCGACTACACTGCAGCTACCATCGCCGGTCTGCGCGCTTCGGCAGAGGGCAGGGAGGGCTTGCGCGCCTTCCTTGAAAAAACGACGCCCAACTGGGTCTTCAAGCATTAAAACGCAGCATGAAAAAAGCCGCAATTCTGGCTAGAAATTGCGGCTTTTGCTTAGCTGGTGGGGCAGGCGTATTTACAGTTTGATTTCTGTTCCCAGCAATTTCAGAAATTGTGCCAGCCATTGCGGATGAGCAGGCCAGGCCGGTGAAGTTACGAAGTTGCCATCGGTCACGGCGCTGTCGACGGCGATCTCGGCATAACGACCGCCGGCCAGTTTGACTTCCGGTGCGCAGGCTGGGTAGGCCGAGATGGTCTTGCCTTCGATGACACCGGCTGCAGCCAGCAACTGAGCACCGTGGCAGACGGAGGCAATCGGTTTGTTAGCGGTGGCGAAGTGGCGCACGATGGTAATCACTTTTTCATTCAGGCGCAGATATTCCGGTGCGCGGCCACCGGCGATCACCAGGGCATCGTAACTGGCTGGTTCGACGTCGTCGAAGCTGGCGTTGAGGGCAAATTGATGGCCGGGTTTTTCGGTATAGGTCTGATCGCCTTCAAAGTCATGGATGGCAGTCTTGATCTTGTCGCCTGCTTTTTTGCCGGGGCAGACGGCATGTACGGTGTGACCGACCATTTGCAGTGCCTGGAACGGCACCATGGTTTCGTAATCTTCGGCAAAGTCGCCAGTCAACAATAAAATTTTCTTTGCTGCCATGCTGATCTCCTTATAAGTGAGCGCTGGGCTCGGTAGGTGGATGCTCTTGCACTGTGCGCGCTGGCTGGAACTGCCTGCTGCGCGTTCTCATTTTATCCACGTCATCTGACGTGACTTCCCCATCAAAAAGTCCCTGTTCGGCTCCATGCAGTCGCGCAAATACCGCCACAGCGCCGATACTCTGGCCACATGCCGCTGTTCGCTGGCGGCCACCAGCCAGAACGCGCGCAACATTTCAACTTCGTCAGCCAGTACCGGCACCAGCTGTTCGCTCTGCTGGGCCAGAAAGCAGGGCAGGATAGCCAGGGCCTGGCCACTGCAGGCGGCAGTGTACTGGGCAATCACGCTGGTGCTGCGAAAGGCGCGGAAAGCTTGCGGTGCAATATTGTCCTTGTAACGTAACTCTTCGCTGAACACCAGATCATCGATGTAACCGATGAAGGGATGCAACTCCAGGTCGGCCGCTGTGCGAATAGGCGCATGGCGTTCCAGATAAGAGCGAGTTGCATACAGCTTCAATGCATAGTCGGCCAGTTTCGTGACAACGTAATTACCGCTTACCGGACGTTCGATGGTAACGCTGATGTCGGCTTCGCGCTTGGATAAGTTGACGAAGCGCGGCATCGGCAGCATATCGACTGAGATATGCGGATTGCGGGCGCAAAAATGGGCAATATGCGGTGCCAGCACGAAGGTACCGAAGCCCTCGGTGGCACCCAGTCTGACCTGGCCGGACAGCAGCCGGTTGTGACCGCCGAGTTCTTCGGCGGCGGCATAGACGGTACTTTCAATTTTCTCGGCGTATTCGACCAATCGATAGCCTTCCGCCGTCAGGCTGTAGCCGTGGTGATTGCGGTCGAATAGCTGGCTGCCGACCTGTTCTTCAAAGCGCTTGATGCGGCGCGATACCGTGGAGTGATCAATGCCCAGTTTCTTGGCGGCATCGACGAGCCCTTGGCTGCGTGTCAATTCGAGGAATACCCGCAGATTGTCCCAATCCATCATTCTGTCTCCCATGCTTGGCGCGATAGTCGCCGCCATCGCTTTGCATTTTTGCAAAGTTATTTTGAATTATTGACTATTGTAACGATATTAACGCACATGCAAAATGTTCCCCGAAAGCAGCGTATTGAGCGCTTTCCATAAAATACAAAAAAGGAGACAACATGCATCAATCTGTACGCGCACGTCCCATGGTGCGCTCGGTAGCGGGGCTGGCGCTGGGCCTGTCGCTGTCATGGTTTAGCGGCGCTGTGCTGGCGCAAGACAACGACACGGTGAAGATTGGCATCCTGACCGACATGTCGGGGCCGTATTCTGCCATGGGCGGGCAAGGCTCGGTCGTGGCAGCCAAGCTGGCGATCGAAGATTGCCTCAAGGCCGAATGCAAGGGCATGAGAATCGAGGTGCTGTCAGCTGACAATCAAAACAAGCCCGATGTCGGCGTCATGCGCGCACGCGAATGGCTAGACCGTGACAAGGTCGAGGCGATTGCCGATCTGACCAATTCATCGGTCGCGCTGGCAGTACAAAAACTGATCAAGGAAAAGGGTGGCATCGCCATGTACAGCGGCCCCGCCACCGGCGCTCTGACTACCACGGAATGCGCCGCCAACGGCTTTCACTGGATGTTCGACACCTACTCGCAGGCGGCTGGTGCCGCTGCCGCGCTGACCAAGCTGGGCAATAAATCCTGGTATTTCGTAACCGTCGATTATGCCTTCGGCCACTCCTTGGAAAAAGATGCCAGCGATGTCGTCAAGAGTCTTGGCGGTACCGTGGTCGGCGCCGTGCGTCACCCATTGAATGCGTCGGATTTCTCCTCCTTCCTGTTGCAGGCACAGGCCTCCAAGGCCCAAGTCATTGGCCTGGCCGATGGTGGCAGCGACGTCGTCAACGCCATCAAGCAAGCGCGCTCGTTTGGCGTGGGCGACAAGAATCAACGCCTGGTAGCCTTGCTGGTGTTCTTGTCCGATGTGCATGCGCTGGGGCTGGAGGCGGCACAGGGGTTGGTCTATACCGATGGTTTCTATTGGGACTATGATAAGGATACGCGCGAATTTTCACGCCGTTTTGAAGCGCAGTTCAAGAACACCAAGCCCACCATGGTGCAGGCTGGCGTCTATTCCAGTGTGTACCACTTCCTCAAGGCACGCGCTGCGGCCAAGACGGCTGACTGGAAAGTGGTGGCGCAAAAAATGCGCGAGATCCCGATCAATGACGTGGTCATGCGCAATGCCTCGATTCGTCCCGATGGTCGTGTGATTCACGACATGTATCTGTATCAGGTCAAGTCGCCGGCCGAATCGAAGGGACCTTGGGACTATCTGAAATTGTTATCGACGATTCCGGCGCAACAGGCATTCCGACCGATGGATACAGCTTGCCCGCTGGTCAAGTAAGCGCGCTGTGACTTTTCCGGACGTCCTGAGCCATTGCTGGTATCTCCGCAGGGCGCCCGCTTTCTTCTTCTCTACTTTGGAAAATCTATCATGAGCCAAGTCAACATTCCCCAGGTTCCCCTCTACATCAATGGTGTCCACGTACAGTCGACTTCCAGTCAATGGCGCGACGTGCTCAACCCGGCCACTCAGGAAGTGGTGGCGCGTGTGCCGTTCGCCACCAAAGCAGAGGTTGATCTAGCCGTTGCCAACGCCAAGCAAGCCTTTACCAGCTGGCGCAATACGCCGTTGGGGCAACGCATGCGCATCATGCTCAAGTTCCAGCAATTGTTGCGTGACAATATCGGCCCGCTGGCTGAGCTGATCACGCGTGAGCACGGCAAGACTTTGCCAGACGCCGAAGGCGAAGTCATGCGCGGCCTCGAAGTGGTGGAGCATGCCTGCTCGATCACCTCGCTCCAATTAGGCGAACTGGCGGAAAACGTCGCCGGTGGTGTCGATGTCTATACCTTGCATCAACCGATCGGTGTGGGAGCAGGCATTACCGCCTTCAACTTCCCGGTGATGCTGCCGTGTTTCATGTTCCCGATTGCGGTTGCTTGCGGCAATACCTTTGTGCTCAAGCCCTCTGAACAAGATCCATCGTCGTCGATGTTGCTGGTCGAGTTGGCCAATCAGGCTGGTTTGCCGCCAGGTGTGCTCAATGTTGTGCATGGCGGCCCCGAAGTGGCCGACATGATTTGCGATCATCCTGATATCAAGGCGGTATCCTTCATCGGCTCGACCCATGTCGGCACGCATATCTACCGCCGCGCCAGCGAAGCAGGCAAACGCGCACAGGCGATGATGGGCGCCAAGAATCATTGCATCGTCATGCCTGATGCACCGAAGGATCAAGCCATCAATAATTTGCTGGGTGCGGCTTTCGGTGCTGCCGGTCAGCGCTGCATGGCCAATTCGGTGGTGGTGCTGGTGGGGCAGACCAAACAATGGATCCCCGAGATTGTCGAGCGCAGCAAGGCACTCAAGGTGGGCCCGGGCAGCGACCGTCAGGCCGATGTCGGACCGCTGGTCTCGGCAGTCGCCAAGCAACGCGTCGAGCGCCTGATTGGCAGTGGTGTCGAGCAGGGCGCCAAGCTGCTGCTTGATGGTCGTAATTGCAAGGTGGCCAGTCATCCGCAAGGCAATTTTGTGGGGCCGACGGTGTTTGCTGGCGTCCAGCGCGGCATGGACATCTACGATCAGGAAATTTTTGGACCGGCCATGTGTATCGTGGAAGTTGAAACGCTTGATGAAGCAATTGCCTTCATCAATGCCAATCCTAATGGCAACGGTACCTCAATCTTTACCTCCTCGGGTTGGGCAGCACGCAAATTCCAGAATGAAATCGACGTCGGTCAGGTCGGCATCAATGTGCCGCTGCCGGTGCCGGTAGCCTACTTCAGCTTCACTGGTTCGCGTGCCTCCAAACTGGGCGACCTCGGACCCAATGGCAAGCAGGCCGTGATGTTCTGGACTCAGACCAAGACCGTCACCTCGCGCTGGTATGCTCCTGATGAGGTTGCCGGACAGGTCAATACCACTATTTCACTAAAATAAGCCGGCTTCACTGAAGACCAAGAGGAGAACAACATGAGCGCCGATATCGTATTCATTGGCTTGGGTAACATGGGTTTGCCGATGGCACAAAACCTGGTCAAGGCGGGGTTTGCCGTCAGCGGCCATGATCTGGTGCCGGCCAGTGTCGACAAACTGATCGCCAGTGGTGGTGTCAGCAGTGCCGACAGCATGGCTGCGGTAGCCGCCGCCAAGGTCGTCATCACCATGCTGCCGGCCAGCAAGCATGTGGAGGGGCTGTATCTGAGCGACAAGGGTATTCTGGCACACGCCAGGGCAGGCACTTTGCTCATCGATTGCTCCACGATTGCACCGGAAGCCGCGCGCAAGGTTGCCAGCGCAGCGCAGGCCAAAGGCTTTGCCATGCTCGATGCGCCCGTCTCGGGCGGTACCGGCGGTGCTGCTGCCGGCACGCTGACCTTTATGGTGGGGGGGAGCACCGAAGCCTTCGCACAGGCCAAACCGTATCTGGAAAAAATGGGCAAGGCAATCTTCCATGCCGGCGCCAGCGGCAGCGGTCAGACCGTCAAGGTGTGCAACAACATGTTGTTAGGCATACTCATGATCGGCACGGCCGAGGCAATCCGTCTGGGCATGGCCAATGGCATGGATGCCAAGGTGCTGTCGGAGGTGATGTCCAAAAGCTCCGGCCGCAATTGGGCGCTGGAGCTCTACAACCCTTGTCCGGGGGTGATGGAAACGGCGCCGGCTTCCAAAGGCTATGCCGGTGGTTTCGGGGTCGATTTGATGCTCAAGGATCTAGGGCTGGCAGTGGAGAATGCTTTGGCTACCGGCAGCAGTGTGCCGCTTGGTGCGTTGGCGCGTAATCTCTACGATATCCATAGCAAGACGGGCGCGGGTGGCCTGGACTTTTCCAGTATTTTTAATTTGCTGGGTAAGGCACAATAGTCTGGCTGAAATACAACGGCGTCAGCGATGACGCCGTTGTCCTGGCACTTATGCTGACGTCTTCACTTCATCCTCGATATGTGCCTGCACGATACTGGCAAAATCGCTATCGGCGGTAAATCCGAGCGCCTTGGCGCGCTTGGCATCAAAATCGCCGGGCCAGGAATTGACGATGCGTTTGATGGCGTCATCTTCCTTCCATTCAATCAGCTTGATGACTCCCGCCCCAGCAACCTGTTCTAGTGCTGCGACCATTTCGCTCACCGTTATCGATAAACCATCGATACTCAGAAAACGCGCTGCCCCGAACTCGACGCCATTGATTTCGTGGCCGTGAATCAGATTGTCGATCGCCTTACGCGGTGACATCAGCCACATGCGCGTATTCGGGCTGACCGGGCAAACTGAGGGTTGACCGTTGAGCGGTTCACGGATGATGCCGCTGGCAAAGCTGGAGGCCGCCTTGTTTGGCGCGTCAGGGCGTACGGCAATGGTCGGCATGCGTAGTGCACGGCCATCAATGTAGCCTTTGCGGCTGTAGTCATTGATCAGCAATTCAGCCATCACCTTTTGCGCACCATAAGAGCTTTGCGGCATCAGCAAGGCATGATCCGGGACGCGTGCCGGTAATTCACCGCCGAACACCGCTACTGAGCTGGTAAACACCACGCGCGGTTGAGTGCCGAGGGTGCGGGCGCGTTCCAGAATCAGGCGGGTGGCGTCGAAATTGATTTTCATGCCTAGCTCAAAATCGGCCTCGGCTTGGCTGCTGACGATCGCCGCCAGGTGAAAGATGGTATGCGTGTCCTCGCCGATGACGCGTTCTATCACAGCGGCGTCGGCGATATCGCCGGTAACCGTGTCGATGCGGGCATCATCAAAGCCTGGTGCGGCAACAACATCGAGCAAGGTAATGCGGTGGATGCTTTGCGGTCTGCCATCGCGGCCGGTGAGTTGGCCGCGTTTGAGCAATTGATGCGCCAGACGACTGCCCAGAAAACCTGCACCTCCGGTGATGACGATATGCATGCGTGCTCCTTTTGCTATTGGTCTGCGAGGCTGGTTTGTGTATTTTTTGTAGCCGAACTTCAGATAGGAATGCTTAAAGTTGTCATACAACTTGGAGGTTAGTGTAAGAATAAAGCGCTATCATGTCAATCAACATGAAAAAATCTCAAGCTGCTTCTCGTTCTATTTCCGCCACTGAGCATGGCGCTGATGCGGCAGGGTTTGCGGCCGCTGCTGCCTGCGGCACGTTGGCTGATCGCGTCACTCAAGCTTTGTGCGAGCAGATACGGCGCGGCGATTTTGCGCCGGACACCAGACTGCCTTCAGAGAATGCGTTGACGCAACAGTTTCAAGTCAGCCGTACGGTGATACGAGAAGCCATTTCGCGCCTCAAATCAGAGGGTATGGTTGGTTCGCGGCGCGGCAGTGGTACCGTGGTGCTGGCGCCGAACAATGCCACGCCATTTCGCCTGGCGGTAGGCGATGAGCACGAGGCAATTGATACTGTGCTGCGCGTGATTGAATTGCGTCGTGGCGTGGAGGGGGAAATGGCGGCGTTAGCCGCGCAGCGTGCCAGCAAGCAGGAAAATCAGGCGATTAAGCGGGCTTTGCAGGACATCGATCTGGCCGTGGCGCAAGGGCGTGATGGTGTGGCAGAGGATTTCGCATTTCATGAGGCCGTTTCGGTCGCTGCCCACAACCCTCTGTACACCTCACTGTTGCAATACCTGAGCCAGTTTCTGCAGGCGGCGATTCGGGTGGCGCGCATCAATGAAGCGCGACGCGAAGATTTTGGCCTGCAAGTACGGGAGGAGCATGCGCTGATTGCTGCCGCAATCGCTGCGAGCGATGCTGTGGCAGCACGGGCGGCGGCATTGCAGCATATGGAAAATTCGGCGCGCCGCATTCAGGCCGCTGACCGCGAATTCTGGGAGAGCGAAGGTGGCAAGGCGGTCCGGCGACTGCGCCAAACCAAGGGTTTATGATGCCAAGGTGTGGCGCGCCAGACGAAAAAAACGCTGCGGTCAACGCAGCGTTTTTTTTGTCATCTACTGCGCTTAGGTCGCAGTGTCGCAGGGCAATTTTTTAGTTGCGGACGACTTTTTTGTACTCGTTGGTACGGGTGTCGATTTCGATCTGATCATCTTGGCTGACGAACAGTGGCACCATCACGATGGCTTGCAGGGCTTCGATGGCGTTTTCGATTTTGGCTTCTTTCAGGACGTTGCCCGAAGTGTTGCCTTTGACTGCCGGTTCCGAATAGATCACCTGGCGCACGATGGTGGTAGGCATTTCAACCGAAATGGCCTTGCCATCGTAGAACACGGCTTCACATTGCATGCCGTCTTTCAGGTAGTTCAGGGCTTCGCCCATGTTCTCACCTTCGATTTCGTACTGGTTGTATTCACCATCCATGAACACATACAGCGGATCGGCGAAGTAGGAATAGGTGACTTCCTTCTTGTCCAGCACCACGACTTCGAACTTGTCGTCGCCGCGAAACACGTTTTCTTGCGGGCTGTTGGTCAGCAGGCTCTTCATCTTCCATTTGTAGGTGAAGCCAGTGCGGCTCGAGCCGTTAACGTCGGAACGCAAAACAATCATTGGCTTGCTGTCGACCATAATAATGTTGCCGACGCGAATTTCTTTTGCAAATTTCATAGCGAATTGTCGTAAAAAGTAGGTTGCATAAAATCGTCTGTAGCCTACTGGGGTAAAACACCGCAAGCCCACGTTTGATTGGTTCTTTGAATGCGCCCAGAGCTCGTGAGGTCATATAGGGCATTAAAAATTAGCCCTATATTCTAACCCATTTTTTCCTTACTTCTGGCGCAGAGTCTGCGCAAATTGTAATAAGTTGGATGCCAAGTCGCCATTTGCCAACATTTGCTGCTGCCACCCGGATGACTTTGCGGCAATGTGCGGCAAGTCCGCCGCCAGTGCGGACCAAAGCGCCGGCCAGTCGGCGTCGCTGCTGGCGCCGTTCCAGGCCAATGCGAGGGCGGTTAGCGCCGGGCTGCCGATGTCGTAGCGTTGCAGGAAAGCCTTAAGTTTGACGTGATGCAAGTTTTCATCCTGGGCATAGATATTCCAGATAAACGCTTGTGCTGCCCATTGCGCCCGCACAAATGAGTCTTCTCCGCGTACGAAATTGCAGTCACAGGCCCAAAGCAGCTTATCGTAGTCGGCTTGCGGCACGAATGGCAGTACCCGCAGCGTGAGTGCTCCGCGGCTGGTGACCATGCCTGCCGAGGCAACGGCGTCGGGCGAGAGACCCAGAAAGGCGCCGACGGCGGCGCCTCCGATGCCCTCGGGCACCAGGCAGGTAATGGTTTGCGTGCCGTGTTCCCAGGCGGCTAGGAGCGCGGCGAGCGGGGCTTGGGGATAACAAAATAGAGAAATTTTCAGCGCGGCCATTTCCGCTTCGCTTAGCCCCAGGCCGGCGAGGAAGTTGTGCACAGCGGATTGATCTTGGCGAAATTGCAAAGCTTGCTGCACGATCCCGGCCTCGGCCAGCAAACCGCCGGTCTGACTGGTAAAGCCAGGGTAGAAAAAATGCTTGGTCAGCCGCATGGTCGGATGCGGCGAGGACAGGGTATGGCAGCCTTCCACCCAGGCCTCTGCAGTCAAACCTTCCAGATTGAGCCACACCGGTTGCGGACTGCATTGCGACATGGCATGGATGTAGCCGGGCGGAATATCGCAGCCGAAAAATTCAATGACGATGTCGGCAATTTCGGTCGGCGTGAGCGTCCCATCTTGATCGCGCCAGTGCCTTACCGTCACCATGGCCACTTGCTGCAACTCGGCTGCGATGGTGACTTCGGGGCAAATGCGTTGAAAGCTATGCAGATCGTCAACCCAGAGCGTGACAGCAATGCCGTGTTCATGCACCAACTGGCGCGCTAGTCGCCAGCAGATGCCGATGTCGCCGTAGTTGTCTACGACTTTGCAAAATAATGCTAAGGATAGGGGGCGGACTGCGCCAGAGCGAGATTGTGAAAGCATGAAGTGAAAAGAAAAACAAAGTCGATGGTGCGCCTGCGGCTGTTGTCAGCTGCGTTGCTTCGCATCATACAAGAAGGTGCGGGCGGCGGCGATTAATGTGAAATTTGACAACTGATCAACTTTGAAAATATAGTTGCTTCATACAACTATATTTTCAAGGGCCAACTGTATGTCAAATACGCATGGTGCCAACGACGCATTGATCGAGCAGATCCGCACAGCCTCGCGTTGCATGGTGCGCGAACTGGGGTTCATGCGCAACACCCTGGCGGCTACCGACTATGCGCCGTCGGCAGTGCACGCTTTGCTGGAAATCGGTGCGCGCAAAGCCATGACGGCAGCACAACTGGCTGATTTTCTGGGGCTGGAGAAATCCAGTATCAGCCGCATGGTACGTAAGTTGATTGAGGCTGGTGAACTCAACGAAAAGCTCAGTGCAGATGATGGGCGCAGCAAATACCTGCGTTTAACGCCGCGTGGCAAACGCACACTGAGCGCGATTGATGCATTTGGCCGCGCTCAGGTCAGTCGTGCATTGGCACAGTTGACGGCAGATCAGCAACTCGCAGCGGCCGAAGGACTGCAGAGCTATGCACAGGCGTTGCAAGCGCATCGCCAGGGCCAGCCGCTGGAGTTGTCGCAGATCGATGTGGTGAGCGCTTATCAGCCTGGTGCGATCGGTCGCATCGTGCAGATGCATGCGGATTTTTACAGTCGCAGCGCTGGCCTGGGTAGCTTCTTTGAAAGCAAGGTGGCGGCCGGCCTGGCCGAGTTCATCGCGCGGGCACCGCATGCGCGCAATGGTTTGTGGCTGGCGTTGCAAAATCGACGTATTGTCGGATCGATTGCCATTGACGGCCAGGATCTTGGTGAAAACCGCGCTCATTTGCGCTGGTTTATCGTCGATGATGGTTTGCGCGGAGGTGGCGCAGGGCGGCGTTTGTTGGAGGCGGCCTTGGCATTTTGCGATGCGCAGGGTTTTGATGCCGTGCATTTGTGGACATTTCAGGGGCTTGATGCCGCCAGGCGCTTATATGAAGCCTATGACTTCACATTGTTGGAGCAATGGCTGGGGAGTCAATGGGGCAAGGAATTGATCGAGCAGCGTTTTGTTCGCTGATCGTTGTATATATTCCCAATTGGAAATGTGTTGTATGTTTGGTTTAAAGTAATCGAAATAATTTGAATTGTTTGCAATTTAATTTTTATCAATGTAATATTCGTTGCATGGAAACCGCAAACACATCGAAGGTAATACTCAACGCTGATCAGGCACTGATGCTTGAAAATCAGTTGTGCTTTGCGATGTATTCGGCGTCGTTGGCGATGACCAAGATGTACAAAAAATTATTGAAGCAACTTGAGATTACCTATCCGCAATATCTGGTAATGCTGGTTTTGTGGGAAAAGGATGAAGTCACGGTTTCCGAACTGGGCAATAAACTGTTTCTTGATTCCGGCACGCTCACGCCCTTGCTTAAACGTATGGAAATAATGGGCCTGCTGGCACGCAGCCGTGATGCAGCCGATGAGCGGCGTGTGTTGGTAAGTCTGAGCGAAGAAGGTCGGGCACTACGCAAACGTGCCATCGCGGTTCCTGAAAAGCTGATGTGCGCCTTGCCGCCGCTGCAGCAAGTGGCGGGGTTACGGGAGCAACTTAAAGATGTACGCAAGGGTTTGCTGGCAGAGTCGCTCGATTGAGAGTAAGTTAGCGGTAGCAAAATTTGTGGTGGCAAGTCGTATGGAAGTCCGATTACGTTGTGATTTATATTGTTAGCAATTGTATAGTGTAAAATTAAATTGATGTGTTTCACTCGAATGATCGATGAGCCGCATCTCCTCTTCACCTCCCTCGAAAGGAAATAGCATGAAAATCGAAAAAGCACTCTATCAAGCCCAGGCAACTGCAACCGGCGGCCGCGAAGGCACTGCCAAGTCGTCCGACGGCATTCTCGACGTCAAGTTGACGACGCCCAAGGAATTGGGTGGCGATGGCCGTCCAGGCACTAACCCTGAACAGTTGTTTGCTGCTGGTTATTCGGCTTGCTTTATCGGTGCCTTGAAGTTTGTTGGTGGCCAGGAAAAGATTGCCGTGCCTGCTGAAACCAGCATCACTGGCACTGTTGGCATCGGCCAAATCCCTGGCGGTTTCGGTATTGAAGTGGCGTTGGCCATTTCGCTGCCAGGTGTGGATCGCGCCGTGGCGCAATCGCTGATCGAAAAAGCACATCAAGTGTGCCCGTATTCGAACGCTACGCGCGGCAACATCAATGTCACGCTGACACTGGTATAAGTTACTGCGCTAAGGAAAAAGCCCCGCCGGTGATCCGGCGGGGCTTTTTTTCGTCTTGCGTATTTTTTCAGTCAAAAATGCGCTGATTAAATTTCACTTCTTCTTGCGTAATTTCTCATTGGCTTTGGCCGAGGCGAAACGTTCTTTGGTTTCATCTTCATTGCGCCGACCGAAGGCATAGTTGGCCTCTAGCCACATGACGTTAATGACGCCGAACGCCAGCGCCAGACCGACTCCGAGTATCCAGGCGAAATACCACATTGTGTTCTCCTTGTGCTTTACGCTTGCTCAACGGATGTCGCCGAGCAAGTTCAATCGATTAATAAGCCGTATGTTCGTTGTCGGCGATATCTTTTAACGTGACCTTGCCGCGCATCACCCGGTACACCCAGGAGGTATAGAGGATGATGATAGGCAGGAAAAAGAGTACCAGCCAGAACATGATGGTCAGCGTCTTCTGGCTGGATACGGCATCCCAGATGGTCAGACTGCTGCGCGGATCGAGCGATGACGGCAGGATGAATGGGAAAATGGATGTCGCCGCAGTCAGGATGATGCCAGCCACCGCTACGCCGCTACTGATAAAGGCCAGCCTAGCTTTGGATGCGGCGCTCAGGACGATGGTCAAGAGTAGGGCTGCAATGGCGACGACGGGAATGAGCTTGGTCAGTGGCCAGCGCGCATAGTTGTCCATCCAGGCGCCGGCGTTGATGCTCACGGTCTTTGCCAGCGGCATGAAGGCGCTGTTGGCATCCGGCATGCTGATGATGCGATAGCCATCCATGCCCAATGCAACCCAGAGTCCGCCAAGCACGAACAAGACCAGACTGGCCAGTGCGCCCGCCATTGCTATGTGGCGCACGCGTTGGCCGATGGCCCCCTCAGTCTTGACTTGCAGATAGGTGGCGCCATGCGTGAGCAGCATCGCCACGCTAAGCAAGCCGCTAAGCAGACCAAATGGGTTGAGCAGGGCAAAGAAGCTGCCGGTGTATTCCACCCGCATGCTGTCGTCGTAGTGGAAGGGCACGCCTAGCAGCAAGTTGCCGAATGCCACGCCGCAGATCAGCGGTGGCACGAAGCCGCCAACGAACAGACCCCAGTCCCAGGCATTGCGCCAGCGCGGATCAGCCACTTTGCTACGGTAGTCAAAGCCAACCGGACGCAAGAATAGCGAGAACAGCAAGATCATCAAGGCGATGTAAAAGCCCGAAAAGGCCGTTGCGTAGACCAGCGGCCAGGCGGCAAAAGTGGCGCCGCCGGCAGTGATGAACCAGGTTTGATTGCCTTCCCAGACCGGGCCGATGGTATTGATGATCACGCGCCGCTCGCCGTCGGTTTTGCCGACGAAGGGCAGCATCATGCCGACGCCGAAATCGAAGCCGTCGGTCAATGCAAAGCCGATGATCAACACGCCCACGAAGGCCCACCAAATAATTTTTAATGTTTCGTAATCCAAGCTCATGATGCTGTCCTTAACGTGCAGGTGAGGGAGTCGGCATTGACAGGGGATTTGCCTGCGAGGCCAGTTGTTCTGCCTGTTCCCAGTGGTAGTTGCCGGTATGTAGGCTGCTTGGGCCGCGCCGTGCGTACTTCACCATCAGCGTCATTTCCACCACCAGCAAGAAGGTGTAGAACCCAATGAAACCGAACAGGCTGAAGTACAGGTTCGAGACTTGCAACGTCGAGGCTGACAGATGGGTCGGCAGGATGCCGGCGATGGTCCAAGGCTGGCGGCCGTATTCGGCCACGATCCAGCCCAGTTCGGCAGCAATCCAGGGCAGCGGAATACTGCACAATGCCAAGCGCAGCAACCAGCGTTGCGGCGCTAGCCGCTTGCGGATCAGGAAGTAGAACGAAGCCGAGAAGATAAACAGGAACAGCAAGCCCAGCGCAACCATGCCACGGAAGGACCAGAACATCGGTGCGACCTTGGGAATGGTGTCGTTGACGGCACTGGTAATCTGTTCGGATGTCGCATCGACGACGTTAGGTGCATATTTCTTGAGCAGGAGACCATAGCCGAGATCTTTTTTCAGCTTGTCGAATTCGGCGCGTGCGGCAGGTGATTTGTCGCCCGACTTGAGCCGCACCAGTGCCGCATAGGCGAGCATGCCGTTGCGGATGCGCACTTCATTTTGTTTTTTCAGATCACGAATGCCGATCACCTGTGTATCAATCGAGCGGGTGCCGATCAGGCCCAGTACGTAGGGAATCTTGACAGCGTAATCGGTGTGTTCAGTTTTATCATTGGGCAAGCCGAACAGCGTGAGGCCGGCCGGCGCGGGTTCGGTTTCATATTCCGCTTCGATGGCGGCTAACTTGACCTTGTTGACCTCGCCTGCGGTGTAGCCCGATTCGTCACCAAGGACAATCACCGACAGCGTTGCGGCCAAACCGAAACCAGCGGCCACCGCAAATGAACGCAAGGCAAACGCGGTGTCGCGTGCACGCAGTAAATAGAAGGCCGAGATGCCGAGTACGAACATGGATGCGGTCACATAACCCGCAGCCACGGTATGCACGAATTTGACCTGCGCCACCGGATTAAAGATCACATCGCTCATGCTGACCAGTTCCATGCGCATGGTTTCAAAATTGAATTCGGCGCCGACCGGATTGTTCATCCAGCCGTTGGCAATCAGAATCCATAGCGCCGACAGACTGGAGCCTAGCGCAACCAGCACCGTGACCATGAAATGCTGTACCTTGGAAAGACGGTCCCAGCCGAAGAAAAACAAGCCGACAAAGGTCGACTCGAGGAAGAACGCGGCCATGCCTTCAATCGCCAGCGGCGCGCCGAAGATATCGCCGACATAGTGCGAGTAGTAAGACCAGTTGGTGCCGAACTGGAATTCCATGGTGATGCCGGTGGCGACGCCCATGGCAAAGTTGATGCCGAACAGCTTGCCCCAGAAACGCGTCATATCTTTGTAAATGGGGCTGCCGGTCATCACATAGACGGCTTCCATGATGACCAGGATCCAGGATAGACCTAGTGTGAGTGGGACAAAAAGAAAGTGGTACAACGCTGTCACGGCAAACTGCATCCGTGACAGATTGACGACTTCATCAATGGGAAGCATGGGTAACCTCGGTAGTGGTAGAAGAGTGATCAGAAGCAGGTAATGTAGCTGGAGCCGGGGCAGAGGCTAGTAGATGTTGCTCCACCAAGGCGGTAGGCATATGCATGTGCTTGGCTTGCGGTTCCGAGAAGAAGGCTCTGGCCAGTATGAACAGCAAGGTGATTTTGAGCAGCAACAATAGCGTAATTTCCATCCCCAGCGGCAATTGGCTCAGACGTGGCAGGCGTGACAGTTTATGTGTGCGTAATAGCCAGGCAGAAATAGGCATGATTTATTCCTCGTCTACAAGCTTGATTGCATCGGCAGCGGCGGAAACGACCGATTTTTTGGATGCGCTTGATTTGTCGCCGCCAAAGCGCAACTTGTCCTTGACGTCGAGTAACTTTTTGACTTTGGCGCCCATTTTCATCAATGAAGCCAAGGTTTCGGGCGATAAGTTCTGAACGTCGTCGAACCAGGAACTGGACAGCTCAATCAGGTTGTACATCTCGCGCATGCGTTGTTGCGCATGTTTGTCGTCGGCGCTGGCGGGAGTTTCCAGCAAGGCATTGCGCAACATCGAGAGGGTCGGCTCGATCTCGCGACGCCGACGCTCTTCCAGCAGGGCTTTGAAAATGTCCCAGATATCCTTGGGCGGTTCGAAATATTCGCGGCGGTCACCGGGTAGATGCAGCAATTTCACGAGTCGCCAGGATTGCAGTTCTTTTAAGCCCATGCTGACATTGGAGCGCGAAAAGCTAAGAAAGTCGGCAATATCATCGGCATTGAGTGGCCGCGTCTGCACGTACAAGAGTGCGTAAATCTGGCCGACCGTACGGTTGATGCCCCAACGACTGCCCATTTCTCCAAAGTGGAGGATGAAGCGCTGCATGAGGGGGCTGAGGGTATTCGATTCCATGGCAAGTTTTTTGTAATGTTTGAAATTTCAGTAATTACTGAAATGTATGATATTTCAAAATAATAAACAATCGCTGGAGGCCGAATACCTAACATTTCGTTGTAATGGTTCTAGTATGCGAGCAGGTATGAGGCTCAGCATTGATGCGGATCAATAAATGTGAATTTGCCGTTGACGTGCGAGCGCTTTGTTCGCCGTTAATGCGGCCTATTCCCGTGTTAACATCCGCGCATGAATGAAAAAGACGCACTGGCGCAAGCCTATTTGTTGTTCCAACAGGGAAATGCTGTTGCCGCCTACGCGCTGCTGCAGCCGCTGGCGCAGTCCAGCGCTGCTCATGTCAATCTGCTGCATCTGGCGGGCGCCGCCGCTGCGGCCGTGGGCCTCCATGCCGAGGCGATCCGATTATTACGGCGCGCACTGGCGGCAGCGCCTGGTGACCTGGCGATCAGCTATAAGCTGGGCCGGGCGCTGGTCGATGGCGGTCAGCGGCAAGACGCATTGAGTTTGTATCTGGAACTGATCGCCGCCGGCATGCAACACCCCGATGTGTACACTGCTGCGGCAGTATTGCTGCAGGAATTCCAGCGCGACGAAGAAGCACTGCAGACCTTGCAGCGGGCCTTGCAGTTGGCGCCGCAGGCGGCCAATAACTGGTATTTGCAAAGCGTATTGCAGGCCCGTCTGCGGCGTTTGCCGGATGCCGTCGACAGTTTGCTGCAAGCGCTGGCGCTGGCGCCCGATCAGATTCATTTCCATCGTGATCTGGCGCTGGCGCTGCATGGCCTGCATCGCAATGCTGAGGCGCTGGAGGTGGTTGAGCGTGCGCTGGCAATGGCGCCGGACGTTGTGCTGATCTGGAATGCGCGTGCCGCCATTCTGAGCCGCTTAGGTCGCTATCAAGAGTCGATTGCCAGTAGCGAAGCCGCGCTGGCACTGGCGCCGGAGGACGCCGATGCGCGCGTGAACCTGGCCTTGACGCTGCTCACATTAGGCCAGTTCGAGCGCGCCTGGCCCTTATATGAAGCGCGTTGGCAAGGGGAGTTGGCTGATCCTGCGCGCCATCAGCAGATTGCGCGTTGGAACGGTACGCAAGACCTGCAGGGCAAGCGCATTCTGGTATGGGCGGAACAAGGTTACGGCGATACCGTACAGTTTTGCCGCTACGCACTGCAACTGGTGGCGCTGGGCGCGCGGGTGATATTGGAAGTGCCGGCGGCCTTAAAACAATTGATGCAAACACTGGCGGTGGCGCCGGACATGCTCGTCATCGAAAGCGGCGAACATTTGCCGCTGCTGGATTTTCAAATGCCGTTGATGAGTTTGCCGCTGGTATTTGCCACGCGTGTCGACAGCATTCCTGCGTTCCCCACTTATCTACACAGCGATCCACGCAAACGCGCCGATTGGGCCACCGCGCTGGGCGCTGCTACGAAGCCGGGTTTGCGCATCGGTATCGTTTGCTCTGGTAATGGCGGCAATCGCAAGGATGCTACGCGTTCGATGCCGTTGGCGGCGTTTGCACCCTTATTCGAGGCCGTCGCCGCCGATTTCTATCTATTGCAGCCAGAACTGCGCCAAGCCGATTACGCCTTCCTGCAAACGCTGCCGGCGTCGACCTTGCACTGGCCGGGCCGGCAATTGCGTGAATTCGACGATACGGCGGCCTTGATTGCCAATCTTGATCTGGTCATCAGCGTTGATACGGCCGTGGCGCATCTGGCCGGCGCGGTGGGCGTTCCAGTGTGGATATTGCTCTCGGAAGTGGCTGACTGGCGTTGGTTTTTGGCGCGCAGCGACAGTCCCTGGTATCCCGCAGCGACACTCTGGCGTCAGGTTCGCAGCGGCGACTGGGATGAGGTCATCACGCGCGTGCAGCAGCGCCTGAGTAGCGGCAGCTACTGAATAAGGTATGGTGCTAGGCGCCAAAGCGCAGGCTGAAGTGAATCAGGCCGTCGGCGTCACAGGCCACCTCGGCGTCGCCGCCGTGCAGGCTCATGATGGCTTTGACGATGGCTAGCCCGAGGCCGTTTGATTCGGTGTACTCGCTGCGCGATTTGTCGCCGCGATAGAAACGATCAAACATGCGCTCCATTTGCTGACGGCTCATGGCGGCACCACGGTTAGCCACGGCGATCACCACGGCATCGGCGTGCGCGGCAGTGGCCTCAATGGCGATGGCGCTACCGGCCTCGCCATAGCGCACCGCATTGACCACCAGATTGCTGACGGCGCGGCGAAACATGATCAGATTGGCGCGGCAGACGGCGTCGGCGGCCACGTTGACGGTAAAGCGCATGTCGCGTTCGGCGGCAACGCCTTCAAAGTAGTCGGCAATGCGCTGCAACTCTGCACTGAGGTCGATGCCGCTGCGCTCGACCACCAGGCCGGCATGGTCGGCGTGTGCCAGGAACAGGATGTTTTCAATGATGCGCGACAGTCGCGCCAGTTCTTCCAGGTTCGATTCCAGCAATTGTTCATATTCGTCAACGTTACGACGTTGTCCTAGCGTAACCTGGGTTTGTCCCATCAGCACGTTGACCGGGGTGCGAATTTCATGGGCCAGATCAGCGGAGAACTGGGACAGATGTTCATAGCCGTTTTCGAGCCGGTCCAGCATCGCATTGAGTGCGCCAGCCAGTTGGCGCAGTTCTGCTGGAGCCTCTTCTTCCCGCAGGCGGGTGCTCAGATTAGTCGGTGTGATTTCGGCCGCGCGCCGGCTCATGCGGGTGAGCGGCATGAGATCGCGGCGCAATACGATGAAGCCAAGCATGGCGGTCAGCAATACCGTCAACGCCACGGCGGCGACGACTCGCCACAGATAGCCCCGCATCATGCGCGATTCTTGCGTCATGACATAGGCGGCGATGATTTCCACCGTATCCTTGTGATCGCCCACCTCGGCCAGAGCCGAGATCCAACGCACGCGCACGCCGTCAGCACGCATGCCGTCGTGCAGATCCGCAATAGACAACGGCACGCCGACGGCTCTCGGTGTCATCGCCGGCGGCGTCAGCTTGTCGGGATTCATGTTAATGAAGGGCGCTTCGCCCTGACGACGGAAGATGCGCACATCCTGTTCGTTGCCCATCATGCTCTCGAACAAGGCTGGGCGTTGCTCCATCTGTTCAACGTTGTACAAGTCATGCAGCAGATTGCGGAAGTGTTCGACCCGGCCGATCAGCGTATAGTCGGCGCGCACTTCGAGTGAAGAGCGTGCTGCGCTGTACAGGTACAGACCCAGGCCGGTGACTACCAGGCAGGCGATCAATGCGAACAGCGCACTGACTCGAAAGGCCAGCGTCCAGGAGCGCCAAGGCCTCATGGCGTGTCCGAAAACATGTAGCCGATGCTACGCACGGTGTGAATCAATTTTTGTTCGAATGGGGCGTCGATTTTGGCTCGCAGACGTTTGATGGCGACATCCACCACATTGGTGTCACTGTCGAAATTCATGTCCCACACCTGCGAAGCGATGACCGAGCGTGACAGCGCTTCGCCGCGTCGTTTGATCAGCAGATGCAGTAACAGAAATTCCTTGTTGGTGAGCACGATGTTGACGCCTTGGCGGGTGACCTTATGGCGCACATGATCGAGTTGCAAGTCAGCCGCTTGATAAACTTCGGCGTCACGAGTGACGCCACGGCGCAACAGGGTGCGGATGCGCAACACTAGTTCGGTGAAGGAAAATGGCTTGACCAGGTAATCGTCAGCACCTAGTTCGAGGCCGCGAATGCGATCATCAACGTGGTCGCGCGCAGTCAAAAAAATCACCGGCAGATCGCGTTTGCTGCGCAGGGCGCTCATGACTTGCCAGCCATCGGTGCCGGGCAGCATGACATCCAGCACCACCAGGTCATAGTTCTGTTCCATGGCCATGTGCAGGCCGTCCGTGCCATTACGAGCAAGGTCAACCGCATAGCCCGATTCGCGCAAGCCTTTTTTGAGGTAATCGCCGGTCTTGGGGTCGTCTTCGATAACTAGGATGGCCATGCTGCATTCTCGATAGTAATGCAGCATTTTAGCAATCCCGCAAGGGGTGCTGCATGACAATTTTGTCATCAAATTGCCACGACGATGACACCGCAGAAGCTATATCATGATCGCACCGAAACTGCGATCTACCCAGGCCCGACAGGATGTCTGTCTCGATTGCACCACCGTGTTGCCATTTATTTTTTCAGGATACTGCCATGTTGATCAGAATACGTCCCGACCAGATCGATATTCCTCTCGCTTCCGATATCACGCCCCAGCAAGTCTACGCCGGACGGCGCGCTTTCATGGGACAACTGGCCGCTGGTGCCTTGGCCGGCAGCGGATTGCTTGCAGCCGGCGCTGCGGTAGCGCAGAGTAGCGGTGCGCGTAAGCTCACGGCCCAGCTTAATAACGCCTATGCCGTCATGGATAAGCCAACCGCTTACCAGGACGCCACCACGTATAACAATTATTACGAATTCGGCACCGATAAGGCCGATCCGGCGCGCACGGCCGGCACGCTCAAGACCAATCCATGGACGGTTAGCATCGAAGGTGAAGTCAAGAAGCCCATGACCCTGGATCTGGATGCCCTGATGAAACTGGCGCCGCTGGAAGAACGCATCTACCGCATGCGTTGTGTCGAAGGCTGGTCGATGGTGATTCCGTGGATCGGTTATTCCTTGTCGGCACTAATCAAAAAGGCGGACCCGACCAGTGCCGCCAAATATATCGAATTCGTCACGCTGGCCGACAAGAAACAAATGCCCGGCCTTGCCGACCCTATCATCAATTGGCCCTACACCGAGGGTTTGCGCATGGATGAAGCCAATCATCCCTTGGCTTTGTTGACGCTGGGTATGTACGGCGAGGTGTTGCCGAACCAGAATGGTGCGCCGGTGCGCGTTGTGTTGCCATGGAAGTATGGTTTCAAATCGGCGAAATCGATAGTCAAGATACGCTTTGTCAAGGAACAGCCGAAGACCGCATGGAACATGTATGCGCCTCAGGAATACGGCTTTTATTCCAACGTCAATCCAGAAGTCGATCACCCGCGCTGGTCGCAGGCCAGCGAGCGTCGTATCGGTGAAGACGGGTTCTTTGCTCGCAAGCGCAAGACGCTCATGTTCAACGGCTATAACGATGTCGCTTCGCTCTACAGCGGCATGGATTTGAAGCGTTACTACTGAGGCTGGCGATATGAAGTTTCTTAGCAATTTATCGACGCAGCGGGTACGGCAGTTACGCAATGTTTTGTTTGTCTTGTGCCTGTTGCCTTTGGTGCGGCTGGTGGCGTTCGCTTTTTTGAATCGTCTGGGTGCCAACCCCATCGAATTCATTACCCGCAATACCGGCGACTGGGCCCTGTATTTTTTGATGGGCACGCTGGCCATCACGCCGCTGCGCCGTCTGACCGGATGGAACTGGCTGGTGCGCCTGCGCAGAATGACAGGCTTGTATGCCTTCTTCTATGTGTTTTTGCATTTCACCATATTCTTCTGGCTCGATCATTTTTTTGATTTTCAGGAGATGTGGCACGACATCGTCAAGCGTCCCTTCATTACCGTCGGCATGGCGACCTTTGTCCTGCTCATTCCGTTGGCTGCCACCAGCACCAATGCCATGGTGCGTTACCTGGGCGGTAAGCGCTGGCAGTGGCTGCATCGTCTGACCTATGTGATTGTGCCGCTGGGCGTGTTGCACTTCTGGTGGGTCAAGGCAGGCAAAAATCTGCTGGCACAGCCCATCCTGTTTGCGTCGATCGTGGCCGCACTATTATTGGTGCGACTGCTGTCGCCCAAGAATCGTCAATGGTTGATGCAACGACTCAATAAACGTGGCGTCGGCATCAACGTAGTCAAGGAATAGCAATGAAAAAAATCAATCTATCCAAAACCACTGCAACGCTGGCCGCTGGCGTGCTTGGACTTAGCGTATTGGCGGTGTCGTTGGTTTCATCGGCACAGGCGATAGAGTCGGCCGTTCGGATTCCTGCGCCCAGCAATCTGCCAGCATCGGCGCCAGTGGCCAATAGTGAGACGGCGGTACTCGCCGGCGGCTGCTTTTGGGGCGTGCAAGTGGTTTTTCAGCATACCGTTGGCGTGACCCAGGCATTGTCCGGCTATGCCGGCGGCAGCAAACAAAACGCTACTTACTCGATGGTAGAGAGCGGCGGCACCGGCCACGCCGAATCAGTCAAGATCACCTTTGATCCGCACAAGATTTCTTACGGAAAAATTTTGCAAATTTATTTTTCCATCGTGCAGGACCCAACCGAGCTTAATCGTCAGGGACCGGATGTTGGCAGCCAGTACCGCTCGGCGATTTTTTATCAAAACGAGCAGCAAAAACGCATTGCCACCGATTACATTGCGCAGCTCGATGCGGCGAAAGTCTATCCGGCGCACATTGTGACGCAAGTCACGCCACTGCCGGTGGACGGTTTTTATGCAGCTGAAAGCTATCATCAAGATTTCGCCACCTTGCACCCGCAGCAGGCTTATATTGCGCACTTTGATTTGCCGAAGCTGGAAAACTTGAAACAACTCTTTCCGACCGAGTATCGTGCCAAGGCAGTGACGGTGGCGGCACAATAATGTGAAGTAAGCCTGTTCCGGTCAATGTGCCTGCAAAATACGCTGGATTCGTTCAGCATTGCCGGGATGGGTGGACAAGTATGGCGGCACGTTGCCGCTGCCGTGTTCTTGCCGCTCAAGTTTAATAAACACGTCGGCTAGTTTTTGCCGGTCCATGCCGTTGAGCTTAAACAAGGCCAGGGCATAGTCATCGGCGTCGCGCTCGATATCGCGTGAATACTTCAGATTCAGTATCACCGTTGGAATATTGGCCAGCACCGCCGAAAAATCGCCCCACAGCAAGGTGGTCGCGGCTGCAATCATGGAGCCCTGCAGCAATTGTCGCATTAGGTCACGGTGCTGCACATGGCCCAGTTCATGCGCCAGTACGCCCATGACGGCATCGTCGTCGTTGAGCAGATTGATAATCTGATCGGTCAGGATGATCTGACCGGATGGCAGCGCCAGTGCATTGGCGCCGATGCGACTCTGACGAAAGACGATCTGGTAAGGCGGCGCGTCCGGCAAGACTGATGTCAGCATATGAAAGCGCGTCTGTATCGCCTCCTGGCGGGCTGGGGGCAGTTGTGTGGGAGCCAGGACCTTGCGGTCGAGAAATTCCAATGTGTTTTTTCCTATGCTTTGCCCGACACTGGCCGGTAGTGTGTCGGCAATCAGTTGTGCTGCCGCAGGTAGCACGTAAAAATAGCTCAATACCAGTAGCGCTATCAGCGCCAGCATTGCGGCGATGCTGGCACGTACGTTCTGCTGCATGCGAACGACTAGTGAATCTCGATGATGGGTACGGTTGAGCAGCGCGACAAAGGCGTGCTCATCTTGAATTTCCAGGTAAGCCCCATCCGGGAAGGTGACCTTGCGTGCCGCCTGGCTGAAGCGCTCGGAGACCTTGAGCTGGTGCAGTGGACAGCGACGCAAGCTGCTGCCTTGTTCATCTTGGACGTGTGCCACCTCATCCTGCACCTGCAGGGTGACTGCGTGACGGCGCGAGGTTTTTCCATCGAAATAAAATGCATTCACCAGCATGCTGGAGGATCCCGTTTCACAGCGACAAGTCGAAGTCGAACAGATCGCTCATGCCTTCTCCTGCCGCAGAGCCACTTGCTTCGTTGCCAGCGATGAAGCTGTCAAGTGCACCAGCGGTTTGCATACCCATTGATTCAAGCCGGTAACGCAGCATGCGGATGTGAGCGAAGGGTATGAATAAACCCAAAGTACAGACGATGCCGAGCATGTTGGTCAGGCCGATGAACATCATGCGGCCCCAGCGCAGCTTGCTGAAGAACTTGTGTTCACCAAGCTGGGTGTGGTTCCAGATCAGATTTTGCAGCATGGTCAGAAACAATGGATACATCAGAAAAATCCAGAGATAAACGGCCAATAGCAGCTTCATGCCGTTGCGGAAGAGGCTCGCGTTGTTGGTAATAGCGGGGTTGCCAAAAAGAAAGATGCTCAGCGCTCCAAAAACGATCACCAATCCCACTATAAAAATGAAGGCTCCGCTTAAATAGGTTTTATA
>Ga0302156_10000182_pt1 | contig 59131 bp, 51 predicted proteins | sample I_Bog_N3_2_FD_193503 | JGI IMG/M metagenome (GOLD analysis project Ga0302156, IMG submission 193503) | Peat permafrost microbial communities from Stordalen Mire near Abisko, Sweden - I_Bog_N3_2 | ecosystem: Environmental > Terrestrial > Soil > Wetlands > Peat | place: Sweden: Abisko, Stordalen... | reverse complement strand
TAAATATTATCTTCTGGTGCGTAAGGATAGCGGTATGCAGCAGTTGTCCGAATTCAAAAATAATGTGCATTTTCAGCTCGGTGTGATTCGCAGTTTTCGCTACAGTGAATCGGCCAATCAATTGGTTGATGCATTGGCTGCCGCTAATCGCGTCACGCCGGCCAATGGTCTTGATCCGCTCTACCAGGCGCTGTTGGTCAATCGGATTCAGGGCATGATCATGGAGCCGTTCGACTACCCGGTGATGAATGAAAAGCATCTGCGTGAGCTTACCGAGATTGTTGAATTCAACGACCCCCCCGTTGCACACGGTGTGATCATGTCCAACAAGACATTGTCCCCGGACGAGCGGGAAAAATGGCGCAAGCTGGTTGAGGACATGCGTGCTGACGGCACTGTCCTGCGCATCTTTGAGAAGTATTTTCCCGCCGCGATGGCAGCCACCATGATTGATTTTCAGGTGCCGCCATGATCCGCCTGCGTCAATTATTGCTGCCATTGCTTATCCTGGCGGCCGGACTGGGCGTAAGCTGGATTGCGTGGAATCACGAACGCGATCTTTCTGCCAAGGCCTTAAGCACGCAATTTGATTTTTCCATGCATGAAGCGATCAGCCGTATCGAGCAGCGTATTGCCGGATATGAGCAGATTCTGCTAGGGGTGCAAGGAATGATTTCGGCGAGCGACAAGTATGATCGTAGCGGCTTCCGAAATTACGTTGCTGCAATCAGTCTCGGCGCCAATTTTGCCGGTATCCAGGCGATTGAATTTGAGCCATGGGTGCTGGCTGCAGACAAGCGCAATCATATTGCTGCCGTGCGGCGCTCGGGTTTGGCAGATTATGAAATCTATCCGTCAGGCGAACGTAGCGCCTATGCACCGGGCATCATGCGTGAACCGTCCTTGGCTAGAAATCGCAACCCCCTCGGTTTCGATCTCTGGACCGAGGACACTCGCCGTAAGGCGATGGAGAAAGCACGTGATTCGGGCATGGTGGTCATCTCTAGTAAAGTGTATTTGAACGGCGAACAAGGTGCTGAGTTGCAGCCCAGCTTCATGATGTTCGTCCCGGTGTATGCACGTGACCGGCCGCAATTGACAGTGGCTCAGCGTCGTGCGAGCCTGGTCGGCTGGGTACACGCTTCGTTTCGCATCAGCGATGTGATCGCAGCGTTGTACGGTGAATGGCCGCGCGGGGTCGGCTTTGCCATCTATGATGGCGTCGCGCCGTCACCGCAATCGTTGCTGTATCGTTCCGTAGGGGGCTACAACGAAGCCGATACGGCGCAGATCTCGGGTTCGGAATATCTGGTCGTTGCGGGGCACAATTGGATGCTGGAAATGACAGCGACCAAGGAATACAGTTCTTACTTTGAGCGCAATGCCGAGTTGCGTACCGGCTTGACCGGGATCAGCCTGAGTGTATTGCTGGCACTGTTTGCCTGGGCGTTGGCGGAGAGCCGGCGGCGCGCATTACATCTGGCGCGTCAGATGACCAGCGAATTGCGCGCCAGCGAAGAACAGTTCCGCGCCATTGCTGATTGTACGGTCAACTGGGAAGTCTGGTGGGGGCTTGATGGTAGACCGCGCTGGATCAATCCTTCAGTGCTGGGTTATACCGGTTACAGCGTTGACGAATGCATGGCGATGCCCGATTTGTGGGCGCAAATGTGCCACCCGGAAGATCTGACAAGAGTGGTTAGCGCCCTGGCCAATGGCTTGGAGGGCGGGCGCGGCAGCAATCTTGAGTTTCGTTGCGTGCGCAAAAATGGCTCTTCGTTTTGGCTATTGGCCTCATGGGGGCCGATCACTGATGCCAATGGCGTGTTTGCGGGCTTTCGCACCAGCGGCCGCGACATCAGCGAGCGCAAGCTGGCCGAAGCTGAGTTAAGGATCGCTGCGGTGGCTTTTGATTCGCTCGAGGGCATCATGGTGATTGATGCGTCCGGCAGGATTTTGCGGGTCAATCAAGCCTTCATGCAAATCAGCGGCTATGATGCCAGCGAAGTTGTCGGCAAGACGCCGCGCTTGCTGCGTTCGAAGCGCCAAACTCCGGCATTTCATCGCGCCATCTGGGAAAGCGTGCGTCATAGCGGTGGCTGGCAGGGGGAGATATGGAGCCGTCGCAAGAATGGCAAGGTCTATCCTGAGTGGCTAACCATTTCTGCGGTCAAGGGCAACGATGGCTTGGTGACGCACTATGTCAGCACCCACCACGATATCACCGAGCGCAAGATCGCCGAGGAGCGCATCAAGGAGTTGGCATTTTTTGATCCGCTCACGCGCTTGCCTAATCGTACTTTGCTGCTAGACCGATTGCGCCAGGCTATCGCCGTGAGCACCCGTAATAAAACCTGCAGTGCCTTGCTCTTTATTGATCTCGATCATTTCAAAACCCTTAACGATACGCTTGGGCACGATCAAGGCGATTTGCTGCTGCAACAGGTGGCACAGCGGCTGACCACTAGCGTGCGCAACAACGATACCGTGGCGCGGGTCGGTGGCGATGAATTCGTGGTGGTGCTGGAGAGTCTGCATCAAGATGCCGATGACGCGGCCGGTCAGACCAGATTGATCGGCGAAAAAATTCTCGACGTGCTGGATGCGCCATATCAGCTTAACCATCTTGAATACCGCATCACGGCCAGTCTCGGTGCCACCGTGTTTCGCGGCAGCGAATGCAGCATCGATGAACTGCTCAAGCAGGCTGATCTGGCGATGTATCAATCCAAGGAATGCGGGCGCAATACCTTGCGTTTCTTTGATCCGGAGATGCAGACCACGGTGCTTGAGCGCGTTGCATTGGAAGCCGGTTTGCGTAAAGCCATTGAAGACGGTCAACTGCGCTTGCATTATCAGGCCCAGGTGGTCGACGGCACTCGCATCACTGGTGCGGAGGTGTTGGTGCGCTGGCAGCATCCACAGCGAGGCATGATTTCCCCCGCGCAATTCATCCCCCTGGCCGAAGAAACCGGCCTCATTCTGGCGTTGGGCAACTGGGTTTTGGAAACCGCTTGCAGCCAGTTGGCGCGCTGGGCAACTCGCGCTGAGACGGCGTCTCTGAGCATTGCTGTCAATGTCAGTGTGCCGCAATTCAGGCAAACCGATTTTGTCGAAACGATATGTGCGATCTTGACCAAGACCGGCGCCTCGCCGCAGCGTCTCAAGCTGGAACTGACCGAGAGTCTGTTCGTCGATAATGTCGAAGATATCATCCAGAAAATGCATGCGCTCAAGGCGCAGGGCGTGGAATTTTCGCTCGATGATTTCGGTATCGGCTACTCCTCGTTGTCCTACCTCAAGCGGCTACCGCTGAATCAGCTTAAAATCGACCAGTCTTTTGTGCGCGATGTGCTGATCGATCCCAATGACGCATCGATCGCCAAGACCATCGTGGCACTGGCGCAGAGCCTCGGTTTGGGCGTGATCGCAGAAGGTGTCGAGACGGAGGCGCAATGGCGCTTCCTGACTGATGCCGGCTGTCACGCCTTTCAAGGTTATTTTTTCTGCCGGCCGCAACCACTGGAAGGCTTTGAAGACCTCCTCAAGAGCTTCCACCCTATCGATTTACCGGAGTAATACATGTCTGATTTGTCCTCATTCGCCATTCACACCAAATGGCCTGCGCAACATCCTGAACGCATTCAGCTGTATTCGCTGCCTACGCCCAACGGCGTCAAGGTGTCGATCATGCTGGAAGAAATCGGACTGGCCTACGAACCGCATCTAGTCAACTTCGCCAGCAATGATCAGATGTCGCCGCAGTTCCTGTCGCTCAATCCCAATAACAAGATTCCGGCGATCATCGATCCCGACGGTCCGGGCGGCAAACCGCTACCTTTGTTCGAGTCTGGTGCGATTCTGATTTATTTGGCAGAGAAGAGCGGCAAGCTGTTGTCGCAGGATGCGGCCGAGCGTTATCAGACGCTGCAGTGGCTGATGTTCCAGATGGGCGGCATCGGCCCCATGTTTGGTCAACTCGGTTTTTTCAATAAATTCGCGGGCAAGGAATACGAAGATAAACGTCCACGCGACCGCTACGTCGAGGAATCACGGCGCTTGCTGGGAGTCCTTGAGCAACAACTGGCCGGGCGCGAGTGGGTCATGGGCGACTATTCCATTGCCGATATCGCCATTTTCCCCTGGGTGCGCAATTTGATCGGTTTCTACGAGGCCGGCGAACTGGTTGGCTTTCAGAATTTTGGCAACGTCGCGCGTGCGCTGGCGGCGTTTGTGGCGCGTCCGGCGGTGATCAAGGGGCTGCTGATTCCGGCACGAGATTAAGCACAGTCGAAGTCACTTCACCATGGGTACCGCCCCTTTACTTCCTCTGAGTCTGCGCAGCTACGGCACCGACAGCGTTGTGCATCGGCATGCGCATGTCCAGATCGTGTTGGCCATACAAGGTCAGATGGAAATTGAAGTGGGCGGCCGCGGCAACTGCCTGGACCTCACGCGCGCTGCATTCGTGGCTCCCGATGTCGATCACGCGCAGTCGGCGCAGGGGCCGAATCGGTTTCTGGTTCTCGATTGTCCGCTGGACGAGATCGGCGACGCTGCGGCCGAGCGCTTACAGTCTCAGACCTTCTTGCCGGTTTCTCCGGCGCTGCGGCGACTGATTGAATTTATCGATCTTAGTTGTGCTGGCGTGGCGCTGTCGGAACCCCTGGCGCGTCATTGTACGCCCTTGCTACTGGCTGCTTTGACCACTGCGCAGAGCGTCAGTCGGCCGCGTCTTGGCGCATTGCTGGCGCGCATCGAAGCTGCGCCAGAGCAAGCCTGGACAGCGGCGCACATGGCCCATGTCGTCAATCTCAGTGTCAGCCGTTTGCATGCCTTGTTTCGCGCCGAGCTGCAACAGACGCCGCAGCAATGGCTATCGGCGCTGCGTCTGCGCAGAGTGCGAGAAATGTTGGCGGGCTCCGACCTGCCGCTGGCGCAGCTGGCTTTGTGCGCCGGCTATGCCGATCAGAGCGCACTGACCCGTGCCATGCGGCGTGCCACCGGCATGACGCCGGCTGCCTATCGCAAACAGCGTTCTACATAAGCGATTCACAAGAGTCTGGGCATAAATGAGGCGAGACGCGGTCAAGACAAAGCCAGCGCCTTACTCTATCCTGCTCGCTGGGAAAACAAACGGATTCGACATGCGTGGAAAGATGGTCAAAGGGGTAGGCAATAGCCTTGGTGCTGGCGCCTTATGGGGGCTGGTATTCCTGGCGCCACTGTTACTCAAGGATTTTACGCCGCTGCAATTGGCGGCGGCCCGTTACCTTGCTTACGGCGTGGTGGCGGCCGTGTTGTTGCTATCACGCTGGCGCATGGTGCTGCACCAGATGAGCGGCGCGGAATGGCGCGCCCTGGTGTGGCTGAGTATGCTTGGCAATATTCTTTATTACGTCTTGCTGGCCACTGCTGTGCAATGGGCTGGCGGCGCCTCGACTGCGCTCATCATTGGCCTGTTGCCGTTAGTAGTGACCCTGATAGGCGCGCGCGACAGCGGCGCGTTGCGTTTCAAGAAGCTGGCGCCGCCGCTGTTGCTGAGTTTGTTCGGGGTGGCGTTGGTCGGGGTTGATGGCATCTTGGCCGAGGCCGGCGTGCAAACCGGCAATGTTGCTTTGCGCATTGCGGGCTTAGTGTGCGCCTGCGGTGCGCTGGCATCGTGGTCAGTCTACTCCATCGGTAACAGCCGCTGGCTGTTACGGCGGCCGGATATTTCTTCACATGACTGGTCGCTCTTGACCGGTATTGTTACCGGTGCGCTGGCCTTATTGCTGGTGATTCCTGGATTCTGGGCGGCCCCGCAGCATGCTAATCCGGCGTGGCTGCGCTTTTGGAGCGTGAATGTCGGCGTGGCCGTGCTGGCTTCGGTGGTGGGTAATGCTTTCTGGAATCGTGCCAGTCGCTTGTTGCCACTGACCTTAATGGGGCAGATGATCGTGTTCGAAACGCTATTTGCCTTGCTTTACGGCTTCCTGTGGGAACAGCGCATGCCCAGTACCCTCGAAGTAGTGGCCATCGTATGCCTGGTCAGCGGTGTGTTGTGGTGCGCGTCTTTGCATCGCGGCCATGGTGCGCATGCAGTGCCACAGAGCAAGACCGCCGTCGGTAGTTAAATCGGCTGTGCGCGGGCGATTCTAGCTGATAAGATCGAAGCGTTTCAAACGGCAACAATGGCGACGCAGGCACTAATACAGCGCTCGCCGCTGCTTGTGTTTCTCTATGGCATTTCTTTTTACTGTGCCGTTGCGCGGCAAGCTTTTCTGAACTATGCAGACTTTCATTGACCCCATCGATTTCGACGCGCTCAAGCAGGACGATAGCCTGCCTTCCCCCAGCGGCGTCAGACTTAGCGTTATGCGCATGTGCCGCCAGGAAGACGTATCGTTACCGGACCTGGTGATACAGATTCAGGCCGATCCTCTGCTGAGCGGCCGCATCATCAAAATCGGCAACGGCGCCAATGTCAACAAGGGACGTCCCATCGTGGCCGTGACTAAGGACGTCTTGCTGATGATCGGTTTGCAGGCAGTGCGTCAGCTGGCGCTGGCTATTTCCCTGACGGCCGAACGCAAACAGGAGCAATGTGCCGGCTTCAACTACTCTCGCTTCTGGGCACGCACGGTGGCCATGGCTTGCGCTGGGCAGGCCTTGGCCGAATATTACGGCGAAGCGCCGCCCAGCGAATTGTTTTCCAGTGGCCTGTTGGCCAACATCGGTCAACTTGCCTTGGCCGCAACCAAGCCGCAGACCTATGCGCAATTGCTTGCGCGCGGCGGCGACATGGATGCCTTGGAGGCGATGGAAAAGGCCAGCTTCGGGTTTAACCATCGCGAACTGGCGGCAGCGATGATGCAGGACTGGGAGATCCCCTATATGTTTTGCGATGCGGTCTTGCATCACACTGCCCCTGGGCAGTCGGGACTGCATGACGAGTCGCGTAATCTGCGCCTGGCGCAGATGCTGCATGTGGCCGCTGCCATTGCCGATTATTGTGTGGCAGACGAAGAGCAGCGTTTGCCTGCGCTGCAAGCAGTGCTGGATGCCGGGCCCCCGCTCGATGGCGAGCTCAGTCATCTGATCGCACTGTGCGACCGGGTCGGTCGCGACTGTTCTGAGTGGGGGGCGATGGTGAATGTTCAGGCTCAGTCTCTGCCCCCTACGCGCGAGGTATTGCAGCAGCTACTGGGACGCGCCGTAGACTAAGAACCGCCTAACGCGGTATCGATACCGCTGTTGAAGATAGTTCCGGATACATCGACACGATCAGCAGACACAAGGTATCGACGGCGTCGGCGCGCGCCGAGTCGTGCATTGGCGGGCGTTGCTGTAGCAGCAAGGAATAGCTTGCACGGGTCATGAGGGTGCGGTCGAACAAGGCGCGCACAGGTTCCAGCCAGCAGCGCAACGCGATGTCGTCAGCGGCATGACTAACATCATCATGATGTAACCAGATCTGGCTGGCCGTTGTTGCCAGGCGTCGCGACAGGGCCACGCTGACGCGTGCGTTATGCATCTGGCGATGATCGATTTTTTGTTCGCGTGCGAGGCGCTGCAACAAGGTTCCGGTTGCATTATTGACGACGCATGTGCTGCGCCGTTGCGCCTGTAGTGGCTGCGTTGGCTGCGCTGCTTTGGCGTCCAGGGCGGCGCACAGGTAGTCCAGATTGCTCAGGATCATCAGCGTCAAATGGTGGTGCAGGTTGATTTTGCGTCGGCGCGGCCACAGCAGATAACAGGCGGCAATCGCCACGAGTGCACCGAGCAGATTGTTGCCAGCGCGCAGCAAGGCATTGCTCAACTGTTGTTGCGGATTGCTGGCGACGTCAGCCACCAGCACGAAGACCGGCGTCAAGAAGGTCGAATACAAACCGTAGCTGACTGGACGTAAGCCCATTGCCAATGCCGACAAGGGAAACACCAGCAGGGCCATGAGCAGTGGCGAATGAATGAACAGGCACAATAATACCGCCAACACACCACCGACGATGCTGCCGATAGCGCGCTCCATGCTGCGTGTCCAGCTATCCGCAATCGAAGGCTGCATCACCAGCATGGTTGCCATTGTGGCCCAATAACCGAACGGCAGGGCCAGCAGATGGACCAGCAGATAGGTACTGCCAGCGGCTACCGCACAACGTAGTCCATGCTGCATTTCTTCCGAGTCGGCACGCAAGTGGGCGTAGCCACGGCCTAGCAACGCTACTGTGTGCAGGCACAGCTCTCGCCATCTTTGCGGCAACCCGGCTGGTGTTGCAGGCGCGTCTGCCGCGAATGTCCAGTGGGCCACCAATGCTTGCCGCGCGGTGTTGTCCATGACCAGATCTGGCAGCGCTAGCCGCTGCCGGGCTTGTGTCGGCATGCGGCCGAGCAGTTGATGCAGGCGCAATACCGTATTAGCTTGCTCAGCTTCGCTGCTTGCCGTATCGCTAGCAATGTCGAGCGCGATTTGCTGCAACAGCAAGGCCATGCTGTGGAGGACACGGCCTATGCGACGCCGTATGGCGGCATCTTGATAGTTGTGCGGACGCAAGTCGCCCAAGACGGTGATGCAGCTAAGCAATGCATCGGCGCGTACTAATTTGATCGACAGGTCTTCATATAACTGACGGCTGTTGGCACGCCCGGTATCGATCCGCGTCAAGGCGTTATGGGCACTGTTGATATCCTGGAGCACATGGTGCCGGGTGGTGGCCGCCTGTTCTTCACGCTCGGTTGCCGCCAGTTCCGCCAGTGCTTCATAAACGCGCGCAAGCGCTGCGCGTGCCGGTGCGAAGGGATGGATGCGCCAGACCGTCAGTCCGAGCAGTGTGGCCCAGGCGCAGCCGGCAAAATAGATCAAGACGTGACTTTGTTGCAGTGGCCACAATACCACCGGAAAATCTGCCAAGATGGCCGATACGCCGGCCGCCAGCATCAGTACCAGGCCGGTGGCAGCGCCGTAGAGGCGGGAAAAACCGGCGATCCCGGCGCAGCTCATGATGGCCAGCAAACCTGCGATGTGGCCGTCACCGGACAAGGTGGCCGCGAACATGCCGGCCAGCGTCGAGACCAGAGCAAAGCCGCCCATCGATGCCAGGCGTGCGCGATTGGAGCCGGCGCTGTCGGCCAGGCAAGTCAGAAAAGCGCCGATCGCTGCCCAGGAAAACAGCGGATTATGCAACAGTTGGCCCAGCAGCAGCATGGTGCCGGCACCGCAGGCCGCGCGCAATCCCTCGGACAGATTGGCATGGCGCATGGGAAAGGAACCGCACCAGTGCAGTATGGACTGGCGCAAGCTGGTGCGGAGCAAAATGGCGGTAGGCGGCATGCGGGCGGATGGGAGGGCCGAGACGAACGGCAAGAAAATCAGCAACCCAGTATAGAAAATGCTGCGCCATGCGGGTATGACTTATTTGCGCATTAGCCAGTCGCCATTTTCATGGGGGCACACCGCTGGCAAATAACTCCTCGCTCAATGCCAGCCAGGCGCGTGCAGCGTGTGAGAGGTAGCCAGGCCGCATGACATAGGCAACCTGCCAGGAAACTTCCGGATCGACTAAGCGCACCGCTTGCAGTTGATCGGTGGCCAGCCTGCCGATGAACGGTTGTGGCAGCAAGGCCACGCCCATGCCGGCCAGCGCCATGCCCACCAGCCAATCCCACTGGCCGCTCTGGGCAGCAATTTCAGGTTCTATGCCTGTTGCGCGGAACATGTTGCGCAAGCTGCGTGTGAGCCCAAATTCATTGTTGAGCAATAACAGTGGCATATCAGTCAATGCCTTGCAAGCCAGCGTGACGCGTTGCTTCTGGAATCGACCACGTTGTGCCACAGCCCAGATTGGATAGCTGGCCACAGGCCTGAGCTCAAGTTCCGGTGCGGGGTCGGCCGGCAATACGGTCATGCCTATTTCCAAGGTGCCAGCGGCCACGCGCTGCTCGATCTGGGGGCCGGTATCTTCGTGCAAAGTCAGCGTGATATCAGGATAGCGCTCACGGAAAGCCTTGAGCACCGGAGTGCAAAGGATATTGACCATCGGCGGAATGCCGATTTCCAGATGTCCCTGGCGCAGGGTGCGGGTGTTGTGGAGTTCGTTATGCAGGCGTTGCACACCAGCCAGAATGTGCTGCGCCTGTTCATACACGATACGGCCGGTATCAGTCAGTTCGAGCTTGCGGCCGGTGCGAATGAGTAGTGGAGTGGCGATTTCGTCTTCCAATTGACGCACCATTTTACTGACCGTCGATTGCGTCACGTGCAGAGCGTCGGCTGCACGACTGAAACTGTCAAGTCGGACCGTTTCGGAAAAATAACGTAGTGCGCGGATGTCCATGAAAAGTCGCCTGGTCGGTGCCGTTGGTGTGTTAAATGCTATGCAAAAAAGGAATGCATATAGGGAATTTAAATCATACTTTGCATGCATTCTCGATTCTATACTCGATTCAAAAAACGGGCGCATGCGCGACCTGTTCACTAAAAAAGAGAGTAGGAGAAACAGATGGAACGGCATCCACAACAACAAGTACTGGCACGCATTCCCGCGGCGCTGGCAGGCAAACTGATGGACGCGGAGCAGGCCGCGGCCATGTTCCGCGACGGCATGACGGTCGGCCTGAGCGGCTTCACCCGCGCCGGCGATGCCAAGGCGTTACCGCGTGCACTGGCCGCGCGTGCGGTTCATGAACAGTTGCGCTTGACTGTCATCAGTGGTGCCTCGCTGGGTCATGGCAGCGATGGCTTGATGGCGCAGGCCGGCTTGCTGGCGCGGCGGCTGCCGTTTCAGGTCGATAGCATCTTGCGCAAGAAAATTAATGCCGGCGAGGTCATGTTCATTGATCAGCATTTGTCGGAGACGGTGGAACAGTTACGCGCGCATTGCCCAGCGGCTATTGATATCGCCGTCATTGAAGCGGCCGCCATTACCGACGAAGGGATCGTGCCGACCATGTCGGTGGGAAATTCGGCCAGTTTCGTGGAGCAGGCGCAGCACGTGATTATTGAACTCAATACCAGTGTCCCGCTCGATGTGTACGGCTTGCACGATATCTATTTACCGGCCGCGCGGCCGTTACGTCAACCAATTGCGCTGACCTCTGCGGATCAGCGTATCGGTAGTCGTGCCATTGCCATAGATCCGGCGCGCATCGCTGCCATTGTCGTGACCGATACGCCAGACAGCCCCTCCAGCGTGCTGCCTGCCGATGCAGATACCGACGCGATTGCCGCGCATGTCATTCGCTTCTTGCAAGACGAAGTCGCCGCCGGCCGCATGGACGCCAAGCTGGCGCCATTGCAGGCAGGTATCGGCACGATTGCCAATGCGGTATTGCACGGACTGATCGACTCACCATTTCGCGATCTGACCATGTATTCCGAAGTGCTCCAAGATAGCGCCATCGAGCTGCTCGATTCAGGCCAATTGGCATTCGCATCTGCATCTTCGATCACCTTGTCGGCACCAATGTACGCACATTTTTTGCGCGATATCGAACATTATCGTTCGCGCATCGTGTTGCGTCCGCAAGAAATCAGCAACCATCCGGAACTGGTGCGGCGACTCGGCATCATTGCCCTCAACACGGCACTGGAGTTTGACCTCTACGGCAATGTCAACTCCACCCATGTCGGCGGCACCCACATGATGAACGGCATCGGTGGCTCGGGCGACTTTGCTCGCAATGCACAGCTCTCGATTTTTGTGAGCAAGTCGATAGCCAAGGATGGCGCAATTTCTAGCGTAGTGCCAATGGTGTCACATGTTGATCATACTGAGCATGATGTTGATGTGTTGGTGACTGAATTTGGTTTGGCCGACCTGCGCGGTCTGGCGCCGCGCGAACGCGCACCGTTGATCATCGAACGCTGCGTTCATCCAGACTACCGGCAGCCGTTACGCGCGTATTTTGAGCGTGCCTGCGCTACTGTCGGTGGCCATACCCCACATGTGTTGGCTGATGCATTGGCGTGGCATGTTCGCTACCGCGAGCAGCAGACGATGCACTCTGTTGAGTAAAAGACAATGCGGCGCCCGCCTGCGCGTCGCGCCACGCCAACTATGGGGGAGGCGTGCGACAAAATCATTAGCGATTTGAAATCGTTTATGAGACGATAACTAGCATCACCATGTTGCAGGCAGCCTGAATCGTGATTAGGTCAGGTGTGTATGTAGAGAGTGATCGCAGTGGCTTACCCGGCCGATGAGTACAACTCGAACGAAAGCTCATTCGTGGGCATGGCGGGGTAACGGTATGAACATGCTGCGCTTGGGGGGGTAGCCAATGTAGTGTCGACGTGTTTTTCCGGAGCGAGAAGCCGTTTATGAAACTGTTCACTAAAGGCCTGCTGCTGGTTGCTATACCTGGTTTGTTCGAACTGGGTTTGTTGGCAATTTTATACAAAAGTCAGAGCAATGCGGCGCAAGCCGAAGCCTGGCTGTTGCATACCAAGGATGTGATTATCGAAGCGGCAAGAGTGCGTGAACCGATTCTGAAACAGTCCGCGCGTATGCGCACCGGCATTATCTTCGACGATGCGACAGGGCTTGATAAAGACGATTTGTGGCAGCAAGCCGACCGGGAGCTCGATCAACTGGGCATGTTGGTGAAAGACAATCCGCCGCAACTCAAAAACGTCGAGAAAATTCGTCAAGCTGTGCAGAGTTACCGTACATGGACGCTACAAGAGATCAGCTTGATCAATAGCAATCAACGTGCCATATTAGTCCAGCTGTTACGCCAACCTGAGGCGGCCCATTACATCAATGGGATTCAAGATCTGCTGGAGCAATTCATTGATGCTGAGCAGAACTTGGATGTACAACGTCAGCAACAGGCCGAGCAAGCACGTCGGTTTCAGGATATTGCGCTAATCGCTGCCTTGCTGGGTTCGATGCTGGCGGCGGCGTTGGCGGCCCACATTTACAGCCGCGATCTTGGCGGTCGCCTGGCCGTGCTCACTACCAATGCTTATCGCCTCAGCAAGCGCGAGCAATTAGCACAGCAGGTCGGCGGTAACGACGAAATCTCGCAACTTGACAAGGTATTGCATGAGGCCAGTCTGCGTCTGCATGAGGCCGAGCAGTCCGAGCGTGCTTACCGCGAGGAATTGGAGTGGCGTGCACGTCAGTTGACGGGGCTCAATGAAGATCTAAGGCGCCATACCCAGGACAACGAAATGTTCATCTATAGCGTGTCGCACGACTTGCGCTCGCCCCTGGTCAATTTGCAAGGCTTTAGCAAGGAGCTGCATCACAGTATTCAGGATCTCAACGATGTAGTTGGTGCAAGCCAACTGAGCGAGCACGAAAAACAAAAAATTCGAGGCATCATTGAAGACGATGCCGAGGTGTCGCTCAATTTCATCCGCACCGCAGTGACCAGGTCGGCGCTGATCATCGATGCCATGTTGCGCCTATCGCGCGCTGGTCGGGTCGAATACCGTACGCAAAAAATCAACGTCAATGAAATTGTGGCGAGAGTGGTGGATGCGATGAGTTCGACCATCCGCGAACGTGGCGCCATCGTGACGACACTGCCGTTGCCGTTTTGTTATGGCGACGCCACGGCGGTGGAGCAGGTGTTTGGCAACCTGATCGGCAATGCGGTGAACTACCTCGATCCCAAACGCGCGGGCGTGATCGAGGTGGGGGCGTTGGCTGCTGCGGCTTCAGAACCTGAGTTCCGTACTTACTATGTCAAGGATAACGGCCTGGGCATTCCTGCCTCATATATGGGGAAGATGTTTTCTGCGTTTCAGCGCATGCATGCCGACGTCGCCCAGGGCGAAGGCATTGGTCTGGCGCTGATCAAGCGCATCGTGCTGCGTCATGGCGGTCGCATTTGGGTGGAGTCGCTTGAAGGCGTGGGTACGACGTTTTATCTCGCTTTGCCGATTGGTCCGATTGATTTTGGTGTCAGTCAAGCCGCTAAAGGAGTAGAGTCGAATGCATGCGAATGAAGAAGTGGGGATCCTGCTAGTTGAGGATGACGATGGCCAGGCTTTACTGGTGGAGAGAAACCTGCGGCGCGCCGGTCTGTCGAACGGTTTTTTGAGGCTCAAGGATGGCCAGGAAGCCCTGGATTATTTTTTTAACGAAGACGGCTCGCCGGTGGAAAACGACTACGAATCTCTGGTAGTGCTGCTGGATGTGAATATGCCGCGTGTCAATGGTGTTGAGGTGCTCAAGCGTCTCAAGGAGCGCCAGTCTACTGCCAATATTCCTATCATTATGCTGACCACGACCGATGACCCGCGAGAAATCGAGCGTTGCTACGATTATGGGTGCAATCTTTACATCACCAAACCAGTGGAATACGACGATTTCATCGAAGCGGTGCGCCGGCTCGGCTTCTTTTTGCAAATCATTAAAGTGCCGGCTCAAGGTCGCTACAATTTATGATGACGTCCGCATTTGTTGTATTGGTTGTGGAGGACGACGAAGGCCTTCTGATGTTGACGTGCCGCAGTCTCGAAAGGCGCGGTTTTCGGGTGAGCGGTGCACGTAACACGGAGCAGGCGCGCGCCTTGTTGGCCGATGCCTTCTTTGATCTTCTGGTGATCGATTATCAGCTCGACGAAAACATGAGCGGGCTGGAGTTTTACAATGAACTGCGCGCGCAGGGCAGGGCAATTCCGGCAATCATGTGCAGCGGCTATTCCGACGAAGAACATATCAACGAAGCTTTGCTCGGCGGTATTGCCGAGGTGCTTCCCAAGACAGAGGATTATCTGGATCAATTGCCAGATCTGGTGTTGCGGGTGTTACGGTAGTATTGAGGAGTGGACCGTAGGCGATCAAATTGAACAAACGCTTTGCTGACACGCATGCCGGCGTCGCGAATGCGCCTGTGGCCCAGCTATACGCAGAGAGCAATAAATTGGACATCTAGGATGGCCGCTGCTGTGCTACGATGCGGCCCCATTCATGGATTCATTGGTTCGTGTCGTATGTTGAAACAGTTTTTGCTTGAAAATCCCAAGGATACCGGTGACGACCGCGTAACCTTCATCATTCGCCACAACGGTACGGTGTTGCCTGGCTTTATTGCGCGCGCCAGTCTGATCGCCATCGGTGGCCTGACCAGCAACAATATCGTGGCACTCTATACAGAGCACCGGCCGCGTATTGCCGAAGCGGTCAAGCGTAAATTAGCGCAAGGCCAGCTGGTGCAATATATTTCGCTGAGCCGGGAAGAGCTGGAGGCAGTCGCCCCGCCGGCAGCGGCAACTACGGCATAGCTGCAGATTGGCTCCAACGGCATTTCTAAGGTACCCTCATCTAATTGCTGCGGGGCATCGCTTTACTATAATTTCCGACTTCGTAATTTTTGCGCAAAATCAAGCTGTAGTGTGAGCGGCATGCTAATCTACCGCCTGCGCAAAAATGCATCAAAAAAGGCATAGGTGCAAAGTGGCAACGAAAGCATTTCATTGCTGCTAAGAAATTTCCCGTAACATGGAAAATTCATCAATAACGGAGACTCAGGCGGCGCGGGTTGAACGGCGTTGTCTGACATGGAAATTATATTGAGAGCATTACAGAGACGCATATCGAATACTGTTGTTGTCTTGCAGGCGCGTTATCGAAGTATGCTGTCCCAGCGGCATATCAAACGCCAGTCGCAACGGTACTTTCAGGCGCAATATAAATCGGACTTGCCAGGCCACTCGCGGTCACTGCCAGCACTTGCTGACGGCACCAGCGTGGGGCTGCAGAGTCGTTTCCGCTATATCGCTGAACAGTCGCTGGTCGGTCTTTTTGTGCTCGATGCTGCTGGTCGGGTGTTGTTGGCTAATGACAAGATGGCGCAGATGCTTGGCTATGAAAATGCCGCTGCCTTGCATGGCTTGTCCATCGACGCACTAACGATGCCGGAAGATGTGCCACAGGTACAGGCGCAGCAGCAACAGCGTCTGAGCGGTCAGCAAACGCAGGTGCGCTACAGCTGCCGCCTGCTCGATCGCAATGGTCAGCCACGCTGGGTGGAAGTGCATGGCAGCGTGGCTGAGCAAGATGACGTCAGTCATGGCGGCAGAGTACTGGTCGAGATGGTGCTGGACGTGAATTTGCAAATCGAGTCGCAATGGCAGTCGCGCCTGGCTGATCGTGTGTTCGAATCGACCAGTGAAGGCATTCTGATCACGGACCACGAGTTTCGGATTTTGGCGGTCAATCCGGCCTTCACCCGCATCACGGGCTACGGTGCCGATGAGGCCAGAGGCAAACGTTCGCGCATGTTGACCGGTCCTGTTGCGCAAGCGGAAATCAATCGCGGCATGTTGCAACGGCTGGCTGCTGATGGTCATTGGCAAGGTGAGATGAATGACCGGCGCAAGGATGGCAACTGGTATCCGGCGTGGCTATCGATTTCTGCCATTCGCAGCAATCAACAGACGATTTCTCATTACGTCGGCGTCTTCACCGATAATACGATTCGCAAGGAATCCGAAACCAAGCTGGCATTTCTGGCCGATCATGACAATCTGACCGGCTTGCTCAACCGCAATAGCCTCATGCGGGCGTTAGCCGAGAAGATCAGTGCGGCCCAACTCAACGATGAAAAACTGGTTTTGTTTTTTGTCGACCTGGATCGCTTCAAGGCCGTCAACGATACGCTGGGCCATCATGCCGGTGACATGTTGCTGGTGGCTGCCGCCGAGCGCCTGCGTCAGCAATTGCGTCCCAGCGATTTGCTGGCGCGTTTCGGTGGCGATGAGTTCGTGGTGGTGCTGCGTGGATCGCCGCCGCAGGAGTTGGTGGCGACATTGGCCAATCGTCTGATCAACAGTATCCAGCGCCCGTTCGTGATCAATGGTCAGGAAATGTTTATCAGCGCCAGTATCGGCAGTGCTTCCTATCCCGAACATGGCGACGATGCCGTCACCATCCTCAAGAACGCCGATATTGCGATGTACCGCGCCAAGGAGGAGGGCAAGAATGCCTTTCAGTTGTTCAACGCGGAAATGAGCCGCGATGCGCTGGACCGGATGTTGCTGGAGAACAGTCTGCGCCATGCACTTGAGCGCAAGGAGTTTGAACTCTATTACCAGCCACAATTTGGTGCCGAGGATGGCATCGTGTGCGGTGCTGAAGCTCTGATACGCTGGCGTCATCCGACCCGCGGCCTGGTTGGGCCGGACATGTTCATCAGTCTGGCCGAGCAGACCGGACTGATCGTGCCGCTGGGCGCCTGGGTGTTGCACGAAGCGTGTCGCCAGGGCAAGGTCTGGCTGGATCGCGGCTACCGTTTCGGTCGCATTGCCGTCAATCTGTCGCCGCGCCAGTTTGCTGCCGGCGATCTGCTGCGCACCATCAACGACGCACTGTCCCAAAGCGGCTTCCCATCCACCATGCTGGAGCTGGAAATTACCGAGGGCGCCATCATGCAAAATCCTCAGGATGCAGTGGTGCTGTTGCAGCGCCTGCGCGAGTTGGGGGTGAGTGTCTCGGTCGACGATTTTGGTACCGGCTATTCGTCGCTGGCAAGTCTGAAGCAGTATCCGTTGGACACGCTTAAAATTGATCGCAGCTTCATTCAAGGTATTCCCCATGATGCCAACGATGTCGCCATTACTGAAGCCATTATCGCCGTGGCGCACAAGCTGCACTTGCGCATCGTTGCCGAAGGCGTTGAATTGGAATCGCAACAGACGTTTCTGCGCGCGGCCGGGTGCGATATTGTGCAAGGCTATTTGCATGCGCAAGCGCTGCCGGTTGGCGAAATCGAAAGTCGCTGGTTGGCAGGCGGCGTCGAAGCGGAAAACTGAGCGAGTCTCCTTGTCAGGTCGGTGGATGAGGCGCTTATGCCATGCTTATGTCATGTTTATGTCATGTTTATGGTAACGCCTCATCTTTTTAGAAAGCCTTGATGCCGATCTGGCTAAGCTGAGCTCTCCATATAATTATCGCAGGTGTGAGATGAAGACGATCAGTTGGAAAGCCTGTTCTAAGCTGATAAATCAGTGTCTGTTCCCGCAGGTATTGCCATCGTTGCCGCGCGTCGCAAGGCGTACGTCGTTGCAGTTGAGTGGCCAGCATGAGCGCACGATGCATATCACGGTAGACTGTGCCGACGTCACGCGCTTGCGCCAGGTAGTGATGCAAAGCTGTGGCCAATGCATCGGCTTAATGCGTCTGTTGCCGCTTGATCATGCGCGCCGCATGCAGCTGTGCCTGTGCGTGCAGGCCAGCGCCATGAGCACCCTGATGGATGCCGTCATGACCGCGTTGCCGCATGCGGAGTTCGGTGTCAGTCACACACTTCAATAAACGTCGCGACGGTAACGGCCTTGTGCGCTCAGCTCTTGCAGTGCTGCGCTGCCGAGCATCTCGGTGAGCGCAGCATCAACGCCGGCGGCCATGCCGTTAAGGCTGCCGCAAACATAGAGCACGGCGCCATCGGCAAGCCAAGCCTTGAGCGGCGTTGCCGCCAGGCGTAGTTTTTCCTGCACATAAATACGCTCTGCCTGATCGCGTGAAAACGCCAGATCGACCCGGCTGAGCATGCCATTTTGCTGCCAGGTTTGTATCTCTTGCTGATAGAGATAATCGTGTGCGCGTTGGCGTTCGCCAAACAATAACCAGTTGCGCTGACAGCCTTGCAACACGCGGGCGCGCAAATGTCCGCGTAGCCCGGCCAGACCGGAGCCGTTGCCAATGAAGATGGCCGGGGCATCGCCTGGCACGAGCGCGAAATGAGGATTCTTCAGCACACGCATGTCGACGCTATCGCCCACCTCCATGGCTGCAGTCAACCATCCCGAAGCCAGACCCAGACCATGCTCATGCGCCACCTGGCGTACCAGCAGATGCACACGCCCATCGCTGACAACGGAGGCGACCGAATAACGCCGCGAGCCTAATGCCTGCAGCGTGTCAGCAAGCTGTTGCGGGCTCATGCCGATGGCATCGGTGTCGCTTGGCAATACGCTACACGACAAGAGCTCGGCCAGCATACGCTGCCTGCCCGCATGTCGCACCAGGGCGTTGCCCGTCAAGCCGGTGCGCGCAAGAAAGGAGGCAATATCTTGGGCGCAATGGCGTGGCAGCAGCTCGGCCAAGGCACCGGATTGCCAGTCGCCGACGGTGCCAGCGGGCGCCTCGAATTCCAGATGATAGATCGGCTGGCCACAACTGCCTGCATTGAGCAAGTTGCGCTTGCGCAGCGTCCATGGCTGGTAGGGCGGGCTGGTGGACTGCACGGTCAGCGCCTGGCCGTCAGTCAGAATGCGCAAGGCGTGCTGCCATTGATTGAGTGCAGCAGCATTGCCGTTGTCTACCTCAATGAGCGGGAATAAGGGGCGCGCCCCCAATCTGCGCAAGCCGTCATTGAGGCGATGGCCGAAACCACAGAACTCGGTGTAGTGACGGTCACCCAAGGCCAGCAATCCATATTGCAAATGAGAGAGCAGATTGGTTTGCGCTTGCGCGATTTGTGCAGAGAGTTGCGCAAAAAAACGGTGGGCGCCGTCCGGCGCTTGACCTTCGCCGAAGGTGCTGGCCACGAACAGCGCACGCCGGAACTGGCCCAGCGCTGGCGCATCGAGTGCTGCTAGCGACTGTACGTGCACGGCCAGTCCCAGTCCCTGCAACGCACTCGCATACCGTAGCGCGATACCTTCTGCCTGACCGGATTGGCTGGCGTAGGCCACCAATACGGTGTCCTTGTCGTCGGCGGCAAGCGTGTCGCCGAGTAATGCGCGTTGGCGGCGGATGGCGCGCTTCTTGCTGCGCCGATCGAGATAGAGCATCCAGCCGGTAATGCCGAACAGCGGCATGATCAGCGCCGCCAACGTCATGCCGATGCGGCCCGGCAAGCCGAAATAGCTACCCATGTGCAAGGGATAGACCGCGCCGATGAGGCGGCTACCACGACTCTTGTCGGCGAATAATTCAATTTGTTTGATTTCACCGCTCTGCGCCATGATGGTCATGCGATTACGGGCGCGCTCGTGCGGTGAGTCAGCAGTGAGGTAATTAAATTGCAAGGGCTGGCCGGCCTTCTCAGGGATACGGATATTGACCAGGGTGGCAGGGCCGGCGGCACCCTGGAACGCTTGCCACGCCAGGCTCAGATCGAGCGTTGCCGGTACCTTGGCATGTGCTTCCTGATCCTTGCCTTCGGGCCGCTTGGGCGGTGCAGCTTGGCGCGTCTGCACGGATTCTCCTGCCAGCACATTGACGCCGTTTTTGAACCAGTCGAAAGCCCAATACATACCGGTGGAGGCAAAAATGAAATACATCACCAGTGCCCAGGAGGCCACCACCGAGTGCAAATTCCACAGAAAAGGCCGTCCCGACAAACCAAAATCGAGTCGCAACCAGGCACGCCAGTTGAGCGCGCGCCGCGGCCAGCGCAGGTACAGGCCTGACAGCGCCAATATCATCATGCACAACGCCAGTGTGCCGGCGACCAGTTTGCCGTATTCAATCGGCAGCAGCAGCCAGCGATGAAAGCGTTCGATGAATTCGAAAAAATCATTGCCCACCAACGGTCGCAGCAAAGCGCCGCTATAGGGATCGACAAAACGTAGCTCGCCACGTCGTACGCCCGGCGGCGGTGCAAAATTGATGCGTGCCGAAGCACCAGCATCACTATAGACCGTGAGGTTGACCACGCGCTCAAGAGGCTCGGCTGCATGTAGGCGTTCCAGGAGTTGCTGCGGCGTGAGTACCGGCACCTGTTGTACGGCGACATGGACAATGCCCGGATTGAGCCAATCCAAGAGTTCTTCGCGAAAAGAAAGTACGGCGCCAGATACGCCGATGGCCATCAAAACGGTGCCGGCGGTAATGCCGATAAACCAGTGCACCTGAAACCAGATCTGTTTGAACATATTTTGTCTTGAAGCTGTGCTCGGAATGGCTCGACGGAAAGCCAAAGTGGCTAATTATAAAGAATAACGATAATGAGAATTATTCCATAATTATATGGATTTGTATCTCATTTGTTTCCGAAGTGACCTTCTTGACCAGGGCTAATGGCTGACTGGTCGCACAGCAAGGCGTCGCCGTCGCAGAAAATGCGGCTATGTTTGAGGAGGGGGGAGGAGCTGACCCGGGCCTTGGCACGGATCAGCTTGTGGTGACGCTACTCAGGCTTTGATCAGTGCGATCAGCGACTCTGACTGTGCGCTACCGACTTGGGCCAACTGGTCAATCATGTCCAGATGATGCCCGTTGGCAAAGCCGATCGGCCGCACCGGGAAGCCCTCTGCTTGCAGGCGTCGTGCATAGGCGGCCAGTTGGCGTTGAAATTCGGTGGAGTCGGTGCTGCCTGCGGTGAGCAAGATGGGGATGTGTAGCCGTGGCAGATGGTGTAGCGGACTGCATTGCGTCACTTGGGCTTCATCGAGTTTGAGCGCTTCGTTGAGATAGCTGCGCCGTATCGGTTCCAGATCGTAAATGCCGCTAATACTGCATAAACCCTTGACGGCATCTTCAGGGACCTTGGTGTCGCGCCAGTCGGTGCTGGCCAGCATGGTGGCCAGATGAGCACCGGTCGAATGTCCGGCCACATACATATTATCCGCGTCAAATCCCAGTTTGTCGGCTTCGCCATGCAGCCAGGCGAAGGCGGAGCGCACGTCGGCAATAATCTCCGGCATTTCCACTTCCGGGGTCAGACGGTAATTGAGCAGGGCCACGGCGATGCCGGCTTGGCGATAGGGTTCGGCAATATGGGTGAAGTCGCTCTTGTCCAGCGAGCGCCAATATCCGCCATGCACAAACACCAGCAAAGGCGCCCCTGCTTGCTCCGCCTGCAGGTAATCAAGCGTTTGCAGGCGGTGCTGGCCATAGCGCAGATTGGTCCGCAACTGGTGTTGTTTGCGGTATTCATAGGCGCTCTCGCGCCAGCGTTCAAAGATGCTTTGAAAGCGTGGAATGCTGCTGCGTACATTGTATTGCTGGTCCAGCTGTTCGCGATCGTAGTGTAAATAATGTGGCATCGCTTCTCCTGTTCTATTGTTCGGCAAAATGCTCGGAAATGAATCCGCGCAGCCATTGATTGCCTTGGTCCTGGTTGAAGCGCCGGTGCCAGAAGATATTGGTCTGTAGTGACGGCAGCCGCAGGGGCGGTCGCACGTATTCTAGATGGAACGGCTGCGCTGCGCTATCGGCCAGTTTTTGCGGCACGGTAACCACCAGATCGGTGCTACTGACAATGTAGGGCACGGCGGTGAAATGCGGCACGCTGAATTGTGTATTGGCACGCACTCCGGCCTTTTCCAGCAGGCCATTGATGCGGTCGTAAGGACTTTCGCGAGACGACACCAGCAGATGCTGGGCGCTCAGAAATTCTTTGAGTGTGATCTTCCTGCCGGCCAACGCATGGCCGCGCCGGAACATGCTGACGTAGTTCTGGCGGAACAGGCGGCGCTGGTAGAGCGCGCCCGAAACATTGTCAAAGGCGCCGATGGCGAAATCGACGCGGCCTGATTCCATCTCGGTTTTGAGGTCGATATTACCAGCTCGCACGGTGCTGATCTGGATGCCCGGCGCCAATTTCTGGCATTTTTCTATCAACGCAGGCATGAAATACACCTCGCCGACGTCACTCATGGCAATCGTGAAATGGCGAGCGCTGGAGGCGGCAGCAAAGCTTTCTTGTCGGTTCAGCGCTTGCGTGACATGGGCCAGTGCCGCTGCCACCGGTTCGGCCAGTTGTTCGGCAAAGGGTGTCGGTTGCATACCTTGTGCGGTGCGCACGAACAGTTCATCGTCGAAGGTGCGGCGCAGACGCGCCAGCGCGTTGCTCACCGCTGGTTGCGATAGTTGCAGGCGCTGTGCCGCCGTCGAGATGTGGCGTTCCTGGAAAATTTCCTGAAATACCACCAGCAGGTTGAGGTCGATATTGCGTGGTTCAATCATGCGGGAAAGCCCGGTGAAGCTGAGTATTATTCATAAAATCAATGGACTACATTTCAGTATTTATATCGTAATAATACAATCTTTGCACTACAGTGGCAGACATCAAAATAAATTGCCAGGCCGCCCCAGGCTATGGCGCCAAAAATCCCATCAGGAGGAAGACCATGCCAAGTACGACGGTCCATGTCGATCAGGTAGTTGAACAAAGCCACTTCAGCGCTTTTCAGTTGAGCCTGTTGTTACTGTGTGGCGCCTGCCTGATCATCGACGGCTTCGATATTCAAGCCATGGGCTATGTGGCGCCAGCCATTATCGGCGACTGGGCGGTCAGCAAGGCCAGTCTGGGGCCGGTATTTGGCGCGGGTTTGTTGGGTATGTTGCTGGGCTCGCTGTTGCTGACGCCGGTGGGGGATAAATATGGCCGGCGCCCAGTGCTGATTGGGTCGACTTTCTTTTTTTCATTGTGCATGCTGTTGACCATGCGCGTGCATACGATTAATGAATTGCTGATACTGCGTTTCGTCACCGGTTTGGGGTTGGGTAGCATCATGCCCAATGCGATGGCGCTGGTTGGGGAGTTCAGTCCTACCAGTCGGCGTGTCACGCGCATGATGCTGGTGTCATGCGGCTTCACGGTAGGCGCTGCGGTGGGCGGCTTTGTCAGTGCCGCGTTGATTCCGGCATATGGCTGGCGCGCGGTATTTCTGGTTGGCGGTGTAGTGCCGGCGCTGCTGGGCATGGCGATGTTGTTATGGTTGCCCGAGTCGATTCAGTTTCTGGTGTTACGCAAGCGGCCGCAACAACAGGTGGCGCGTTGGTTATGCAAGTTGCAGCCGGGGCTGCAGATCGGTGCAGATAGCCGTGTGGTGGTGCAAGAGTCGGGCAACGACGGCATGCCGGTGGCTGAATTGTTCCGCGCCGGTCGCGCCGGAGTGACGCTGTTGCTGTGGCTGATCAGTTTCATGAATCTGATTAATCTGTATTTCTTGTCCAACTGGTTGCCGACGCTGATCAAGGAAGCCGGTTATTCAACCGGCCATGCCGTGCTGATTGCAACATCGCTGCAGGTAGGCGGGATCATCGGCACCTTGACTTTGGGCTGGTTCATCAATCGTTTCGGCTTCACCAAAGTGCTGGGCGCCTGTTTTATGACGGCCTGCCTGTTCATCGCCTTGATCGGCTATGTCGCAACTATGCCGCTGCTGCTGTTGCTCTGTGTTGTGGTGGCCGGTTTTTGCGTGGTGGGCGGTCAACCTGCGGTCAATGCACTGGCCGGCACTTACTATCCGACCGCATTGCGTTCTACAGGTATTGGCTGGGCATTAGGCATTGGCCGCATCGGCTCGGTACTGGGGCCGGTGATTGGCGGTCAACTGATTGCCCTGCAATGGGCTGATAGCTCGCTGTTCGTGGCGGCGGCAGTGCCGGCGGTGATCTCGGCATTAACGGTGGCGCGCCTGCACCGATACCGGCCGCAGTAATGCGGCGCACAGGCTTAGAGATGACTTTTCCTGAGAGAGAGAGAGAGGGACCATGAATACTCGCGTTGAACCTGTCGCCGCGCCGCACGCGGCGACAGCTGCGGCTGCGGTGGACGGCTATCAGTCTGGCTTTGCCAATGAGTTCGCCACCGAGGCCTTGCCCGGCGCCTTGCCGGCCCATCAGAATTCACCGCAGCGCGCACCATACGGCCTGTATGCCGAACAGGTCTCAGGCACCGCATTCACGGCGCCGCGCAGCCACAACCGGCGCAGCTGGTTGTATCGGATTCGCCCGGCGGCGATGCATGCCCCCTTCGTGCGCATCGACAATGGCCTCATTGCGGAGCGCTTTGATGAGCTGGAGACATCACCCAATCAACTGCGCTGGGATCCGCAGCCCATGCCTGTTGAACCAACCGATTTTGTTGCCGGGCTGGTGACCGTGGCCGGCAATGGTGCGCCGGATGCGCAAAGCGGTTGCGCCATTCATCTCTATGCCGCCAATTGCTCGATGACGGACCGGTTTTTTTATTCTGCCGACGGTGAATTGCTGATCGTGCCGCAGGCAGGACGCCTGCAGTTGTTCACTGAGCTGGGTCTGATCGAGATCGAACCGCAGGAAATTGCGGTGATTCCGCGCGGCCTGCGTTTTCAGGTGCGGCTGCCGGATGGTCAGGCGCAAGGATATGTCTGCGAAAATTTCGGTGCCTTGCTGCGTTTGCCTGATCTGGGACCGTTGGGTTCCAATGGCTTGGCCAATCCACGCGATTTTCTCACTCCGCATGCCTGGTATGAAGACCGCGAAGGTGATTTTGCACTGATCGCCAAGTTCGGCGGCAAGCTGTGGCAGGCAGCACTCGGGCATTCGCCGCTGGACGTGGTGGCCTGGCACGGCAACTATGCGCCTTATAAATACGACCTACGTCATTTCAATACCATCGGCTCCATCAGTTATGACCACCCCGATCCGTCTATCTTCCTGGTGCTGCAGTCGCAAAGTGATACGCCTGGTGTTGATACGCTGGATTTCGTGATCTTCCCGCCACGCTGGCTGGTAGCCGAACATACTTTCCGTCCACCCTGGTTTCATCGCAACGTCGCCAGCGAGTTCATGGGACTCATCCATGGCGAGTATGATGCCAAGGCAGCAGGTTTTCGTCCTGGCGGTGCCAGCCTGCATAATTGCATGAGCGGTCACGGCCCCGACGGCGCCACTTTCGAGAAGGCCAGTCAGATCGATACCAGCAAGCCTGGCAAGGTCGCCGACACCATGGCGTTCATGTTTGAGACGCGTCAGGTCATCAAGCCGACGCGCTTTGCGTTGACCACACCGACACTGCAAAAAGACTATTACCAGTGCTGGATGGATATCCAAAAACATTTCAATCCGGAGCAAGCATGAGTATCGCAACCCCATCCTTCCCCGCACACAATGCCACTCACGCCATCGATCTGCGCAGCTGGGTGGTCTCGGCCAATCAGGTGGATACGCCGTTTCCGATTCAGAATTTGCCTTACGGCATCTTTCGACGCGCTGGCAGCGATGAAGCGTTTCGTGCTGGCGTGGCGATCGGCGACAATATTCTCGATCTGCCGGCAGCCTTTGCCAGCGGTGCCTTCGCGGGCTTCGGCGAGCTCACGCATCGGGCTATTCTGGCGGCCGTCGCCGGCACTAATCTGAATCCACTGATGGCACTGGATGCGGCGTCCTGGTCGGCCTTGCGGCAGGCTTTGTCGTCTTTGCTGCGGGAACAATCGGTGCATCAATCGCAATTGGCTGATTGTCTGGTGGCACAGGCCGACGCGGAACATGCGTTGCCGGCGCAGATCGGCGACTACACCGATTTTTACACGTCGATTCATCACGCCACGGCAGTCGGCAAGTTATTTCGGCCAGATAATCCACTGTTGCCCAACTACAAATGGGTGCCGATCGGCTATCACGGCCGAGCTTCGTCCATCGGCGTGTCGGGTCAGCAATTTCGCCGTCCGCTGGGACAAACCAAGCCCGCTGATGCCGACATTCCGGTATTGGGTCCTTGCAAACGCCTCGACTACGAGATGGAAGTCGGCATCTTTATCGGCGCCGGCAATGCACTCGGCGAGGCGCTGACGATGGCTCAGGCCGAGGCGCATGTGTTCGGACTGTGTTTATTGAATGACTGGTCGGCGCGCGATGTACAGGCATGGGAATATCAACCGCTGGGGCCGTTTCTGGCGAAAAATTTCGCCTCTACGATTTCACCCTGGATCGTCTCGCTCGAGGCGCTGGCGCCTTATCGGGCGGCATGGACGCGCGACAGCGCCGATCCGCAACCGTTACCGTATCTTGACTCGGCGGCCCTGCGCGACAGCGGCGCCTTCGACGTGCAACTGGAAGTGCTATTGCTTACGCCGGCCATGCGGGCCGCCGGCACGGCGCCGCAACGCCTGTCGCTGGCCAACTTCAAGGAATCATACTGGAGCGTATCGCAACTGGTGGCGCACCATACCGTGGGCGGCTGCAATCTGTGTCCGGGCGATCTGCTGGGTTCGGGCACCCAATCGGGGGCCGGTCCCGAGGCGGCCGGATCGCTGTTGGAACTGACTGCCGGCGGCAAGCAGGCAATCAGCTTGGCGGGAGGCGAAAAACGCCTGTTTCTGGAAGATGGCGATACCATCATCATGCGTGGCTGGGCCGAGCGGCCGGGTTTGCCGCGTATCGGCTTCGGCGAAGTGACGGGCACCATTCTGCCGGCGCGTCAGGTTTGAAACATCATTAAAAAAACAGTGCAGAAATAGAACTGAGGAGACCTGTTGTCATGACCATGCAACTGTATAGCTATTTTCGCAGCTCAGCATCGTATCGGGTGCGGATCGCTCTGAATCTGAAGGGACTGGCCTACGAGACGGTGCCGGTGCATTTGCTCAATCATGGCGGCGAGCAGTTTGCGCCGGCTTTCAGTGCACTCAATCCGCAGTCGCTGGTACCGGTGTTGGAGGAGGACGGCCGTCACACCACGCAGTCGCTGGCCATTCTCGAATACCTGGAAGAGCGTTATCCAACGCCGCCGCTATTGCCGCAGGCCTTGGCTGAGCGTGCGCGGGTACGCGCCATCGCGCTGACAATTGCCTGTGAAATTCACCCACTGAATAACTTGCGTGTGTTGCGCCTGCTCACGCAGGAGTTGGGTGTGAGTGAAGAGGCGAAGAAGCAATGGATAGCACATTGGATCAAGCTCGGTTTTGCGGCGCTGGAGACGCAACTGGCAAGCGTGACGCAACGCGGTCGCTTTTGTGCCGGCGCGACGCCAACTCTGGCCGATTGCTGCTTGGTGCCGCAGATTTTCAATGCCCGTCGCTTCGAGGTGGATATGACTCCCTATCCGACGCTCATTGCCATTGAACAGGCTTGTGAGGAGCTTGAAGCGTTCCGCCTGGCGGCGCCAGCCGCACAACCGGATGCAGCGTGAGTGCCGAGCAAGACCGTCCTTGAATTTATCGTGGGCTGCCACTGTGGCTATTCTTCTTAGCTTTTCGCTAGTCCCCGCCTCTGCAGGCCATCGTCAGCATTGATGGCCTTTGCTCAAGTCCTTGTTGCAGCCCGCAATGTGCTGCACGTGCATCTTTGCATTGTTTGATGGACATCATAAATACCTGTGGATAGATGTAGCTCGGACAGGTTTTAGGCTAAGCTAGCGATCTTTGTATTTGCAGCAAATTAAACGTATCGCTGCCGGTGCTACTTCCGTAGGTCAGTGTTCTTCGCAAGGATTTATGTATGCAAGTAGTCGGCCGACAATATCGTTGGGCAATTTATGGCTTGCTGGTGGTCGTGATCGCGGCCGGGGTAGTCTTGTTTCTGGCGCTGTCCGGGACGACCCGTGACATTCGGGCATCAACCGGGCCTCTGCTCAACGAAAAAATTCCGACCTTGCGCCATCTGGCCGATTTCGACAGCACTTTGTTGCGCCATCAACTGGCATTGAATAAATATGTCCTTGCCTCGATAGACAAACAGCGCTTTGATGATCTGGACGGTCAGTCCGCCGACCAGATGGTAGAGAGTTTTACCGTGCTGCAACACGATTTGCCCGAGCTCAGCCGGACGCCGGCACTGTTGGACAACTATCAGGCGGTATTGGCGATTGGGCCGGCGCTGGAAAATCTGATGTCGCGGCCGACGCCCAATATTTCGCAAGCATGTGTGTTATTGGCTGAGCTCAACAGGCGCACGGATGCAATGCACGAATTGCTGGCAGTCTCCGGCCACAATGTTGAAGCCTCGTTGTATCAGGTCAGTGTCATGACTAACCTCGGTATCGACAAGATTGCGGAACTGGTCAATCTCTACTGTGTAGGTATGCTGGTGGCGGGTTTGTTCATGCTTTATCACGTCTGGGCGCGGTTTCGCTCAGAGAACGCCTTTGCTCACCAAGCTGCGCATGATCCACTGACCGGGCTGGCGCACCGCGGTTCGTTTGAGCGACGTCTGAAGAAAATGGGCGGGCAGCCGCATATCGTCGTATTGGGCATGATTGACCGTTTCGAGCGGGTCATCGGCGGTTTGGGACACGCCTTCGGCGACCGTCTGATGCTGGAGTTTTCCAAGCGCATCAAGGAAATCGCGGCGCTGCATGGTGGCGAAGTATTCCGGCTTGACGGCGCTAATGTGGCGATTCTTTACAAGTCCTCCGGCGACCAGCGTCACTTTTTGGATGGCTTGTCCAGTCTGCAGGAACGCATGCGGCAGCCGTTTGAATTCGATCAGCACGAAATCTTTTCCAGCATGAGCATGGGCGGTGCTGAATACCCGCGCGATGCCGCCGAACCGGTCAATCTGTTGCAAAATGCCAGTGCCGCCTTAGAGGCCGCGCGTGACGCTGGCGGTGATTGCTTCGTCGCCTATTCGCATGCCTTGAATACGCGTGCACAGGAGCGACTGGAGCTGGAGGCGCAATTGCGCCATGCCATCGAACGCAATGAACTGGAATTGCACTATCAGCCGCAGCAGCGTCTGGCCGATGATTGCCTGGTTGGTTTCGAGGCATTGGTACGCTGGCGCCGTAACGGTGAATTGATTGCCCCGGCCGATTTCATTCCGCTGGCCGAAGAATCCGGGCTGATCGTGCCGATCGGTGATTGGGTGCTGGCCGAAGCTTGTCGTCAGGCCAAGGTCTGGAGCATCGAGTCGCCGCGCAAATTTGTCATCGCTGTCAATATTTCGCCGCGCCAGTTCCATCATCCATCGTTCCTGCGCCGCGTCACCAATACCCTTGCTGAAAGCATGATCGATCCATCCTTCATCGAACTGGAAATTACGGAGGGTATTGTCATGCGCGATGTTGAGCGCACCATCGAATTGCTCAAGGATTTGCGCGCACGCGGTCTGACCTTGGCGATAGACGATTTCGGCACTGGCTACTCCAGTCTCGCTTACCTGAAACGTTTTTCCATCGACAAGCTCAAGATTGATCAGTCGTTTGTGCGCCATCTACGTGCCGACTCGCAAGATGCCGCGATCGTACAGGCAGTAATCAACCTCGGGCACCATCTGGGTTTATCGGTGATCGCCGAAGGCGTGGAAACCGCTGCTCAGCGTGAATTACTCAACAGTTGGGGCTGCGATGAAGTGCAGGGGTATTTTTACGGCAGACCCCTGCCAGCGGACAAGGCAACGCAGTTCATTTTCGATCACTAACCTCGACGACCGGCGCTGCGTTCACAGAGGCTTGCGCGGCACTAGCAAATTGCCGGTCATGATCAGCACTGGCTGCCCGTCCTGATTGTAGGTAGTGACGCGGTTGCGCAGAAAGCCCTGGTGCGGTTTGGATTGTGAAAACTTCAACTCCAATACTTCGGCTTCAAGGCGTAGAAAATCGCCTGGGCGAGTCGGCCGTGGCCAGCGGAACTCGTCGAAACCGGCGCCAATCACCCCCCCCTGAATTGGTAGTGCCTTGACCAGCAGGCGCATGGTCAGGGCTGCCGTGTGCCAACCGCTGGCAGCCAAGCCGCCAAAAAAGCTATGCGTCGCAGCGGCTTCATCGAGATGGAAGGGCTGTGGATCATAGATGCCGGCAAATTCCTTGATGGCGGCCGCAGTGAGCGCTTCTTCAGCACTCGCGCTGAAGATCTGGCCGGGGGTAAAATCTTCCAGATAAAGCAGGGTGGACGTCATGGTGATCTCCGTGATGTTGTTCTATAATGTCAATTGCAAAATGATAGTTAGTTGAATGATAGTCAGCTCGATGGGATTTGTCTATGGAACGTAAAAGCTTTGGCAACATGCAATGCCCGATTGCGCGCACGCTTGAACGTGTCGGCGAATGGTGGAGCATTCTCATTCTGCGTGATGCGTTTCACGGGCTCACGCGCTTTGACCAATTCCAGAAAAGTCTCGACATTGCGCCCAACATGCTCACGCGCCGGCTCAACTCGCTGGTTGAATCGGGCCTGCTGGAGCGTCGTCAGTATAATGATCGGCCGCCGCGCCATGAATACCTGCTGACCGATCTGGGGCGCGATTTTCGTTCCATCCTGATCGTGCTCAATGCCTGGGGCAACAAACATTTCGCGCCGGAAGGACTGAGTGTGGTGCTGGTTGATGCCATCACCGGGCAAGAAGCCGAGCCACTAATGATCGACGGTAATAGTGGCAAGCCGTTGACGTCGCCCGATTTTGTGTTTGTGCCGGGACCGCAAGCCGGCGAAGCCATCATCAAGCGTATCAACTTTGCCCGCGGGCGCGCCGCTGGTGCTGCCAACGATGCCGGCCACACTGCCGCGACCGAGGTCACGACCGCTGTTTCCGCGCGCAAGACAAAAGTTGTTGGATTTACCGCAGTGGACAAAAAGAAAGCCGCCGGGTCCGTCTGAATCACTTTTGTAGTTGGCTGTTGCAGCTTGGCTGCAGTGGTTTTGGATTTACTTCTATCTTTGGATTTAGTTCTATCGGTGCATTGACAAGCGTTCTGTTGATCAATACTATGCATATACATCGATGTATATGCATTGATATGTTTGCGGATCCGAAGAGGTTGTCATTTCTATGCTGAGTCAATGTGCCTGTACGCCATTGCGCCGCCTGACGCGGCGCATTACTGCTATTTACGATCATCATCTAGTGGCTGACGAGATCACCATCAATCAGTACTCTCTGTTGAGCTTGGTCGGACGGCGCGGTCCGATTGCCAATATTGTTCTGGCAGCTGAGATGGGCATGGAGCGCAGTACCCTGAGCCGCAATCTCAAGCCTTTGCTCAAAGCGGGCTGGATTATCACGGTTGATATGCCCCCCGGCAAGCATCTCGACAAGCGCTCGTTTGCGCTGGAGCTGACGCCCGCAGGCAAGGCCAAGCGCGAGGCGGCGTATCCGCATTGGCAGCAGGCGCAGCTGGAAATCAATGCCTCGTTGGGCGACACGACGCAAGAGCAACTGATGGGTATCATCAACACCGCGTATGACAAATTGCGCGTGACATCGCCGGCCTGAGGCAGGCGATGTCAGAGCCCAAAGAATCATCTTCTATGACAAGCAACATCCATGCATTGCGTATTGATGTTTTTTATTTACCTTTTGCAGACTCAGTGACATGAATAAAGTTACGCAAGCCATCGCCGCACGCACTTCACACCGTTTCAGCTATGCCTGGGTGGTGATGGGCCTGATTTTCCTGGTGTTGCTCACCTCGGCGGGCATCCGCGCCACACCTTCGGTGATGATCCTGCCGCTGGAGCATGAATTCGGCTGGACGCGCTCCACCATTTCCCTGGCGATCTCATTCAACATTGCCCTGTACGGTCTGATCGGGCCTTTCGCCGCCGCCGCCATGCAACGTTTCGGGATTCGTCCGGTGGTGCTGGGTGCCTTGGTGCTGCTGTCCATTGGCACCGCCTTGAGCACGCTGATGACGATGCCCTGGCATATGGTGATGACCTGGGGCTTGCTGGTCGGTAGCGGCACTGGCGTGGCTGCCAATACCTTGGGTGCCACCATCGTCAGTCGCTGGTTTGAAATGCGGCGCGGCCTGGCCATGGGGTTGCTGACTGCCAGCGCGGCTACTGGACAAATGGTGTTTCTGCCACTGATGGCCTCCATGGTGGGGCATTACGGCTGGCGTTCGGTGGCGTTTCTGGTGGCGATCGTGGCGGCGTTGGCCGTACCGCTGGTGGCAATATTTTTACCTGAGCGGCCGTCCGACGTCGGCTTGCGCCGTTACGGTCAGGCTGCTGATGCGCCGCCGGATGCCGATGTGTCGATGCGTAATCCGCTTGCCATTGCGTTTGGAGCATTGGGCAGGGCGATGAAGGTGGGCGATTTCTGGTTACTGTTTTTCAGCTTCTTCGTCTGTGGCATGAGTACCAACGGCTATATCGGCACGCAGTTCATTGCCATGTGCAACGATTATGGAATTAATGAAGTCGGCGGTGCCAGCATTCTGGCTGCCATGGGGATGCTTGATCTGGTCGGCACGACCTTGTCGGGCTGGCTCTCGGATCGTTTCAATCCCCGTGTCTTGCTGTTCTGGTATTACGGCTTACGCGGTCTGGCCTTGATTTTCCTGCCCTACGCATTCGGCTTGAATTACTTTGGGCTGACCATTTTTGCGCTGTTTTACGGTCTTGACTGGATCGCCACCGTGCCACCGACCGTGCGTCTGGCTAATGACGTATTCGGCCGTCTTGCTGCGCCTATCGTATTCGGCTGGGTGGTTGCCGGGCACCAACTGGGCGCTGCCACGGCCACACTGGTGGCCGGCTACCTGCGGTCAACCTTGGGCAATTACACCTTGTCCTCGGTACTCATGGGCAGCGCCTGTCTGATTGGCGCCGTGCTGGTCTTGCGCATCAAGGGTCAACAGCATGGCAGGCCGGCAGTGGTGGTCGCATAAACGGACCCCAAATGCAGCGGCGGCATCGTCACTGATATCGCCGCTGCATCTGCTACTAACTACGATTATTTCGCCAGCGCCTTGCGCAATGACGCGCTAGCCTGTTTCACGGCAGCCTTGGCGGCAGACGTGTCAGCCAAACCATTGAGCATCACGAAGTCGTGGATGGTACCCAGGTAACGGACCTGGGTCACTGGCACGCCAGCCTTGGCCAGCTTGGCGGCATAGGCTTCGCCTTCGTCGCGCAGGACATCGTTTTCATCGGTAATCACCAAGGCTGCCGGCAAATCCTTCAATTGCTCCAGCGTTGCTTGCAGCGGTGCGATATGAATATCCTTGCGATTGGTGCCAACTGGCAGGTAGGCATTCCAAAACCATTTCATTGCATCCTTGGTCAGCCATGGGCCATTGGCAAATTCGTTGTAGGAGCCGTTGTCGAAATTGGTGTCGGTGACTGGATAGAACAGCAACTGGAATTTGATGGCGGGGCCTTGGCGTTCTTTCGCCATCAGGCTGACCACGGCGGCCATGTTGCCACCCACGCTATCGCCGGCAACCGCCAGACGGCTGGCATCCACATTCAATTCTGCGGCATGTTCAGCGACGTATTTAGTGGCTGCGTAGTCTTGTTCAATGGCCACGGGATAACGCGCTTCCGGCGAACGCTCATAGTCGACGAATACCACTGCAGCTCGCGCGCCTTCGGCCAGTTGGCGGACCAGGCGATCATGCGTATTGACGTCGCCCATGACCCAGCCGGCACCGTGGAAATACATCACCACCGGCAACACGCCATGCGCGCCTTGCGGACGAATAATACGGATGCGGGTGCTGCCAGTCGGACCCACTGGGATGACGCGGTCTTCAATATCGGCCGCCGGCTTGGCGACCTTGCCCGATTGCGCGCCAGCCAATAATTCACGCGCTTGTACTGGTGTCAATGTGTTGGGCGCCGGTACTTTGGCAGCAACCAGTGCATCGAGGAAGCTTTGTGTCTGTGGTTCGACCGAGGCTGCGTTGGCACCTTGAGCTGCAGCGATGCTGGCAAGGGCGATGGCGCTCATGGTGAGGAGCTGTTTGACGGATTTCATATTGTTTCCTTTTAGTGGATGATGGATATTTGAGTGCTAACAATTAAATTGCTCACAATATAAATTGGGTTTGTTTCGATATCAATATGTCCTCACGTTCCGCATAAGTGGTTCACTGAGTGCATGGATTGAATATTAAATTGTTAAAAATTAAATTGCAAGCAATTTAATTTAAGTGTTTTAAAAAACGAAAATCCGCGGTGTGAGAGCTAAGTTTGATTTTCGAATATTTCGATCATTGAGGCAAAAACTTTCCGTTTTTCTTTTGGCTTTCCCTATCCCATACTACATTTCATTGATGCAGACATAGAGAAAACGTCACATCAACAGACAAGGAAATCTTGTGTTTTCTTTCGAATTAATCGTAAGTCAATCGTAAATACTCAGGAGAACATCATGCCAACAGCAATCGCAGCACCAGGCGCTACGCTGCTTAGCCCAAGCAACCATACCTTGATCATGATCGATCATCAGTCGCAAATGTCGTTTGCCACGCATTCGATCGATGCGATCAGCCTGCGTAACAATACCGCGCTGGTGGCCAAGGCTGCCAAGGAATTTCAGGTATCGACCATTTTGACAACGGTGGCCGAAAAATCCTTCTCTGGACCGATGTTTGATGAAATCAAATCGGTGTTTCCTGAGCAAGAGGTGATTGACCGCACCAGCATGAATACCTGGGAAGATCCGCGCATCGCCGAACGCGTCAATGCCATCGGTAAGAGCAAGATTGTGCTGGCCGGTCTGTGGACGTCGGTATGTATTGTCGGTCCAGCCCTATCGGCCCTGGATCAGGGTTTTGAAGTGTATGTCATCACCGATGCCAGTGGCGACGTCTCTACCGAGGCGCATGAACGCGCCGTTACGCGCATGGTCCAGTTGGGCGCACGACCGATGACTGCCTTGCAATATCTGCTTGAATTGCAACGCGACTGGGCCCGCAGCGAGACTTACAATAGTACGGTCGCTACCGCCATCGCCAACGGCGGCGCCTATGGTCTGGGGTTGATCTACGCCAAGACCATGTTCAATGCCGCTGAAGCTCACTGATCGTGGCGGCATGCGCCGCTGCTTCGCATCATCTCAATCACAATATTGACGCTTTGGAGCCAACATGAGTGCCGACCTGATTTTGCTCAACGGACGTTTTCACACCATCGATAAAGCACAAGCACACGCCACCGCAGTGGCGATCAAGGACGGCAAATTTCTTGCCGTCGGCGATAGCGAGGCAGTCATGCGCCATCGCGATGAAGCCACTCAGGTGATCGACCTCAATGGCCGCACCGTGGTGCCGGGCTTGAATGACTCGCACATTCATCTGATTCGCGGCGGCCTCAATTACAACCTGGAATTGCGCTGGGAAGGCGTGCCCTCGCTAGCCGATGCACTGCGCATGTTGACGGAGCAGGCGTTACGTACTCCGCATCCGCAGTGGGTCAGGGTGGTCGGCGGCTGGACCGAGTTTCAGTTTGCCGAGCGCCGTATGCCGACGTTGGACGAAATCAATGCCGCGGCACCAGATACGCCTGTGTTTATCCTGCATCTCTATGATCGCGCCTTGCTCAATCGTGCCGCCTTGCGTGCTGTCGGTTATACCAAGGACACGCCGAACCCGCCTGGTGGCGAAATCCAGCGCGATGCCGCAGGCAATCCGACCGGCATGCTGATTGCGCGGCCCAATGCCATGATTTTGTACGCCACGTTGGCCAAGGGGCCGTCGCTGCCGCTGGAGCAGCAAGTCAATTCCACCCGTCAGTTCATGCGTGAGCTCAATCGCCTGGGGCTCACTAGCGCCATCGATGCCGGCGGCGGCTTTCAGAATTATCCCGAAGACTACGCCATCATCGATCAACTGGCGCGCGAGCAACAGCTCACCATACGCATCGCCTACAACCTCTTTACCCAGCACAAGGGCCAGGAACTGGAAGACTTTCAGCGCTGGACCGATATGCTCAAGCCAGGTCGTGGCAATGATTTTTACCGTCATAACGGCGCGGGTGAAATGTTGGTATTTTCGGCGGCTGATTTTGAGGATTTCCTGGAACCGCGTCCAGAACTGGCTGCGGGCATGGAGGACGAACTGGAAAAAGTGGTGCGTCATCTGGTGTCGCAACGTTGGCCGTTCCGCCTGCACGCCACTTACGACGAATCGATCAGTCGCATGCTCGATGTTTTTGAAAAGGTCAACCGCGAGATCCCCTTCGATGGACTGCACTGGATCTTTGATCATGCGGAAACCATTACGCCGCGCAATATCGAGCGTGTGCGCACGCTCGGCGGCGGTCTGGCGATTCAACACCGGATGGCGTTTCAAGGCGAATATTTTGTCGAGCGCTACGGTGCTGATGCGGCCAAGGCAACACCGCCGGTGCAAACCATGCTGGATATGGGCGTGCCGGTCGGTGCCGGTACCGATGCCACGCGCGTAGCCAGCTATAACCCGTGGACCGCCTTGTACTGGCTGGTGTCAGGGCGCACCGTCGGTGGCTTGCAACTGCAGCAGGACGGTCTGCCGCGCGACACGGCGCTGGAACTGTGGACCGCCGGCAGCGCCTGGTTTTCCAATGAGCAGGGCAAGAAAGGGCGCATCCAGGAAGGGCAACTGGCCGATCTGGCAGTGCTGTCATCGGATTTCTTTGCCGTGCCGGAAGAAGAGATCAAGGCAATTGAATCAGTGCTTACCGTAGTTGGCGGCAAGATTGTCTACGGTGCGCAGGAATTCGAACCGCTGGCGCCGCCGCCCATTCCAGTATTGCCAGACTGGTCTCCGGTTAAGACGGTTCCTGGACATTATCGTGCGCTAGCCAAATCAACGACTGCTATGCCGTCCAGAGCCTCAGCCTTGCCGCATCAATGTGCCGGCGCTTGCGGTGTTCATGCCCATGCCCATGACGCGGCGCGGCGCTCGTCGGTGCCGGTGTCGAGTTATTCCGGGTTCTGGGGTGCACTTGGCTGTAGCTGCTTTGCTTTTTGATAAATGAGCCGGTAGTGGAAACGGCGCAGCTTATGTGCCTGCCGCCACGCTGTTGGCAGCACATCTTTGAACTGATTAGGAGAGTGCCATGTATTCACCATCGCCGTTGCTGTCGCGCCTGATATGGGCGCCGGCACAAGACCTTGGTCTATTGTTCCTGCGCCTGAGCGGCGCCATGCTGCTGCTATACGTGCACGGCTTGCCCAAGATTATGCATTTCTCTGGCGAGTTGCGACACATAGAAGATCCTCTGCACATTGGTCGCAGTTTTACATTGTTATTTACCATCTTTGCCGAGGTGCTGTGCCCGTTGTTGATCGTACCAGGCATCCTGACACGGATCGCCAGCATGGCAATCCTGTTGTTGCTGGCGGTATCGATGTTCCTGGTGCATCCGGGCTGGAGTGTGGTTGAAGGTCAGTTTGGCTGGTTGCTGATGATCGTGTTCGGCGCGATTGCCTTCATGGGCGCTGGCTGTTACTCCATCGATGCCAGTCTCAATGGCGGCGCAAGCTGTCATCAGAAGCGGGGAGTCTGACATGATGACCCTGCGTGATAACAATCGCATCATGGTTGAGGGTGCAGCCATGAGCTTCCTCGGTGGTTATGTCGATACCCTTGGTTTTGTGGCCTTGTTCGGTTTATTTACCGCGCATGTCACCGGTAACTTCGTGCTCATCGGCAGTGAGCTGGCACATCCTTCACACGGTGTGTTGATCAAATTCGCGGCATTTCCGGCCTTCATCCTGTCGGTAGCCTTGACGCGTATGGCAGTGGTGTGGCTGGAGCGCGCTGGCAAGGCGCCGCTGCCCTGGTTGCTGGCGCTGCAGTTGCTGTTTTTGCTGGGATTCATGGGCATTGGCCAGAGCATTGCCCCGGTGCAGGATCCACACGCAAGCCTCACGTTGCTGACCGGAATACTGGGGACAGCGGCGATGGGCGTGCAAAATGCGGCAAGCCGACTGGTGTTGACCAAGCATACGCCGACGACTGTGATGACCGGCAATGTCACGCAACTGGTCATTGATCTGGTGGACGTGCTGCGCGGCGCGGCGGACGACAGCATACGTCAGCGTTGCCACAAGTTCTTCTGGCCTATCGTGACCTTTGGCACTGGCGCCATCAGCGGTGCGCTGGCTTACCGCCAAGTGCTGTTTCTGGCGCTGTTGCTGCCGGTTGCCATTTTGCTCGCGCTGATCGTCGCCGAGTGCACCCGCAGCAAGCCGGCCGCATGATCGGCCTTATAATGCAAGCTTAAGTAATTGAACAACAAGAACAACTGACGGCTAGCGGAGCAACGATGCATTATTTGTACCATCTGATTGAACAGTACGGTCTGATCATCGTGTTCGCCAACGTTCTGGCTGGACAGTTGGGCGCACCGGTTCCGACTTATCCGACGCTGGTGATCACCGGTGCCCTGGCTTACCGTGGCGAGTATCCGCTGGCCTTGCTGTTGCTGGTGGCGGTGCTGGCCGCACTGCTTGCCGATTACAGTTGGTACCTGGCGGGGCGCCACTTCGGGCGCCGCATCATGTCGCGGCTGTGTCGAATTTCGCTGTCGCCTGACTCCTGTGTGCGTCAGACAGAATCGATTTATGCGCGCTGGGGCGCGCGCTCGCTGCTGTTGGCCAAGTTCATTCCCGGCTTTGCTTCCATCGCAAGTGCCTTGGCCGGCTCGGTAGGTACCTCGCGCACCCGCTTTATCATCTATGACGGTATCGGCGCGGCTGTGTGGGCGGGACTGGCGATCTTTCTGGGCGCCTTGTTCAATACCGCCATCGACGCTGTGCTTAGCGTGCTCACGCAACTGGGCGAAATCGGTTTGTTGCTGGTAGTGGCCGCCTTGGCCATTTTTGTGGCGAGCAAATGGTGGCAGCGCCGTCGGTTTCGCAAATCGTTGCAAATGGCACGCATTTCGGTGGACGAACTCGACCAGTTGTTCAAGAACGGCGAGCGCCCGAGCATCATTGACGTACGCGCCTCCGACTTGCAAAGCCTAGGTCGTATTCCCGGCGCGATGATGATAGGTCACCGCGACATCGAGACCTTTGTCTTTGACGAGCCGGTGGAGGGCGAAGTGATTGTGTATTGCGCCTGTCCCAACGAAGCGTCGGCGGCGATGGTCGCCAAAAAACTGATGCAGCGCGGTTACCGGCGCGTGCGTCCGCTCACCGGCGGCATCGATGCCTGGATAGAGGCTGGTCATTCAGTCGAGCTCTGATTTTTGCAGAAAGTCTTATGTTCAGAATCAGTCTTGATGCCTTGTTGATCCTCGACGCAATTGATCGGCGTGGCTCATTTTCGGCCGCCGGCCTGGAATTGCATCGAGTGCCGTCGACCATCTCCTATACCGTTTCCAAGCTGGAGCAGGATCTCGGGGTGCAGGTATTTGAGCGACAAGGTCCCAAGGTACAGCTCACCCGCGCCGGTGCCGAGTTGCTCAAGGAGGGGCGCTATCTGATGAAGGCGGCGGAAGACCTGGAGCATCGAGTGCGGCGGGTGGCTTCCGGCTGGGAAACCGAATTCACGGTCGGTCTCGACTCGCTCTATTCAGCCGCTTGGCTGGAGTCCGACATCGTGGCCTTTTATCAGGTGGCCGACAGAACGCGCCTGCGCATTGCGCGTGAATCCTTGGCCGGCACCTGGGAGGCGTTGCTGGATCGACGCGTTGATCTGTTGATCGGCGCTCCTGGCGAAGGTCCGGCCGGCGGCGGTTATGTGGCTGAGCAGATCGGTTCGGTGCGGTTCGTCTTTGTGGTGGCGCCCAGTCATCCATTGGCGGCTATCCAAAAGGTCTTGAGTAAGGCTGATTTGCATCCTTATCGCGCCATCAGCGTATCCGATTCTGCACGTAAGATGGCGCCACGCACGGTCGGTCTACTGTTTGGCCAAGATACTTTGACGGTGCCGGATATGCGCAGCAAATATGCGCTGCAACTGGCCGGTGTCGGTTTCGGCTTCTTGCCTGAGCCTTGTGTGCGGGCGGCGATTGCAGCCGGTACCTTGGTGGTCAAGGCAGTCGAAGAGCCGCGCGCAGATGAGATTTTTTCCTTGGCCTGGCGCGTCGGCGAGGAAGGTGCAGCGTTGAAGTGGTGGCTGAGCCGCATGCGTGAGACTGACATCTTGCAGCGCCTGTTTACTGAGATTGCCAACGAGAGTGGGTGAGCCGCTGAATACAAAAAAAAGCGCGCGGCCTACTGGCCTGCGCACTTTTTTTGAATCACAGCTGGATTCGGCAGCAGGATCAGGCCGCGACCAGTGTGGCAATGGTTTGGCGGGTTTGCGCCATGGCTTTTTCCACTGCCTCTGCGCCCATGCCCAGCCCTTCGCTGTGGATGAAATTGATGTCGTGCATGCCGATGAAGCCGAGCACCGCACGCAGATAGGTTTCATGGAAGTCCATCGCCTTGGCTGGGCCTTCGCTGTAGACGCCGCCGCGCGAGGTGAAGATGTAGACCTTCTTGCCCTGGATCAGGCCAACCGGACCGGTTTCGGTGTACTTGAAAGTGACGCCGGCACGTGCCACGTGATCGATCCACGCTTTCAGCGTGGATGTGATCGAGAAGTTGTACATCGGCGCGCCGATGACGATGATGTCGGCGTCATTGACTTCGGCGATCAACTCTTCGGAAACCTTGACCAGCGCCTGTTGCTCGGTACTGCGTTGTTCTGCTGGGGTAAAGAAGGCGCCCAGCATTTTTTCGTCGAGATGGGCAATCGGATTGGCGGCAATATCGCGTTCGACCACGCTGCTACCTGGTTGAGCCAGTTTAAGCTGGTCCAGGAATTCGCCGGTCAGTTGACGCGAAATGGAGCCGGTGCTGCGGGCGCTGCTATTGATGAAGAGAATTTTGCTCATGATGGTTTTCTTTAAATTGAGAAGTGAGAGCTCGCCGCCCGTAGGCGGCAAGGTATTAATAAGGCAGATCGAACAGCAGGAATTCAGCGGCTTCAGCGTGTTCCAGCGTGATCAAGCGTTCCGCGCTGATCTTGATCGCATCACCGCCGGCCAGGCTGGTGCCATTGACGGTGAGGCTGCCACGGATCAGGTGTACATAGGCCAGCCGGTTTTGCGCCAGGCTATGCTGCAGTTGTTCGCCGCCGCTCAGGATGGAAGCGTAAATTGCCGCATCCTGGTGGATCAGCACCGAATTGTCGCGTCCGTCAGATGAGGCGATCAGGCGCAACTGACCTTGCTTTTGCTCGGGGCTGAAATATTTTTCCTCGTAGCTAGGCGCAATGCCTTTGACGTTGGGCTGAATCCAGATCTGCAAAAAATGCACAGGCGCGCTCGGCGAATGGTTGAACTCGCTATGGCGTACGCCGGTGCCGGCGCTCATGCGCTGCACATCGCCGTAATGCAATACCGAGCCGGTGCCCATGCTGTCCTTGTGTTCCAGTGCGCCGTCGAGCACATAAGAGATGATCTCCATGTCGCTGTGACCGTGCGTGCCAAAGCCCATGGCTGGCGTGACGCGGTCTTCGTTGATCACCAGCAGCGGACCGAAACCGACGTGGTCGGGGTCGTAATAGTGACCAAATGAAAAACTGTGGTGGGAATTTAGCCAACCGTGGTTGGCGATACCACGTTCGGCTCCCTTGCGAACTTGAAGCATAATTTTCTCCATCGGTTGGTGAGCAGGAATTGGGATTCCCAATGACTGGAAATCTTGCTTTGCCTGTGTCTTCAGTGAAGACAGCCGAAGTATGCGTGGGTGCCAATGAAAAGAAAAACGGAAAGATTAGTGATCTTCTATCGAATAATTCGATGATTGATATAAGTAATTGATTTAATTATTATTTTTATTATTAAATAGGATTTTTTTGAGGGCTTATTGGATCATTTTGATGGAAATTTCTTGCTAGGATCGAAAATTACGGAGGGGTTTCATGCCAAGGTAGTACGAATCGGCGTGCCACCACGCAGGGTTTTGGTGACGGGAGTTTTTTCGCAGATTTCGGCCAATCGTTGTCGTTGTTCGGGGCTGAGGATATTGCCAAAGCGTACGGTGCGCTCGATATTTTCCAGGCCGCAGTCGTCGCGTGAGAAGTGTGCATCGACCTCGACGCGGCCCAATTGCCAGCCTTTGCGCTCGGCATACATGCGCAGCGTCAGCGAGGTGCATGCTGCCAGCGCCGCCAGCAATAGTTCGTAGGGCGCCGGACCGCTGTCGGTGCCGCCGTTGGCGGCTGGTTCGTCGGCCTGTAATTGGTGGCTGCGGGCACGGATATGCTGGGCATAGCCGTTATCGCTATGCAATTGGACGGTGGCCATGATGGTCTCCTCAAGAGGCGGGCTTGGTCTGGCGATTGTGGCATAAGCGCTGTGGCCGCGCCAAAACAAAAAAGCCTGCACAGAGGCAGGCTTCTTCGGTCGCACAAAAAACAAGAATGCTTAGGCGAAATTGCTGGCCGCGAAGTCCCAGTTGACGATGCCCCAGAAGGCTTCGACATACTTGGCGCGGGCATTGCGATAGTCGATGTAATAGGCATGTTCCCACACGTCGATGGTCAGCAGTGCCTTGTCAGTCGTCGTCAGCGGGGTGCCGGCGCCGGTAGTGTTGACGATGTCGAGCGAACCATCCGCTTTTTTGACCAGCCAGGTCCAGCCGGAACCGAAGTTGCCCAGACCGAGCTTGGTGAATTCAGCCTTGAAGCTGTCGAACGAGCCCCACTTGGCGTTGATGGCTGCAGCCAGCGCGCCGCTAGGAGCAGCTGCGCTCTTTGGCGTGAGGCTGTTCCAGTAAAAAGTGTGATTCCAGATTTGCGCTGCGTTGTTGAATACGCCGCCGGAAGACTTCTTGATGATCTCTTCGAGCGACAGGTTTTCGAATTCTGTGCCGGGAATCAGGTTGTTCAAATTGGTCACATAGGTCTGATGGTGCTTGCCATAGTGGAATTCGAGCGTTTCCTTGGAAATGGTCGGGGCCAGTGCGTCCAGTTCGTAAGGCAGTGCCGGTAGGGTATGCGCCATGGTGAATCCTTTCGGGTGTGATGATCAGAACAAGGGTTTTTTATTCTCAGACCGTGATTCTAAAGCGGATAGCAATTCTTTGCACTGTCTTGGCGCTTCACTCCAAGCTTCACTCCAAGCTGGCTTGCACCCCCGCAATGGCGACTTCGGCGCTGCCCTCGGCCAGACGCAGGGTGATGTTGCTGCGCGGCTGCAATTGTGCGGGTGAGCGCAGCACCTGGCCTTTGGCGTCGGTGACGATGGCGTAACCGCGTTCGAGCGTGCGTTGTGGGTTGAGCAATTCCAGTTGCGCCGCGTGCGTTGCCAGCCATTGCTGGCGGCGCTGGCTATGCAGGCTGGCAGCGCCGGCCATGCGGCGCGTGTAGCCGGCAAGCAGCAGGCGCGCTGCGCCGGTGTCCGGTAGCCGGTTGTGCAGCCGGGTCTGCAAATGTTGCAACTGGTAGCGCGCTTTTGCCGCCGGCATGCGGGTGGCGTGTTCCAGGCGTGCTTGCAGCGCGTGCAGCTTGACCCGTTCGTGACTGATATAGGCGGCCGGGCTGATCAATCGACGTGACATCCAGTCGATCCCTTGGGCGCGTTCGGCCAACTGGCGTTTGAGTGCCCTGGTGAGGGTGTCGGCATGGTCATACAGCGTGGCTAGCCAATCGGCGCGTGCGCTGGCGCACAGTTCGGCGGCAGCGGTCGGGGTTGGGGCGCGCAGATCGGCGGCAAAGTCGGCGATGGTGAAGTCGGTTTCGTGGCCGATGCCTGCGATCACCGGCATCGTGCAAGCGGCAATGGCGCGTGCGACGGCCTCGTCATTGAAGGACCATAGATCTTCCATGCTGCCGCCGCCGCGTCCGACCAGTAGCACATCGCATTCGGCGCGTTGCGAGGCGGTGTTGATGGCGCGCGTGATTTTGGCGGCGGCACCTTCGCCTTGCACCGGCGTTGGATACAGGATCACGCGCACATGCGGGGCACGCCGCCGTAGTGCGGTCAAGATGTCGTGCAAGGCGGCTGCCTGGGGGCTGGTGACGATGCCGATGCAGCGCGCGAAGCTGGGAATCGGCCGTTTGCGCGTCGGATCGAACAGGCCTTCCTGTTCCAGTTTCTGTTTCAGCCGGACGAAGGCTTCATAGAGGTTGCCGACACCGGCGCGGCGGATCGCTTCGACGTTGAGCTGATAGTCGCCCCGTGGGGCGTACAAGGTCACCAGCGTGCGCACTTCGACCTGGTCGCCTTCACGCGGCATAAAGCCAGCATGCTGGGCGCGCCCTTTGAACATCACTGCGCGCACCTGGGCGGCATCGTCCTTGAGCGTGAAATACCAGTGGCCCGAAGCGGCACGGGTAAAATTGGATATTTCGCCGGCCACCCAGACCAGTGGGAAGCTGCGCTCGAGCATGCGCGCTACCGCCTGATTCAGGGCTGAAACCGATAGAACCGGAGGTCCTGCCGGGGCGGCTGTGGCGTGGTTGGCGAAATCGTCGATACTCATGGGTGACAAATCATTCTGTGGGAAGCGGTGCAAGCTTTGTGAGCAATATTGGAAAAGTCTTTTAAATCAACGCACTGTCCGATTGATTCTGGGGTTGTTCACAAAGTTATGCACAGAAAATGTGGGTAAAGTGCAGTGGATTTTAAATGGCTTTGGCGGCGCCGTCAGTTTCTGCCTTGCGGGGCGCCACGCAACACGTTACATTCTGCACCGTCAAATTAATTCGTTAATTAATTCGTTGTTACAGCAACACAATCAAGGAGTGCTTCTTGTTCGCTATCATTCAAGCCGCAGGCTGGCCGATCTGGCCTTTGTTGATCGCTTCGATCATCGGCCTTGCGCTGATCATCGAAAGAATCGTGTATTTGCGCCGCGCGCGCGTCTTGCCGGGGGATTTGTTGCCGGAGGTGGTGCGTGTTTATCAGCATGGTCGGGTCAACGATGATGTCATTGATAAGCTGGAGCAGAATTCGCCGTTGGGCCAGGTGCTGGCGGCGGGCTTACGCAATGTTGATGCGCCGCGCGAAGTCATGAAGGAGGCCATCGAAGAAGCCGGCCAGGCGGCCGCGCACCGTCTCGAACGTTATCTGACCACGCTAGGCACGATTGCCTCGCTGGCGCCGCTGATGGGCTTGTTCGGTACCGTGATCGGCATGATTGAGATTTTTGCCTCACAAAATGCGGGAGGCACCAATCCGGCAGAACTGGCGCATGGCATCTCGATTGCTCTCTACAATACCGGTTTCGGGCTGGCCATTGCGATGCCTGCGTTGGTGTTTTACCGTCACTTCCGGGCCCTGGTGGACGGTTTTGTGGTGGATATGGAACAGCAGGCGGTCAAGTTCGTCGATGTCGTGCATGGCACGCGTTATTGATTCCGGCCAGGAGCTGTCATGAATTTTCGCAAAGGCCGGGCGCGCGAAGCGCTGGAAATCAATCTGATTCCTTTCATCGATGTGTTGCTGGTGATCGTGATCTTTCTGATGGTCACCACCACCTACAGCAAATTTACCGCCTTGCAAATCACGCTGCCCACGGCCGATGCCGAGAAGGCGCTGGAGCAACCGTTCGAAATCAATATTGGCATCGATGCTCAAGGGCGGTATGCCATCAATAACCAAGCACTGGCAGTGCGCGATGCGGCCGGTCTGGCGCGCGAGATGCAGGCAGTAGTGCAGGCTGCGGTCGCGCAAGGGGCGGCGAAAACAGATCCGGTGGTGATCATCAATGCCGATGCGCTGGCGGCGCATCAGACGGTCATGAATGCGCTGGAAGCTGCGCGTGCAGCGGGGTTTGCCAAGGTCACCTTTGCCGCTCAGAGCAGCAGTACGAAATAAACAAATAAGTTGCTGTCAACTGGCACGCTGCCGGCAGTGTCAGCTTTTACTTAGCATGAAGGCTTCCTATTGTCTGACCGAACTGTTTCTCTGGAATCTGTCTTGCTGCGCGCCTGGACGCGCCGCGGCTGGCTGGCTTGCCTGTTGTGGCCGCTGTCGCTGTTGTTTGGCGCGGTCGTGCTGTGGCGGCGAGCCGCGTATCGCTGCGGCTGGAAAAAAGCGGAGCGGCTGCCGGTACCGCTGGTGGTGGTCGGTAATATTTTCGTTGGTGGCACCGGCAAGACGCCATTGACGATCTGGCTGGTGGAGGCGCTGCGCCGCGCCGGTTACCGTCCTGGCGTGATTTCTCGCGGTTATGGCGCGGCAGCGCAAGGCACGCTGGCGGTCACCACGGCGTCACAGGCGCAGCAAGTTGGTGACGAACCCTTGCTCATTGCCGAACGGGCCGCTTGCCCGGTAGTGGTCGGGCGCAGCCGGGTGGCCGCTGGCTTGGCCTTGCTGGCGCAATATCCTGAAGTCAATGTAATCGTTTCGGACGATGGTCTGCAACACTACGCGCTGGCGCGCGATGTCGAAATCGTACTGTCGGATCAGCGCGGCGTGGGCAACGGTTGGCTATTGCCGGCCGGACCGCTGCGCGAACCAGCCTGGCGACGTGGCGACTTTGCCGTGTGCAATCTGGGTAGCCGTGACCCGCACGCCAGTGCCGACTTGCCGGTGGCCACTGTGGCAATGTGGCTGGAAGCCGGCTATGCGGAACAATTGCAGGATCGCACTCGGCGTGTACCCCTGGCGACACTGGCCGATTCTGCTCAGACCTTGGTCGCTGCTGCCGGGATCGGCAATCCGGAGCGCTTTTTTGCCACTTTGCAGGGCGCCGGATTGGGCTTTGAAAGACTGGCTTTGCCCGATCATTATGATTTTTCTGACAACCCTTTTGCGGGCCTGCAGGCGGAGATGATCCTGATTACCGAAAAGGATGCAGTAAAATGCAGGGCAATAGAGGCCATCAAAAGCGATCCGCGTATCTGGGTCGTGCCTGTGACAGCGCGCATTGATGGCGCGCTGGCTGAACAAATAGTGGAGAAACTGCATGAACGCCCGACTGCTTGATATCCTCGTCTGCCCGATTTGCAAGGGGCCGCTCGAGTACGACAAAAAAGCCCTGGAACTGATTTGCAACGGCGACAAGCTGGCCTACCCGATTCGCGACGGTATTCCGATCATGTGGGCCGATGAGGCGCGTGAGCTTGGTGCTGCGCCTGCGCTTGCTGAACCCGCTGCCTGATTGCTGCCTGTCATGTCATTTACCGTCATCATTCCTGCTCGTCTGGCTTCCACCCGCCTGCCTAACAAGCCGTTGGCCGATCTTGGCGGCAAGCCAATGATCGTGCGGGTGGCTGAACGCGCGGCGCTATCGGGTGCACGCCGCATTGTGGTGGCGACCGACCATCGCGATATTTATGCCGCCTGCGAGCAACATGGCATTGATGTGGCCATGACGCGTGCCGATCATCCTTCGGGCACGGACCGTATTGCCGAAGTGGCAGCCGCGATGGATTTGAGCGATGACGCCGTGGTGGTCAACGTACAGGGGGACGAGCCGCTGATCGACCCCGGTCTGATTGCTGCCACCGCCGCCCATGTCAAGGCGGAAGTACCGATGGCCACGGCCGCGCATGCGATTACGCTGTTGCCGGACATGTTCAATCCCAACGTAGTGAAAGTGGTATTGAACAAGGTCGGTTGTGCTATGTATTTTTCGCGTGCGGCGATTCCCTGGCATCGCGATGGTTTTGCGCAATCGAAGGACCATCTGTCCGAGCTGCATCAGCATGAGTTTGCGCCGTTGCGCCATATTGGCCTGTATGCCTATACCAATAAATTCTTGCAAATCTACCCGACGCTGACGGCTTCGCCATTAGAACGCATCGAGGCGCTTGAGCAATTGCGCGTGCTCTGGCATGGCTACGCGATTGCGGTGCACGTCACCTCGCTGCTGCCGGAGGCGGGCGTCGATACCAGCGAAGATCTGGAGCGCGTGCGCAAGCATTTCGAGGCGCCGCCCGACAGCCCGCTGATCGCGGCTATTTCTGCCTTGTAGTAGCGTCTTTTGTAAGTTTCAGGTCATCCTCAACGACGATAATCAGACTGGTCAGCACTGCCTAAAAAATGGGCGTTTGTCATGATTCGGTAAGAATTTGTGGTAAGTTTCGTTCAGAGCAATGATATAAAAGCGGCGTCAACTGAGACAAGCGCCTTTGATGGCTGCAGTTTAGGCTGATGGCCATCGCAACAGAATTCAAAACTTCATTTAGGAAACAATATGCGCCTCATCCTTCTAGGAGCGCCTGGTGCCGGTAAAGGTACGCAAGCCACTTTTATCAAGGAAAAGTACAATATCCCGCAGATTTCGACTGGCGACATGTTGCGCGCGGCCGTCGCTGCCGGCACAGAGCTGGGGATTGCCGCCAAGAAGGTGATGGATGCAGGCGGCCTGGTTTCGGATGACATCATCATCGGTCTGGTCAAGGATAGACTCAAGCAGGCCGATTGTGCCAACGGTTACTTGTTTGACGGTTTCCCGCGCACCACGCCGCAAGCCGACGCCATGAAGGACGCTGGCGTACAGATCGACTACGTGTTGGAAATCGATGTGCCCGACAGCGCCATCATCGAACGCATGAGCGGACGCCGTGTGCATCAGCCGTCAGGCCGCACCTATCACGTCAAATTCAATCCGCCCAAGGTCGAAGGCAAGGATGACGTCACCGGCGAAGCATTGATCCAGCGTGACGACGACAAGGAAGAAACGGTCAAGAAGCGCCTGTCGGTTTATCACGAACAAACCGAAGTGCTGGTTGGTTACTACGGCAAATGGGCTGAGGCCGGGCAGGCGGGTGCACCCAAGTATCGCAAGATCGCCGGCGTTGGACCGGTAGAGCAAATCAGAGAGAGTGCATTTAAGGCACTGTCGGCATAAAATGAAGCGGACCAAGTGTCCGCTTTTTTTATGCCACTCGGTAGGTCCGGTAAGCGAAGAAACCGCAGGGATAGCCCGCAAATAAAAAAAGGGCGACATCAAGTTTGGCAGTACGCAGTGTTCGTCCACTTTCCGAGGTCAATGCCTGGATGGGTGAGAGGGAAGGTCGTAATTGTTTGCTTTGTCGTGAAAACAAGGAGGAGACATGATGGCAGCAGCCTTATGGTTTGCCGTAGCGTGCGGTATCGTCGCAGTGATCTATGGCCTCATTTCCCGCAGTTGGATTCTCAAACAAGACCCCGGCAACCAGCGCATGCAAGAAATTGCCAGTGCCATTGAGCAGGGGGCGGCGGCCTATCTGGCACGTCAGTACCGCACCATTGCTGTCGTCGGTGTAATTTTGTTCATTGCCATTGCGCTTATCCCTGGTTTGGGGTGGATCACGGCCATTGGCTTCCTGATCGGCGCAGTGTTGTCAGGCGCCTGTGGTTTCATTGGCATGAATGTCTCGGTGCGTGCCAACGTACGCACCGCTCAGGCCGCCAGCCGGGGTATGAATGAGGCGCTCAATGTGGCCTTTCGCGGCGGCGCGATTACCGGCATGCTGGTGGTCGGCCTGGGGCTGCTGGGGGTATCGCTATTCTTCTGGTGGTTGTTTCTGCACGGGCAGGGACGCGCGGTGTCCTTGCATGATGCGTTGCGTCCGCTGATCGGATTGGCTTTCGGCGCATCGCTGATCTCGATTTTTGCGCGTCTGGGCGGCGGTATCTTCACCAAAGGTGCCGACGTCGGCGCCGATCTGGTCGGCAAGGTGGAGGCTGGCATTCCTGAAGATGACCCGCGTAATCCAGCGGTGATCGCCGATAACGTCGGTGACAACGTCGGCGACTGCGCGGGCATGGCGGCCGACCTGTTTGAAACCTACGTGGTGACGCTGGTGGCAACCATGCTATTGGGCTCCTTGCTACTGGAACATGCGCAGGTGCTGGCAGTGCTGTATCCGCTGGCATTGGGCGGCGTCTCGATCCTGGCCTCGATTGTCGGTTGCAGTATGGTCAAGGTGGCGCCGGGCAAGAAGATCATGTCGGCCCTCTACACGGGGCTATGGTGGGCGGCTGGGCTCAGCCTGGTCGGTTTTGCCGTAGTCACCTGGATCATGCTGCCAACAGAATTGCGGCTGCCCTTGATGGGCGCGGCGGTGATCGGCATCGTGCTGACCGGCCTGATGGTGGTCATCACTGAATACTATACCGGCACCGATTTTTCACCCGTTAAGCATATTGCCGAGGCCTCGACCACCGGGCATGGCACCAATATCATTGCCGGTCTAGGCGTTTCAATGAAGTCGACCGCCTACCCGGTACTAGCGGTCTGTGTGGCGATTTTGGCGTCTTATTGGCTGGCGGGTTTGTACGGTATTGCGATTGCCGCGACTTCGATGCTGTCGATGGCGGGCATCATCGTTGCACTTGATGCCTACGGTCCGATTACCGATAACGCCGGCGGTATCGCCGAGATGGCAGGTATGCCGGAATCGGTGCGGGCCGTCACCGACCCGCTCGACGCCGTCGGCAATACCACCAAAGCGGTCACCAAGGGCTATGCGATTGGTTCGGCCGGGCTGGCTGCCTTGGTGCTGTTTGCCGATTACACCCATGCACTCGACTCGGTCGGCAAGCACACTTCTTTTGATCTGTCCGACCCGATGGTGATTGTAGGTCTGTTTATAGGTGGTCTGATTCCTTATCTGTTCGGCGCCATGGCAATGGAGGCGGTCGGTCGCGCCGCCGGCGCGGTGGTGGTCGAAGTGCGGCGCCAGTTCCGAGACATCAAGGGCATCATGGATGGTAGTGGCAAACCGGAATACGACAAGGCGGTTGATATGCTGACTGCATCGGCTATCAAAGAGATGATTGTGCCTTCCTTGTTGCCGGTGATCGTACCGATCCTGGTCGGGTTGCTGTTGGGCTCGGCGGCGCTAGGAGGTTTGCTCATGGGGACTATTGTCACCGGCTTGTTTGTGGCAATTTCCATGACCACCGGCGGCGGTGCCTGGGACAACGCCAAAAAATACATCGAGGAAGGTCATTTCGGCGGCAAAGGTTCCGATGCCCATAAGGCCGCCGTGACGGGGGACACGGTAGGCGATCCGTATAAGGATACGGCCGGACCGGCCATCAATCCGTTGATCAAAATCATCAATATTGTGGCCTTGTTGCTCGTGCCCTTGTTGCCGATGACGCCGATCATCAACGAAAGTGCTGCCGTTGTCAGTGTGACCACGACGGTCAATCAGTCTGAGGCTGTTGTGATCGAGGTTCCCGTGGGAAAATAGGATTCCCCTCTCATGAGGAGGGCGAGGCATGAGCGGCAGCGCACCACGCTGCCGCTCACATTTCAATCACGCGAGACAGCGTAACAGGAGCAAGCGAACATGCAGATTGGCGGACAGGTATTTGTGGTGACAGGGGCGGCATCGGGTTTGGGCGCAGCATGCGCACGCATGCTGGCGGAACTGGGTGGCAAGGTGGTATTGGCTGATTTGCAGGAAGCAGCAGGTGCCAGTCTGGCTGCTCAATTACAGGGAAAATTTGTGCGCTGCGACGTCACCTCTGAGGCTGATGCGCAAGCCGTGATCGAAGCAGCGGCCTTGCTCGGTGGTGTGCGTGGTTTGATCAATTGTGCCGGTATCGCTCCTGCAGCCAAACTGGTTGGCAAGGACGGACCGCACTCATTGGCGCTATTTCAAAAAACCTTGAACGTCAATCTGATCGGGACCTTCAACATGGCGCGTCTGGCCGCCCATGCCATGAGTGCGCTGGCGCCAATGGAACAAGGCGAGCGCGGAGTGATTATCAACACCGCCTCGGTGGCTGCTTATGACGGTCAGATCGGTCAGACTGCTTATGCCGCGTCGAAGGCGGCGATTGTTGGCATGACGCTGCCAATGGCTCGCGATCTGGCACGTAGCGGCATTCGCGTGATGACCATCGCGCCGGGTATTTTCGAGACGCCAATGCTGACGGCGATGCCGCAGGAAGTGCAGGATGCGCTAGGTGCTGCAGTACCGTTCCCGCCGCGCCTAGGCAAGGCGACAGAATATGCGCATCTGGCCAGGACGATCATTGAAAATCTGATGCTCAATGGCGAAACAATCCGCCTCGACGGCGCCATTCGCATGGCACCGAAATAAGAAAGTGGTGTCGTTTTCCCGACTCCAATTTCAGTATCCTATCGATTTTTTGTGTATTTATCCGCCCAGAATCCTAGGCCCTGATAAGCTGTTGGTATGGAGTCAATTGATAAAAAAACAGGATTGATCCTGACCGGCGGCGGTGCTCGTGCGGCATATCAAATCGGTGTGCTCAACGCACTGTCATTGATTTTGCTGGAGGCCGGCTGGCCGGCGCATCGTAATCCTTTTCAGATCATTTGCGGCACCTCGGCTGGCGCGATCAATGCGACTGCGCTGGCCTGTCGTGCGGATGATTTTGGCGAGGGCGTGCGTGAACTGATGAGCGTCTGGTCGCATTTCAAGACCGAGCAGGTATATCGTTCTGATTCGCTGGGCGTGATTCGTTCCGGCGCGCGTTGGCTATCTTTGTTTTCGTTTGGTTGGCTGCTGCGCAAGTGGCATGCCAATCCACCTAATTCCTTGCTCGACAACACGCCGCTGGTGACCATGCTGCATCGTTTGCTGGATTTGCCGCGGCTCGATGATGCACTGGCCAACGGCAGCTTGCATGCGTTGGCGGTGACCGCCTCTTCTTATACGGGGGGGCAGCATTTGACTTTTTATCAGTCGAATCAAAAAATTGAACCGTGGCGGCGCACCCAACGTGGTGCGATCCGGGATCAGATCGGCGTTGAGCATTTGTTGGCGTCTTCGGCGATTCCATTTATTTTCCCGGCGATTCCGATTTTTTACGAAGGCCGGCGTGAGTATTTCGGCGATGGCTCGATGCGCCAGATTGCGCCGATTTCACCAGCGATTCATCTGGGAGCCAGTAAAATCCTGGTGGTCGGCGCTGGCCGTATCGGCGAGCGTGCTGAACGGCCAAACGAACAGGCCCAGTATCCGAGTCTGGCGCAGGTGGCTGGACACGCCTTATCCAGTATTTTTCTCGATGGTCTGGCCGCAGATATCGAGCGGCTCAATCGGGTCAACCAGACTTTGTCGATATTGACGCCCGAACAGCGCGCCAAAATGCCATTGCGCCCGGTCGATGTCTTGGTGATATCGCCCTCGGAACGCATCGACGAAATTGCCAGCCGGCACATCAACAGTCTGCCGCGACCGGTAAGAGTGATGCTGGGAGGCATTGGCGCCACCGAAGTGCGCGGCGCTGCACTGGCTTCCTATCTGCTGTTTGAAAAAAGCTTCACGCGCGAACTGATCGCCCTGGGCGAGCGTGATACCTACGCCATGCGCGAGCAGGTAGTAGCGTTCTTTGAGCCGCAACAGGCTGCCGCAGCGCAAGCCTGATCCTGTTTGTGGCCAGCTGGCCAAGAAGATTCGAGTTGCCTGGTTTGCGCCAAAACGTTACTCTACGCAATGATATTGCGAAAAATTAATACTTGTGCAACATAAAATACGAGCTTGCTCTTGAGAATTTTTTCGAAACAGTACTGGTTTTTTTTCGTAGTCCTGCTCTTCTCTTGTTCGGTATGGGCGAAATCTTGGTCTGATACTGGAGCCCCGGTTGGTGAAGTGTCGCTCGGTAACTTGCCGGCAGAAGTGCGGCAGACGCTGGGCCTGATCAAGCAAGGCGGGCCCTATCCGTATGTCAAGGACGGTGTTGTTTTTGGTAATTACGAAGGGGTTTTGCCCAGGCAGAAGCGCGGGTATTATCACGAGTTCACTGTGGCAACACCCGGAGCGCGTGGTCGTGGTGCCCGGCGGATCATCGCTGGCGGCAATGCGCAGAAATTGGGTGAATATTTTTACACCAAGGACCACTACCGCACATTCCAACGCATCCGGGAATAGGCAACACCAGGTAGTTGGGCTTGCTTGCAACATCCATTGCAAAATCTGAGGGAGAAATGAGTTTATTTAAAACGGTGCCGCCAAATGTTGTGCAGTCCATTCGCGCGTTTCGCGTGACCGACTTGCAGGAAGAGGCCGCCCGACTGGGTCAGCACTTTCTGTACGCCTATTGCGCAGACGCCATGACCAAACAGCAGGTCTTGGCAATGATTGCTGGCGCGTTTCATTTTCCTCGTCATTTCGGCAAGAATTTCGATGCCTTGGGCGATTGCCTGACTGACCTGACGCACAAGGCCGGCCCGCAACCAGGATTTATTGTTGTTTTGGAGCAATTGCCGAATACACAAAAATTCGACAAGGAAGCGCGCGAAACTCTATTGGACGTGTTCCGTGACGCAGCAGATTTCTGGGCCGATAAAAAAGTGGCATTCCGCGTTTTCTACTCTTTCCAGTAAGACACTTATCGCGTTCGGTGTGGGCGTGCTTGTCGATTTTTGACAATGACGCCGCAGGCTGCGGTTACAATGCGCACCATGAGAAGCATTGTTATCCTGATTTCCGGGCGCGGCAGCAACATGGAAGCCATTGTCCGTGCCGCCAAGTCACAGAACTGGCCGGTTTCCATCGCCGCAGTCATCAGCAACAGGGCTGATTCTGCAGGACTTGAGTTTGCCCGTGAGCATCGTATTGCCACGGCAGTGGTCGCCAACAAGGACTATCCAACACGTGAGCAATTCGACGCCACTTTGCGCGGCGTGATTGACAGTTTTTCTCCCGATCTGGTGGTGCTGGCGGGCTTCATGCGTATTCTGACCGCGCCGTTCGTCGAGCATTATGCCGGACGGATGCTCAATATCCATCCGTCACTGCTGCCTTCTTTCCCAGGTTTGGCGACACATCGACAGGCGCTGGCAGCGGGCGTCAAATTGCATGGCGTCACCGTGCATTTTGTGACACCTGATCTTGATCACGGACCGATTGTGGCGCAAGCCGCCGTGCCGGTGTTTGAGGGTGACAGCGAAGAAGTCTTGGCTGAGCGCGTGTTGCAGCAGGAACATCTTATTTATCCACGCGCAGTGCGCTGGTTCATTGAAGGCAAGCTGCGGCTGGAGGGTACGCGCGTGCGTATCGATGCGGCCACTGAGCAAGCCTGAATTATCATTTTTTGAAGGAAGTAGCATGAGATTGCCACCTGCAATCGTTCCCCATACGGAAGAAGTCTTGCGTGAAATTTTGCGCTTCACCGGTCCTGCCGATGTAGCGCTATCGCGTTATTTTCGTGAAAATCCCAAGCTCGGCGGGCGTGAGCGCGGTGTTATCGCGGAAGCGGTCTACGGCTTGTTGCGCAACAAGTCGGTCTATACCAGTTTTGCCGAGTCCGGCGTGGGTCCGATGATGCGCCGCATGGCCTTGCTTGGACTGACCGATATGGTCAGTGTCGATGCGATCGCTGGCTTGTCGCCAGAAGAGGTCGAATGGCTCAATCGTACAGCCCAGATTGACCGCAACAAGTTGCCACTGGCCATGCGTGCCAACCTGCCGCAATGGTTGCTGGATAAGCTCATTGCCCGTGACGGCGAAGCTGCCGCCATGGAGCTGGCCCATGCCATGAATCAACTGGCACCGTTGGATTTGCGTGTCAATGCGATCAAGGCTGACCGCGAAAGCGTCATGGTTGAGTTGGCTGCCGCACCTATTTTGTGCGAGATAACGCCTTACTCGCCACTCGGACTGCGCGTCCTTAAAAAGCCGGCATTGCAGAACCTTCCGCTCTTTAAGGACGGTGCTATCGAAGTGCAGGATGAGGGTAGTCAGTTGCTGGCGCACATTGTTGGTGCGAAGCGCGGCGAGATGGTCGTCGATTTTTGTGCCGGTGCCGGCGGCAAGACGCTAGCGTTGGGGGCAGCCATGCGCAATACCGGTCGCCTGTACGCGTTCGACGTGTCTGAGAAGCGCCTGGCCAAACTCAAACCGCGTCTGGCACGCAGCGGCTTATCCAATGTGCATCCGGTTCTGATCGCCCATGAGAACGATGCCAAGGTCAAGCGTCTGGCCGGCAAGATTGATCGTGTCTTGGTCGATGCGCCTTGCAGTGGCCTGGGCACTTTGCGTCGCAATCCGGACATGAAATGGCGTCAGACTGAAGAGACCGTGGCTGAAATGCATGCCAAGCAGGTCAGTATCCTGACTAGCGCAGCGCGTTTGGTCAAGGCAGGGGGCCGTTTGGTGTATGGCACTTGCAGTTTCCTCAACGAAGAAAATGAAGACGTGGTTGCCGAATTTTTACAGGTCAGTCCGGATTTCTCTTTGGTGCCAATGAGTACGGTGCTGGAAGAGCAAAAAATCGCCTTGGAAATGGGGGACTATCTGAAATTGTCACCGCACTTGCATCAGACGGACGGTTTCTTTGCTGCTGTTCTGGAGCGCAAAAAATAATGTCACTACGGCGCTGTACCGGCACCCGCTTGCGGCTGTTGGCGGCGCTGCCAGGCGCTGTGCTGGCGCTCTGCCTGAGTTTATGGGCAGCGGCGCCGGCACAAGCTTTCGAGAGCGCTGTCGCACCGCAGATTTTGCCGGCGCAAGGAACGCTCGAAGCCGCGTTCGCTCCATGGGACGATATCGAAGCGCGTTTGCTGGATGCTTTAAGCAAGGCGCGCCGTCAGATATTGGTACAAGCCTATATTTTCACCAGTAAACCGCTGACTCGAGCCTTGATCGCCGCCCATGAGCGTGGCGTTGATGTTCGTGTGCTGCTTGACGCCGGTCAGTTGAGTCAGGCCGGCAAGGAGCGCCAGGCCATGTTGCAGGCGGCCGGCATTGAGGTGGCGCTGGAAACCACCTACAAAAATGCGCACAACAAGGTGATTGTCATTGATGCCGGGATGGATGATGCCACAGTGATCACCGGTAGCTATAATTTCAGCTGGAGTGCGCAAAATCAAAATGCTGAGAATATATTGATAGCACGCAGGAATGCGCCGCTTGCAGCGCGTTATGCAAGCAACTGGATGCGTCATTTCAAGGATGCTGAACTGGCCGCTGCAGCCAAGTAAGCTTTACTGCGCTACTGGTGTTGATGGTTAATCAAGAAGGATCATGTCGACGTTGTTTTCCGATATCTATGTTTATCTGTTTGGCGACTTGCCTGTGCTGGCGCTGCTGCACCAGTTGGGCATAGTCGTTTTGTGTGTGGTGGTTGGCCTGGTGTTGTCGCGGGGATTGCGCCGCATGTTGACGCTGCCGCTGGGTGAGGACCGAATTGTCGATATCGGCGTCAAGAGCTTTGTGCTGGTGTTGTCACCGTTACTGGTCTTACTGATGCTGATGCTGGCGCGCATGGTGCTGGTCAAAATGCATTTGCCGGTGACTTTATGGCCCATCGTCGTGCCCTTGACGATTTCTCAGGTGGCAATGCGCTTCGTGTTCTATGTGTTACGCCGTATTTTTATCAAGGATTCAGGCGCCAGTGCGTTTTTGCAGTTGTTTGAAAAGGTCTTTGCCACCCTGGTCTGGATTTGCGTCATTCTTTACATCGCCGGTCTATGGCCCGACCTGATCGATTACCTCGACAGCACCATGTTGCCGTTAGGGCGTCACAAAACGTCGATACTGACGGTGTTGCAGGCTGCGGCATCGGTGCTGGTGACGCTGATCATTGCTCTGTGGATAGGCGCGCTTCTGGAAGATCGTCTGATGCAGCTCAGCACCATGCACTCATCGTTGCGTACGGTGGTGGCGCGACTGGCGCGGGCAGTCTTGATCCTGGTGGCCATTCTGGTCAGTCTGTCCATGGTCGGCATCGATTTGACGGTGTTGTCGGTATTCGGCGGCGCGCTTGGCGTTGGCCTGGGTTTGGGGCTGCAAAAAATTGTCAGCAGTTATGTTTCCGGCTTTGTCATCTTGTTCGAGCGCAGTATGGCCATTGGCGATATGGTGAATGTCGAGCGCTATTTCGGCAAAGTGACCCAAATCAATTCGCGCTATACCATCCTCGAAGGTCTGGATGGCATTGAATCGGTGTTGCCCAATGAAATGTTTATGTCCGGTCCGGTGCAAAATTATTCGCTGAATCGAAAAATTATACGATTGGCAACAAGTGTTACAATTTTGTACCAAGACGATATCGAGACGGTATTGTCTCTGTTGGAGGCGGCCGCAATCGGCGTGGAACGGGTTTCTCGCCAGATTTTGCCGCAGGCACTGCTGCTGAAGATAGGCGAGCACGGTCTGGAATTGGAAATTGCTTTTTGGATAACAGATCCGGAAAATGGTCGTCTGAATGTCATCTCGGATGTGAACCGTGCCCTCTGGCGAGTCTTCAAAGCCGAGGGAATACAGGTGGCGCACCCTAAGCGCGACGTCAGACTGATGCATGAGCGCAGTTTTGAGCAAAGTGTGGCGGTGCCGGCGCCGAATCTGGTCAAAGATGCGTAATCAGCGTACAATGACGGAAAATAAAAGAATATAGCTGTCTTTTGTTGGTAAAATGGATTCTAGTCCTGCTTGCCTTGACGTATTTCTATTGGAGTTGTAATGACTGTAGATTCGATTCTAGACTTTCTTGCTAACGGTTTGGTGCACGCGACCGGCTGGCAGATTTTCTTTTATACGCTGATCGTGACGCATATCACGATTGCCGGGGTAACTATTTACCTGCATCGTTGCCAAGCGCACCGGGCATTGGATCTGCACGCTATTCCAAGTCACTTCTTCCGTCTCTGGTTATGGCTGACCACCGGTATGGTCACCAAAGAATGGGCTGCGATTCACCGCAAGCATCATGCCAAGTGCGAAACTGAAGAAGATCCACATAGCCCGCAAGTGCGTGGTATCAAAAAGGTCTTGTTGGAAGGTGCCGAGCTTTATCGCGCGGAGTCCAAGAATGCCGAAACCATGGAAAAGTATGGTCACGGTACGCCGGATGACTGGATTGAGCACAACATCTATAGCCGCTTTGGCTGGCAAGGCGTGGGCCTCATGCTGATCATCAACCTCATGCTGTTCGGCGTGATTGGTCTGACCGTCTGGGCTGTGCAAATGCTGTGGATCCCGATTACTGCTGCCGGCATTATCAATGGCATCGGCCACTACTGGG
>Ga0302156_10000176_pt1 | contig 59907 bp, 55 predicted proteins | sample I_Bog_N3_2_FD_193503 | JGI IMG/M metagenome (GOLD analysis project Ga0302156, IMG submission 193503) | Peat permafrost microbial communities from Stordalen Mire near Abisko, Sweden - I_Bog_N3_2 | ecosystem: Environmental > Terrestrial > Soil > Wetlands > Peat | place: Sweden: Abisko, Stordalen... | reverse complement strand
AGGCGTCGATGGCGAGCTCCAGGGCTTCTATTTCGAGCTGCTGCAGTTTTCCCGGGTGGGGGAGCTGTTCGACGAGCATTACCTGTTCGATATCAGCCTGCGCGAGAACGGCCAGCGCCGCAGTTCGCAACTGTGCCTGCGCAATGTGGTGCCGGCCGGCTTCCTCCGTCCGCGACTGACAGCGTCCCGCAGCAGCGTGCTGTTTTCCGCGACCCTGAGCCCCCGGCACTACTACACCGACCTGCTGGGCCTGCCGGCGGACACCGCGTGGATCGATGTCGAATCGCCGTTCAAGCGCGAGCAGCTGGACCTGCGGATCATCAGCCAGATCTCCACCCGCTACGTCCATCGCCAGGCTTCACTGGTACCCATTGTCGAACTGATGGCCGATCAGTTCGCCGGGCGTCCCGGCAACTACCTGGCCTTCTTCAGCAGCTTCGACTATCTGCAGCAGGTGGCACAGCTATTGGCCGAGACCCATCCGCAGATCCCGCTCTGGCTGCAATCGCGACGCATGGAGGAAAGCCAGCGCCAGGCCTTTCTCGAACAGTTCACCGAACACAGCCAGGGCATTGGCTTTGCGGTCCTCGGCGGGGCCTTTGGCGAGGGTATCGACTTGCCCGGTCAGCGACTGATCGGCGCGTTTATCGCGACCCTGGGGTTGCCGCAACTGAACCCGGTCAATGAGCAGATCAAGCAGCGCATGGCCGTGCTATTCGGCGCGGGATACGACTACACCTACCTGTACCCGGGTGTGCAGAAAGTCGTGCAGGCGGCCGGGCGGGTGATTCGCAGCGAACAGGATCGCGGCGTGGTGATGCTGATCGACGATCGTTTTGCCGAGGCCAAGGTCCGGCAGTTATTGCCGCGTTGGTGGCAGGCCTGACAACTGCGTGGCCCTGGCGCGAGCACGGCGGTCGGTGTCCTCGATGGCCTCAAGGCTGCCAATCGCCACCTCGGCGGTCTGTTCCAGGGTTTGCCCGACGACACGGGCGATATCGCTGAATGCCAGGGCTCCGGCCAGGAACGCCGCCACCGCCACTTCATTGGCGGCATTGAGCACCACACTCAGTTCACAACCGGCATGTGCCACTTCCAGGGCCAGGCGCAGGCAGGGGAAACGCCGCAGGTCCGGTTTGGAAAACACCAGCGGCTCACAACCGGTCAGGTCCAGTGGCTCAACCCCGGACTCCATCCGCCGGGGATAGGCCAGGGCCTGGGCGATGGGGGTGCGCATATCGGGATTACCCAGTTGCGCCAGGACCGACTGATCGGCGTACACCACCATCGAATGCACGATACTTTGCGGATGAATCAGCACCTCGATCCGTTCCGGCGGCATCTCGAACAACCAGTGCGCCTCGATCACCTCCAGGCCCTTGTTCATCATCGTGGCGCAGTCCACCGAGATCTTGCGACCCATGCGCCATTTCGGGTGGGCACAGGCCTGGTCGGGGGTGATGTCGTCCAGGGTTTCCAGCGGCCGAGTCAGGAACGGGCCGCCGGAAGCGGTCAGGATCAACCGTTCGGGACGGGCCTCGGGGTGGGTCGACAGGCATTGGAAGATGGCATTGTGTTCGCTGTCGACCGGCAGCAACTGCGCTTTCGACTCGGCGACGCTGGCCATGAACAACGCACCGGACATCACCAGCGCTTCCTTGTTGGCCAGCAGGATGCGCTTGCCGGCCTGGGCGGCGGCCAACGTCGAGGCCAGCCCGGCGCCTCCGACAATCGCCGCGACCACCGTGTCGCATTCATCGGCCGCGGCCACCGTCATCAGTGCCTGCGGGCCATGGAGCACCTCGGTGTGCTGCCCGAGCGCCTTCAACCGAGCCGACAACCGCGAAGCCCCATCGGCATCGGCCACCACCGCCACGGCGGGTTGGAAGGCCAGGCACTGCCGATACAGCTTGTCGATATTGTGGTGCGCGGTCAGGGCGAACACGGAAAAATCCTCGGGATGCCGCGCGACCAGATCCAGGGTGCTGTCGCCGATAGAACCGGTGGCCCCGAGCAGGGTCAGGCGCTGGTGCATGATCGGGCTCCTTGGCTATTGATTGTCCCGGGCGATCAGCTCACGGGGATGGGCGCTGAATTGACCGACCATCTGCGCCAGGTGTTCGCGAGCGTTGGCCTGGCCACCGTAACGGGCTGTGACATAGGCCTGGAGCAAACCGGTGAAGTCATCGGCAATGGTGTTGCCCTTGAGGGTCAGCACCCGTTCACCGTCCATGTACACCGGCGCCGATGGGTGCTCGCCGGCCCCCGGCAGGGAAATACCGATATCCGCCAGGCGACTTTCCCCCGGGCCGTTGACCACGCAACCCATGACCGCCACCTGCAGTTGCTCGACACCGCTGAAACGGCTTTTCCAGATCGGCATCTGCTCGCGCAGGTAGTCCTCGATCTGCTGGGCCAGTTCCTGGAAAAAACTGCTGCTGGTACGCCCACAACCGGGACAGGCCACCACCGAGGGGCTGAACGCCCGCAGGCCCATGGTCTGCAGGATCTGCTGGGCCACCAGCACTTCGCGGGTGCGTTCGCCGCCAGGTTCGGGGGTGAGCGATATACGCAGGGTGTCGCCAATGCCTTCCTGCAACAACACCGCCAGGGCGGTGGAGGAGGCAACGATCCCCTTGGAGCCCATGCCGGCTTCGGTCAGGCCCAGATGCAGGGGGAAGTCGCAACGGGCGGCGAGGTTGCGGTACACGGCAATCAGGTCCTGGACGTGACTGACCTTCGCCGACAGCACGATCCGCTCCGCCGGCAGACCGACTTCGATGGCCCGTTGCGCATTTTCCAGCGCCGACACCACCAGGGCTTCGCGCATCACCGCGTCGGCGGCCAGTGGTTGGGCCAGGGCGGCATTGGCGTCCATCATCCGCGCCAGCAGGTCCGGATCGAGGCTGCCCCAGTTGACGCCGATGCGCACCGGTTTTTCATGACGGCAGGCGATTTCGATCATCTCGCAGAACTGCTCGTCGCGCTTGGCGCCCTTGCCGACGTTGCCGGGGTTGATCCGGTACTTGTCCAGGGCCCGAGCACAGTCGGGATAGGCCGCCAGCAGCCGGTGGCCGTTGAAGTGGAAGTCGCCCACCAGCGGCACCCTGATCTGCCGGGCGTCGAGCAACTCGCGGATCTTCGCCACCTGGGAGGCGGCCTCATGGCCGTTGACCGTGATCCGTACCAGTTCGGCGCCGGCCAGGGCCAGTTGCTCGACCTGGGTCGCGGTGGCCCGGGCGTCGGCGGTATCGGTGTTGGTCATGGCCTGGACCACAATCGGGCTGGCGCTGCCCAGGCTGAGCGGACCGATGGTGACCTGGCGGGTCTTGCGGCGGGCAATCGCGAGGTTCATTGAGGTGACTCCTGCGTGAGAGATGTGTCGTGGTATCGAGGTGTTCGCAAAGACCACGCAAGATTGCCGCTCATCCAGCTTTCCAGCATGGCGATGTATTGTTCAATCGCCTTTCGCTCGGCGTCCGAGTAGCGCTGTTGCCCAATGAACAACGGCAGTTTTTCCCGTGCCAGTTCGAAGGTATGAACGCGAGAGGTCACCAGCCGGTTGACGAAATCCATGGCTTCGCGCAGCGACAACTCCAGATGATGCTGGCAGACGACCACATAGTTGTTTATTTCACCGCCATGGCTTTCCTTGCCATGGGAAAAGATGTCATTGACCAGGACGACCACGTCGTTGGCGCTGTCCTGCAGCGCCTGGAAGATCCGGCTGCGGCAGAACCCTTCAGGCACTTCGGCCCGGTTGGCGGCTTCACCGCCACTGAACATCAACTGGGTGGCGCCGGTGTATCGTCGCACCTGGACGAAGGCCAGCAGATCTGGCACCTCGCCAGCGGCCCTGGCCTCTATTTCCTTCAGTGTGGAGTCGAAGTAGTCACGGATGTCCTGGAAAAAGCGCCGTTGCCCGTGGGGACTCAATCCCTCGCTGATCGACGCAAACAAGGCGCATCCCGACTGCTCGATTCCCGGTTTGGGAGCGGGGGCGTCGTGCGGCGATGAGAACTGGCGAAGCAGTCGCTCCAGCAATGCCTGTGCTGGCGTGACTTGATCCTTCAATACACCCTGATCCAGTTCATCGTCCAACAGGAAAATCCAGGTGATCAGGTTGATCATCTGTTGCAGTCCGCGCGCTTGCGCATCGGGGTAGACCCTGGCGGCGAGTTCGAAGAACCGACCTGAGTCCAGTGTCCGGCGTACATCGCGGTTGACCAGGCCCATCGACTCCAGCCAGGCGTTGGAACTTCGAGTCGCCGCGTCCTGATGCGGATTGATCCTTGAAGCAAAGGGCAGGCGAATCTCTGGCAGATCGACACGGGGCATGATGTTGCCTCCTATGACGGTGTTGGCTTAGCGACTGCGGGCGATCAGCCCGGTCGGAAGATTGAACTGCACCTGCTCTTCACGGCCGGGCAGGGTTTTGATCGTCAGGGGCGCCAGGTTCCCGAGCGCGGCAATCACGTCGTCGACCAGGACCTCGGGTGTCGAGGCGCCAGCGGTGATCCCCACCGTCTCGACGTTTTGAAACCATTGTCGATCCAGCTCTGCACCCTCGGCCACCCGGTAGGCGGGCACACCGGTTTCGGCGGCAATGGTGCGCAAGGTCACGGTATTGGCGCTGTTCGCGGCACCCACCACCAGCACCAGGTCGACACACTGGCTGAGGATTCGCAGCGCGGTCTGGCGGTTTTGCACGGCGTAGCAGATATCCCGGGTATCGGGGCCGACGATGCCCGGATAACGTTGTTGCAGGGCCAGGACCACGGCCTTGGTGTCATCGACGCTGAGGGTGGTCTGAGTGATATAGGCCATCGGTGTATTCGCCGGGAAAGGCAAATCCTCTACCTGATCCACGTTACGCACGACCACCACCGGGGCGGGAATCTGCCCGAGGATGCCAATCACTTCGGGGTGTCCGGCTTCACCGATCAGGATCACCTGATAGCCTTTGGCGGCGTACTGGCGGCCCTGGTTATGTACCTTGCCGACCAGCGGGCAGGTGGCGTCGAGGACCCGCAGCTGGCGCTGGCGCGCCGCGTTTTCGACGACCCTGGCCACACCATGGGCGCTGAACACCGTGACGGCGTCGACCGGCACTTCATCGAGTTCCTCGACAAAGATCGCGCCCTTGGCCTTCAGGCTTTCGACCACGTGGTGGTTATGAACGATTTCATGGCGCACATACACCGGCGCGCCGTACTGCTCCAGGGCGAGTTCGACAATATCGATTGCCCGGACCACGCCGGCGCAGAAACCGCGGGGTTGGGCCAGGATGACGTTCATGGGTGACCTCCACTCATGGCTTGTCGGTGGGGGATATCGGTGCGCCGGGAGACCTCGCGGGCCAGCGCGATTTGTCCGCAAAACACCTGGACCGAGGTCACAATCCCCTTGGCATCCAGGCCGCAGGCCGTGAGCAGTTGGTCCGGGGCGCCGTGCTCGATGAATTGATCGTCGAAGCCCAGTTGCAGCACCTTTGGAGAAACCATCGAAGCCGCCAGATGTTCGAGGCATGCACTACCGGCGCCGCCCTTTACGCAGCCTTCTTCAACCGTCACCAGCAGGTCGTGACTGCAGGCGAGGGCTTCTATCAGGTCGACATCCAGGGGTTTGACGTAACGCATGTTGGCCACTGTCGCATCCAGTACCTCAGCCGCCTCAAGGCTGGGCAGCACCATGGAACCGAAGGCGAGGATGGCGATTCGCGAGCCCTGGGGAAGGGTCGTTTGCCGACGGATTTCACCTCGGCCCAGGGGCAGGGCACTCAGCTCGGCTTGGGTCGCCGCGCCACTGCCGGCACCGCGTGGATAACGTACCGCCACCGGTCCGTTCTGCAGCAGCGCGGTGTGCAGCATCTGCCGGCATTCATTTTCATCCGCCGGGGCCATGACGATCAGATTGGGCACGCAGCGCAGGTAGGCAATATCGAACGCACCGGTATGGGTGGCGCCGTCCGCCCCGACAATCCCGGCGCGGTCGATGGCCAGCACCACCGGCAGGTTCTGGATCGCGATGTCATGGATCAGTTGGTCGTAACCGCGCTGGAGGAAGGTTGAGTAGATCGCCACCACCGGCTTCAGACCTTCGGTGGCAAGGCCCGCGGCAAAAGTCAGGGCATGCTGTTCGGCGATCCCGACATCGAAGTAGCGATCGGGGAAGCGTCGCTCGAACTCCACCAGTCCCGAGCCTTCGCGCATGGCGGGGGTAATCGCGACGATCCTGGGATTGCGTTCGGCCTCGTCACACAGCCAGTGGCTGAAGACCTGGGTATAGGTTGGCTTGCCGGGCGCCGCCGGCTGGATGCCTTGTTCCGGATTGAATTTCCCGGGCCCGTGATACAGCACCGGGTCCATGGCCGCCGGACTGTAGCCGTGGCCCTTTTCGGTGATGATGTGCAGCAGTTGCGGGCCGCGCAGGTTTTTCAGGGCCTGCATCGCCGGAATCAGCTCGTTGAGGTCATGACCGTCGATGGGGCCGGTGTAGTTGAAGCCCAGGGCTTCGAACAGCGTCGCGGACAATCTCAGTCCCTTGAGCTGCGCTTCGAATACCCGTTCACCCAGGGGCGCTTCATCGCGCAGGATGCGCTTGATACCAGCCTGGGCCGAAGCCGTGCAGCGATGCGCGGTGAGTTTGCCCAGGTAGTGGCGCAGCGCGCCGACGGCGGGAGAGATCGACATGTCATTGTCGTTGAGGACCACCAGAAACGGCAGGTCGGCGTGCAGGCCGGCATTGTTCATCGCCTCGTAGGCCATGCCACCGCTCAGGGCGCCATCGCCGATCACCGCGATGCCGTGGCGCTGCTCACCTTTGCTCCTGGCCCCCAGGGCCATGCCCAGTGCCGCGGAAATCGAGGTGCTGGAGTGAGCCGTACCGAAGGTGTCGTACTCGGATTCCTGGCGTCTGGGAAAGCCGGAAATCCCGCCCAATTGACGAATACCGACCATGGCCTCGCGGCGTCCGGTGAGGATCTTGTGCGGATAGGATTGATGACCCACATCCCAGACGATCCGGTCATGGGGGGTATCGAAGACATAGTGCAGCGCGATGGCGAGCTCCACGGTGCCCAGATTGGCGGAAAGGTGCCCGCCAGTCCGTGAAACACTGTAGAGGATAAAGGCCCGCAACTCGTCGGCGACCGCCGAGAGTGCCCTTGGATGCAGGGCTCGCAGGTCGACCGGGCTGTCGATGGTGTCCAGTAGCTCGAACATGGCGGACTCCTCCGTGGGGCTCGGTGCAAGCGGTTGACGATCGGGTCCGCCAGAGGCGCAAACAGATCGCCAGCGCGCCGTGCACGTTCAGTGTCATGGGACGATTGCTAGAGGGCCAGATGGCTGGTCGAGGGGGCCGCGAGAGCGATTTTTTGCCAGGCACGCAGACCCGCGAGGGTGTAGGTGTCGAAGATCTTGCGAAACCAGACCGTGTACTTTTCCGGCTCGGCGGCAATGCACCGCGGAATGTCGGACAGCGGCAACCAGGCCCAGGCCAGGGCTTCATCGGGATTGGCAATGGGTGGTGTGTCGCTGCTACCGACGAACAGGTGATCGAACTCATGCTCGATCAGGTCGTTCGAGACCTGTTCCCGATAGAGCAGGGAGGCGACCTTTTTCAGGGGGCAGGTCAGGCCCATTTCTTCGAACAAACGCCGTTGCGCGGCAGCGTGGGTCTGTTCGCCCAGGCGCGGATGGCCGCAGCAGCTGTTGGTCCACAGGCCTTGCGAATGGTATTTGCCGAGCGCGCGCTGTTGCAGCAGCAAACGGCCCTGCTCGTCGAAAATGAAGATCGAGAAAGCCCTATGGCGCAGGCCTTGTCGATGGATGAACAGCTTGTGCGCACTGCCGGTTTCGCAATCATCCTCATCTACCAGAATGAGGGTTTCTTCCATGACTCGGACTCCGAGGTGCCGTTGTCACTGGACGATACTGCTGACCAGAATACGTGGGGGGAACTCAGGTTTTCTTGAGTGGTATCCATTCACACTAGATCGCGTTTTCCCAAGCGCAAGGCGGCGCGGACATTCGGTTTGGCCGTTCGTCTGAAGCTGGCGGATGGGCAGTGCTGGCTGTTGGGCTGTGCGCGGAATTGACGCTTTTGGGGGGAGCCAATCCCTTGCGCTTTGGAGGGAGGTCTGATGAAAGGGATTTTGTAAGACGCTGAATCGTTCTCTTTCCTACAAGGCCTGTCGGTTGTATCTTCGTGCGGATAACGCATAAAGTTGTCTTTCGCGAACAGTATTTTGCGATCAACCTTGGCCGGTTGAGCACATAGGCACACAAGCGCTCAAAATAACGAGTGGGCGCTTAAGGAATAGCAATTATATAGTGATATCCGAGATGCCTACTCACACTGTCCTCCGTTTTACCCCGCTTGACACCCACGATGCTGCTAATCCGGTACTGTATATCCGTCACGATGCCCCCCTCGAAGATCTGGCGATTTGCGCGGCTCACCGTTTTACGGTGGTTCGCGATCTGATGGACACCTTGTCTACACTAGGGCTCAAAAATATTGATGATTGCGATTTGTTGCGAGTGAGCCGTGGCAGTCATCTACTGATGCGCGAGGGTTGTGCGCTATTAGAGATTATTCAAGTACGGGCCGCACGGATGAAAAATCAGTAGGTTTGCCGCCTCTCTCAAGCATTTTCATTGCTGTTTGGTGTTTGGATCTGCTCCCTCACTTGGAACGTTCGGGTGAGGGGCTCCATCCGTTTTGCTTCACGGTATGAGCTCAATATTTTATGAGCATCATAAGGATGCTGTTTAGTTTGGCTTCATGTGTTTAGTACCAATTTTCCATGGAGAAATTTTGTATCTTGTATGAGTCGCTACTGTCATTGTGGCATATGATGCAGTGCATGGTGCTCATGACAAACCAAACCAGGAACTCCTTGAGCTCGGTCGACGGTTTAGGAGCAGGTTTTTTAGCACGCTCTCTATGTCGTCTACTAGTTTGTTGAAGGAGGTTGTATTGAGTTTTTCGATGAAAATGTTTCTATGTGATCCTTGTGCATGCCGTCCATATAATAGTAGTCGTCAGGCTTGAATTTGATTGTATCAACTGTCGTTTTTTTCGTAAATTTAAATATCTGTTGGCCTTGATATGTTTTTCCTGTTCTTAAAGATACACGCTCCCGTATTTCGCCTAATGGGGTACCGCTGATAGGGTTGTTGGTCAGTCCTAGTGGGTCAATCCATACCGCCGGATTTGGCGCATACCGACAACTCGGCCATCATCGACGTGTGTAGCAAAGCATCGCCCTCGCGGGCAGCCCAGGGGGTGTCGGTCATGAAGGTACGTTCCGTGCGGGCCAGGGACGCCCATCGGAACATGTGGTCAGGCCAGATTCAAGAGGAAAAGACGATCATAAATGTAAGAACTGTCTCTAATAACATATTGAAACTGCTGGTTTATTATCGGTGCTGGTAGGGTTGGTGTCCCAAGAGGCGAGCCCGGCTTCAGGTGTTGGAGAGGTACTCGCACTTTGATAAATAGAGCTCCGGTCTTGGAGACAGTGTTGTTGTTTTGTAGCGTGGCGTAATCGTTGACCAGTGATGATTTCCTTTTATACAACTGCAGAGCAGGTCAACGAACGAATCCACCGTCTGTTGCTCATGCGTTGAAGTGACGAGAAGTGACAGGTTGTGCTTCTGTGCTTCAAACACATGGTAGGTATCAATGCACTTGTTTATGGTGAGATTTATGGCTTGCTCTATGGAGAGATTGCCTTCTTTCTGAACAAGGAGCACAGCGTTATGTTTTTCTTTTTTCAGGATCTCTCTTTCCAGTGAAAAGATATCATTGGTGTAGAAGCAGATGTCCGTGCAGGTATCGAGAATGTCCTGAATCATTGGATGCTCTGCGAGGTGTGGCGGCAGCTCCAATCGTGTGGCCCATTGCGCCACATCCACAAAGGCACGAACAGAGATGGCTCGCCTTCTCAAAGGCAGATAACGTTCCAGGGTGATAGGCGCGTCACTCGCATGCATCCGAGACTCATCAATCCATGACTGCAGGAAGCTCTGCCAGGTGGCTCGTGTTTTCCTTTGCCAGGCATCAGACATGCACACCATGCCATCGCTGTAGCGTTGCCAGGTGTTCAACCAGCTTCGCAGCATCGGGTTGTTCATGTCGTGGTGTTGCTCGACGGGGTCTTCGGTGATATTGATCAGTGAGTGAATCAGCTTTGTCACCTGTTCGGTTTCATTGACATGGGAAGAGCAGTAGTCATCGACAATGGCCGCAATACCTATCATGTCGGTTGCCAGGCAGAGGCCGACGTAGGGAATTTGCGGGAACGTATAGATCACGAGCCTGACAGCGCCTTGTTGCAAGTAGCTTTGTTCTGCTTCAGTGTCACTCATCAGGCCCATCTCGCGTAACCAGTTGATGTGATAACTCTCAAGTTCGGTGGCTTGGGGGTGCACGCGAAGAGGGATGGTGGTTTCAAGTTCGAAAGAGGGCATGAGGGGGTCTTCCTGTTAGCGTCAGAGGCTTGCCAGAATGAGGCGAGTCATACGCCAAATCGCTTTTGACGACGTTGATAGGCGGTCATCGCCTGGTGAAATTCTTCTTGAGTGAATTCAGGCCAACACAGCGACGAGAAGTAAAACTCAGAATAAGCGCATTGCCAGGGCATGAACCCCGAGAGCCGTTGTTCGCCTGACGTGCGGATCACAAGGTCCGGTCCGGGCTGGTCGCCGGTGTCCAAGGCCTGCTGTAGCCGCTGCTCGGTGATGGCATCCGGTAGCTGTTCCAGTGCATTGCTAGCCATGAACTCTTTTATGACCGAGCGTACGGCCCGAATGATTTCCTGTCGCCCGCTGTAAGCCACCGCAATATTGACGCAGGGCCCTTTGACATGGCGGGTACGACTTTGGGCGTTGCGTATCGAGTTGTTGGCAGCGGGCGCAAGTGCATCGGTATCACCCAGGATATGCAGGCGCCAACGCCCGCTATTGGCCAGTTCGTTGATGACACTCACGATGACGTCGATCAACCCGGCAAGTTCTTCAGGATCGCGCTGGAGATTTTCCAACGAGAGCGGCCATAGGGTAATAAATGGAATCTCGAGTTGCGCGCACCACTCCAGAAGGTGATGAACCCGGGCCCCTCCAGCGCGATAACCTTCGATACACGACAAGCCTTGCGTGGCCGCCCAGCGTCTGTTGCCGTCGAGAATGACAGCCAGATGCCGGATCAAGGGCTGGCGAGTGGGTGAGCTTTCTTCAACCGCGGGTAGATGGGTAGGATTCTGCGCACTGCCGGTTTCGCAATCATCCTCATCTAGCAGAATGAGGGTTTCTTCCATGACTCGGACTCCGAGGTGCCGTTGTCACTGGACGGTACTGCTGACCAGAATGCGTGGGGAAACTCAGGTTTCTTGAGCGATACCCATAGACACTAGATTGCGTTCGCTCAAGCGCAAGGCGGCGCGGACATTCGGTTTGGCCGTTCGTCTGAAGCTGGCGGGAGCCCTTTTGGGCGTCCCCCCTCTAACTCAACCTTTCATCAAACCTTCATCAAACGTTTATTCCCATGTTTTGTTCAGGTCATCTACCTGACACCCCGCCTGCCTAGAGTCGTTTGAACTCAAACGTGGCCAGGGACGGCTGCTCAACCTGATAGAGCAGCCCATGCATCCAGCGATCCGTGTCGAACACCTGAACAAGACCTTTGCGCGAAAGAGCGCATTGGTCGACCTCGATCTCTCCATCGCGGTCGGTGAAATGGTCGCGCTGATCGGCGCTTCCGGCTCCGGCAAGTCGACCTTGTTGCGTCACCTCACAGGCCTGGCCTGTTGCGACAAAAGCAACGGTGGCAGCGTCAAGGTGCTCGGGCGTGATGTGCAGGTCTCCGGACGCTTGAACGGCAAGGTACGGCGTCTGCGGGCCGATATCGGCTACATCTTCCAGCAGTTCAACCTGGTCAACCGCCTCAGCGTGCTCGACAACGTGTTGCTCGGTTGCCTGGGGCGCATGCCACGCTGGCGCGGCAGCCTCGGCCTGTTCAATACCGAGGAAAAGCAATTCGCCATGGAATCCCTGGCCCGTGTCGGTCTTGCCGATCTCGCGGCGCAACGGGCCTCGACCTTGTCCGGTGGCCAGCAGCAACGGGTAGCGATTGCCCGGGCCTTGACCCAGCGTGCCGAGGTGATCCTGGCCGATGAGCCCATCGCCTCCCTCGATCCGGAGTCGGCGCGCAAGGTCATGGAAATCCTCGCCGATATCAATCGCCGCGACGGCAAGACCGTAGTCGTCACCCTGCATCAAGTCGATTACGCCATGCGTTATTGCCCCCGTGCGGTGGCGCTGAAAGGCGGGCGGATTCATTACGACGGGCGCGGCAGCGATCTCAGCAGCCAGTTCCTCAACGATTTGTACGGTGCCGATATCGACACCAGCCTGATGTTTTCCGACCAGAGCCGCCGCCCCGACGTCACGCCTCGGCTGGTGCTGGCGAGCCTCTGAATACCCTTATTCCCCCGGCAGTATTCCACCCACAGGAATCCTTCAATGTTGAACCGTATCCGTCACGTGTGTCTGTCCGCCGTCTTGTTGGCCGCGGGTGTCCTGGGCAATGCCCAGGCCGCCGACAAGGTCATCAATTTCGGGATCATGTCCACCGAGTCCTCGCAGAACCTCAAGAGCATCTGGCAGCCGTTCCTGGATGACATGCACAAGAAAACCGGCCTGACCATCAACGCCACCTTCGCCTCCGACTATGCCGGTCTGATCCAGGGCATGCGTTTCAACAAGGTCGACGTGGCCTGGCTGGGCAACAAGGCGGCCATGGAAGCGGTGGACCGCTCCAACGGTGAAATCTTCGCCCAGACCGCTGCCGCCAACGGTGCGGCCGGTTACTGGAGCGTGCTGATCGTGAACAAGAACAGCCCGATCAACTCCGTGGAAGACATGCTCAAGAACGCCAAGAACCTGACCTTCGGCAACGGCGATCCGAACTCCACCTCGGGCTATCTGGTACCCGGTTATTACGTGTTCGCCAAGAACCACGTCGACGCGGCCACCGCCTTCAAGCGCACGCTCAACTCCAGCCATGAGGTCAACGCCTTGAGCGTGGCCAAGGGGCAGTTGGACGTCGCTACCTTCAACACCGAAAGCTGGGAGCGCCTCGAAGTCACCCAGCCGGACAAGGCCGCCATGCTCAAGGTGATCTGGAAGTCGCCGCTGATCCCTGCCGATCCGATGGTCTGGAGCAAGGCCCTGGGTGAGAGCGAGAAAGCCAAGATCCGCGACTTCTTCTTCAACTATGGCAACACCGATGAAGAGAAGGCCGTGCTCAAGGGCATGCAACTGGGCAAGTTCCTCGTCTCCAGCGATGACCAACTGCTGCCGATCCGCCAACTCGAACTGTTCAAGCAGCGCACCAACATCAGTGCCGACGAGCACCTGGAGGCGGCCGACAAGGCCAGGAAACTGGCGGATATCGACGCCGACCTGGCCAAGCTGCAACAGCGCATCACCGAGCTGGACAAGAAGACCGCGGCCAATGCCGGTTGACCCCTGGCGCGGCGTTACCACGCCGCGCCTTTTCCGAGCTTCTTTTATGAGAGTCGATCATGACCACGCTGCACGCTGAAGCTGTCGGCAAGCACACCTGGCCGCAATACGTCGGTTGGGGCCTGTTCCTGGTCCTGCTGGCCTGGGCCTGGCACGGTGCCGAGATGAACCCGCTGGCGCTGTACCGCGATTCGGGAAACATGGCGACCTTCGCCGCCGACTTCTTTCCGCCGGACTTCCATGAATGGCGCTCCTACCTCAAGGAGATGATCGTCACCGTGCAGATCGCCCTCTGGGGTACGGTGCTGGCGATTGTCTGCTCGGTGCCGCTGGGGATTCTCTGCGCCGACAACATCACCCCGTGGTGGGTCCACCAGCCGCTGCGCCGGGTGATGGATGCCTTCCGTTCGATCAACGAAATGGTCTTCGCCATGTTGTTCGTGGTAGCGGTCGGCCTGGGTCCGTTTGCCGGGGTCCTGGCCCTGTGGATCAGCACCACCGGGGTGCTCGCCAAGCTCTTCGCCGAAGCCGTCGAAGCCATCGACCCGGGCCCGGTGGAAGGCGTTCGTGCCACCGGAGCCAGCGCCTTGCAGGAAGTGATCTACGGCGTGATCCCGCAAGTGATGCCGCTGTGGGTCTCCTACGCGCTTTACCGCTTCGAAGCCAATGTGCGCTCGGCGACGGTGGTGGGGATGGTCGGGGCGGGCGGGATCGGGGTGATCCTCTGGGAAAACATCCGCGCCTTCATGTTCGTCCAGACCTGCGCGGTGCTGCTGGTGATCATCGTTGTGGTGAGCCTGATCGACGTCTTTTCCCAACGCCTGCGCAAGCAGTTCATCTGATTTCGGAGGGGTGCCCCTGGGCGCTTTTTTTAACCATGCAGTTGTCTAGACAAGATGAGCCGGTGTACCGCGAACTGGCCGATATCCTCCGTCGCGAACTGAGCAGTTATCAGGCCGGTGACTTCCTGCCGGGTGAAGTGCAGTTGGCCGAACGCTTCGGCGTCAACCGCCACACCCTGCGCCGGGCCATCGATGAGCTGGTGTTCGAAGGCAGCCTGTTGCGCTTGCAGGGCAAGGGCACCCAGGTGCTGGAGCGGCCGTTGATTTACCCGATGGGCGCCGAGACCTCCTACAGCCAGTCATTGTCGGCCCAGGGTGTCGGGGTCGAGGCGGTCCTGCTCAAACGCCGCTACTGCTACGCCAGTCGCGACGAAGCGCAACAACTGGGCATTGCCGAGATGGCGCCGATGATCGAGTTGCAGACCCTGCGCAAGCTCGACCACCAGCCCGTCAGCCTGATCCGCCATCGCTACTGCGCCAGCCATGCGCCGCTGCTGGCGGACTACAACGGCGGTTCCCTGCGCCAGTACCTGCGTGAGCGGGACCTGCCGTTGACCCGCACCCAGAGCCTGATCGGCGCCCGTTTGCCGAACCGCGACGAAGCCGCGTTGCTGATGATGCCCCGGCATCTGCCGGCCCTGACCGTATTCACCCTTTCCCGCGATCGCGACGGCCGCCCGGTGGAGCTGGCCCAGTCCACCAGCCGTTCGGATCGTTTTCAGTACCAGGTCGTCACCTGATGGAGAACCCATTGATGAATCCGTCCCAACGTCAGCACTGGATCGGTGTGCTTGCCCGTGCCCGACGCAGTGAATTGCTCCCCCATGAAGCCGCCTTGCGGGATGCCGATTACCAGTTGATCCGCGCCCCGGAGATCGGCATGACCCTGGTCCGCGGTCGCATGGGCGGCAACGGCGCGCCGTTCAACGTCGGTGAAATGAGCGTGACCCGTTGCGTGGTGCGCCTGGCCGATGGTCGTACCGGCTACAGCTATCTGGCCGGTCGCGACAAGCTTCACGCCGAGCTGGCGGCCTTGGCCGATGCACATTTACAGGGTTCGCAACCGAGCCAATGGCTCAGTCAATTGATCACCCGTCTGGCCAATGCCCAGGCCGCCCGCCGCGCGGAAAAAGAGGCGGACACCGCTGCCACCAAGGTGGAGTTCTTCACCCTGGTTCGAGGAGAAAACTGATGAACCCACAGCTGTTGCAACCGGCGTTTGTCGACCCGGTCCTGGATGCCCAGCGCGGCTTTCGAGCCGCTCTCAAGGCGCTGGCCGAGCCCGGTCTGGTCCAGTGGCTGCCCGGCGCGCCCAGTCTTGAAGGCCTGGCACCCACCACCTATGCGCTATGCCTGGCGCTGCTGGATATGGATACGCCGTTGTGGCTGGCGCCGGCCTTCGACACGCCGTTGATCCGCGCCAACCTGGCGTTCCACTGCGGCTGTCCGTTGACGAGCCGCCGGGAAGAGGCCGCGTTCGCCTTGCTCGGCGAAGCGGATCTGCTGGACCTGAGCGGCTTCGACCATGGCAATGATCGCTACCCGGACCAGTCCTGCACCTTGCTGGTCCAGTTGCCCGCTCTGGAGGCCGGTCGCGAGTTGAACTGGCGCGGTCCGGGGATCGAGAGCACACGTCGGGTCAGTCTGCCACTGCCCCCTGGCTTCTGGCTGGAACGCCAACGCCGCGAGGTTTTCCCCCGGGGTCTGGATGTGCTGTTTGCCGCCGGCCAGCAGTTGATCGGCTTGCCCCGCAGCACCCGGGTCGCCCATATCGCAGAGGAGCTTGCCTGATGTACGTAGCCGTCAAGGGTGGCGAACAGGCCATCGACAATGCCCACCGTCTGCTGGCGAAAAAGCGCCGGGGCGATACTTCTGTCACTGAGCTGAGTGTCGAGCAGATCCGCCAGCAACTGCCCCTGGCCGTGGCCCGGGTCATGAGCGAAGGCTCGCTGTACGACGAAGAGCTGGCCGCACTGGCGATCAAGCAAGCGGCGGGGGACCTGGTGGAAGCGATCTTCCTGCTGCGGGCCTACCGCACCACGTTGCCGCGCTTCAGCCCGAGCCTGCCGATCGACACCTCGCAGATGCTCCTCAGCCGGCGTTTGTCCGCGACCTTCAAGGATGTGCCCGGCGGCCAGCTGCTGGGTCCGACCTTCGACTACACCCATCGCCTGCTGGATTTTGCGCTGCTGGCCGAGGGTGAGTATCCAGGCCCGCAGACTGCGCCTGATGCCCGTCTTGAGCCATGCCCGCGAGTGCTGGGTTTGCTGGCCAAGGAAGGCTTGATCAAGAACGAGGCCGACAACAGCGACAGCGTTGCCGACATCACCCGCGATCCCCTGGAGTTTCCGGCCAGCCGTGCCCAGCGCTTGCAAGCCCTGGCACGTGGCGATGAGGGTTTCCTGCTGGCCCTGGGTTACTCGACCCAGCGTGGTTACGGCCGCAACCACCCGTTCGCCGGGGAAATTCGGATCGGTGACGTCGAGGTGTGGATCGACCCGGAGGAGCTGGGTTTCCCCATCTGCCTGGGCAGTATCGAAGTGACCGAGTGCGAGATGGTCAACCAGTTCGTCGGTTCGGCCACGGAGCTGGCGCAGTTCACTCGCGGCTACGGCCTGGCGTTCGGGCATGCCGAGCGCAAGGCCATGGGCATGGCCCTGGTGGATCGCGCACTGCGCGCTGAAGAGTTCAACGAAGAGATCCAGTCGCCGGCGCAGCAGGAAGAGTTCGTGCTGATGCATTGCGACAACGTCGAAGCGGCGGGCTTTGTCTCGCACCTCAAATTGCCTCACTACGTGGACTTCCAGTCTGAACTGGAACTGATCCGCAAACTGCGCCAACCGGCCGAGGGGAAACGCCATGAATGACCTGAGCCAAGCGCCTGCGCGCGACCCGGCGTACAACTTTGCCTATCTCGACGAGCAGACCAAACGCATGATCCGCCGCGCCTTGCTCAAGGCCGTGGCGATTCCCGGGTACCAGGTGCCCTTTGGTGGTCGCGAGATGCCGTTGCCCTATGGCTGGGGCACCGGCGGCATGCAACTGACGGCGGCGATCCTTGGGGCCGACGATGTGCTCAAGGTGATCGACCAGGGCGCCGACGACACCACCAATGCGGTCTCCATCCGACGCTTTTTCGCCCGCACGGCGGGTGTCGCCACCACCGAAAGTACACCTGACGCCACGGTGATCCAGACCCGCCACCGCATCCCGGAAAGCCCTTTGCGGGCTGATCAGATCATGGTCTACCAGGTGCCGATCCCCGAGCCGTTGCGTTTTATCGAGCCTTCGGAAACCGAGACCCGGACCATGCACGCCCTCAACGATTACGGTGTCATGCATGTGAAGTTGTACGAGGATATCGCCACCTTCGGTCATATCGCCACGGCCTACGCCTACCCGGTAATGGTCGACGAACGCTACGTGATGGACCCGTCGCCGATTCCCAAATTCGATAACCCGAAACTCGACATGAGCCCGGCGCTGATGCTGTTTGGCGCCGGACGGGAAAAGCGCTTGTACGCGGTGCCACCGTTCACCCGGGTCACCAGCCTGGACTTTGAAGACCATCCCTTCGCAGTGCAGAAGTGGAAGGAGTGCTGCGCCATCTGCGGCAGCCATGACTCGTTCCTCGACGAACTGATCATCGACGACGCCGGCACCCAGCGTTTTGTCTGTTCCGACACCTGGTACTGCGCCCAGCGGGTCGAGCAGCAGGAGAGCAACCAATGAGCCTGTCCCTGATGGAAGAGCAGCCGCTCAGCGTATCCGCCGAGCCGCTGTTGCAAGTGCGTGACCTGACGTTGTTGTACGGCCTGGAAAAGGGCTGCCAGGGTGTCAGCTTCGACCTGTATCCCGGCGAAGTACTGGGGATTGTCGGCGAGTCCGGCTCGGGCAAGTCCACCTTGCTGTCGTTGCTGAGCGGGCGCCTGCCGCCCCAGCGCGGCAGCATCGGCTATCGCGGCAAGGATGGCGAATGGCTGGACCTGTACAGCGCCAGCGAGGCCGAGCGCCGCACCTTGTTGCGCACCGAATGGGGCTTTGTCGAACAGAACCCGCGGGACGGCTTGCGCATGGGCGTCTCGGCGGGCGCCAATATCGGTGAGCGGTTGATGGCCCAGGGCGTACGCAATTACCAACAGCTGCGTAGCGCCGGCCTCGACTGGCTGAGCCAGGTGGAAATCGACCCGCTGCGTATCGACGACTTGCCCCGGACCTTTTCCGGCGGCATGCAACAGCGTCTGCAGATCGCCCGCAACCTGGTGTCGAGTCCGCGTCTGGTCTTCATGGATGAGCCCACCGGTGGCCTCGACGTTTCGGTGCAAGCGCGCTTGCTCGACCTGCTGCGCGGCCTGGTCCGCGAACTGGACCTGGCGGTGGTGATTGTCACCCACGACCTAGCGGTGGCGCGTCTGCTGGCCGACCGCCTTATGGTGATGCGCCGCTCTCATGTGGTGGAAACCGGGCTGACCGACCAGATCCTCGACGACCCGCAACACCCTTACTCGCAACTGCTGGTGTCTTCGGTGTTGCAGCCATGAGCCTTGTCCGTGAAGTGGAATCCAGCGTGATGACTAACTTGATCGAGGTCCGTGGCCTCTCGAAAACCTTCACCTTGCACCAGCAGAACGGCGTGGTCCTCAACGTGCTGCGCGGGGTGGATTTCAGTGTGCGGGCGGGCGAATGCCTGGTGCTGCATGGCCAGTCCGGCGCCGGCAAAAGTACCTTGCTGCGCACCTTGTACGGTAACTATCTGCCGGCGGGCGGCAGCATCCGGGTACGGCACGCGGGTGAGTGGCTGGAACTGGTGGGCGCCGCGCCCCGGGACATTCTCCAGGTGCGTCAGCAGACCCTCGGCTATGTCAGCCAGTTTCTGCGGGTGATCCCCCGCGTTGCCTGCCTGGATGTGCTGATGGAGCCGGCCCTGGCCCGTGGCTGGTCCAAGGCCCTGGCCCGTTCCCGTGCCGAGCTGTTGCTCAGTCGCCTGAATATCCCCGAGCGCCTCTGGCAGTTGGCCCCGGGGACCTTCTCCGGTGGTGAGCAGCAGCGGGTCAATATCGCCCGGGGCTTTATGGTCGCCTGGCCGCTGATGCTGCTGGATGAACCCACCGCATCCCTGGACGACAGCAACCGCCAGGTGGTGCTTGAACTGATGAACGAAGCCAAGGCCAGCGGTGCCGCGCTGATCGGCATTTTCCACGATCGTACCGCCCGTGAAGCGGTGGCCGACCGTCACCTCGACATGACCCCAACTGCCGTTGCCGAAGAGGAATACGCCCATGCCCGCTGAACAGATCCTCAGCAATGCCCGCCTGGTCATGGCCGACCGCGTGATCGAAGGTTCCGTGGTCCTGCGTGACGGGGTGATCGTCGACATCGCCGAAGGCCGCAGCCAGTTACCCCAGGCCCAGGACCTGAACGGCGATTTCCTGTTGCCGGGACTGGTGGAATTGCACACCGACAACCTGGAAAAACACATGACCCCGCGCCCCGGCGTGGACTGGCCGTCGATCTCGGCGGTGCTCAGCCATGATGCGCAGATCATCGCCGCCGGGATCACCACGGTGTTTGACGCGGTGTCCATCGGCGACGTCAACCCCAAGGGCAATCGCATGCAGAAACTACCTGCGATGCTGAATGCCATCGCTGCGGCTGAAGGCGCCGGGCTGACCCGCGCCGAACACCGCCTGCATCTGCGCTGCGAACTGTGCCACCCGGATACCCTGAGCGTGTTCCGTGACCTGGTGGAAAACCCGCTGGTGCAACTGGTGTCGGTGATGGACCATTCGCCGGGCCAGCGCCAGTTCGTGCTGGAATCCAAGTACCGCGAGTACTACATGGGCAAGTACCATTTGAACGACGAGACGATGGATGCCTTTATCGTCCTGCAAATGGCCAACTCGAAGGAGTACAGCGACCGCTATCGTGCCGCCATCGTTGAACATTGCCTGGCCCGTGGCCTGTCGGTGGCCAGCCATGACGACGCGACCGTGGCCCATGTCGAGGAGTCGGCGCGCTACGGCATGACCATCGCTGAATTCCCCACCACCCTGGAAGCGGCCCGGGGCTGCCAGCGGCTGGGCATGAGCGTGTTGATGGGCGCGCCGAACGTGGTCCGTGGCGGGTCCCATTCGGGCAACGTGGCCGCCGCCGACCTGGCCGCCAAGGGATTGCTGGATATACTTTCCAGTGACTACTACCCGGCGAGCCTGCTGCAAGCCGCGTTCTCGCTGGCGGCGCTGGACAATCACTGCGATCTGCCCGAGGCGGTCAGGATGATCAGCCTGGCGCCGGCGCGAGCGGCCGGCTTGAGCGATCGCGGCGAAATTGCCCTTGGGCTGCGGGCGGATCTGGTACAGGCCAGGTGCCGGGATGGGCTGCCGGTGGTGCAACAAGTCTGGCGCCAAGCGAACAGGGTGTTTTGATGGCGGGCAGGTTGATCTATCTCATCGGACCTTCAGGTTCGGGCAAGGACAGCCTGCTGGATGCCGCGCGGGTGCGTTTGGCCGAACGTGGCTGCCGCATTGCGCGGCGGTTAATCACCCGTTCGGCTGAGGCGGTGGGCGAGGAGGCCGAGGGCGTGAGTCCGGAGCAGTTCGCCGCGCTGGAGGCTCAGGGCGAGTTTGCCCTGAGCTGGCACGCCAATGGGTTGTCCTACGGTATTCCACGGGATATCGACGATTGGCTGGCGGCGGGGGAGGATGTGCTGGTCAACGGCTCTCGTGGTTATCTGGCACAGGCGCGTTTGCGTTATCCGCAGTTGTTGGTGGTGTTGCTGACGGTGGATCAGGCTGTATTGCGCCAGCGCCTGTTGGCGCGTGGGCGTGAATCCCTGGTTGAAATTGAGGCGCGACTGGCACGCAATGCCCATTTCAATGCGGATCTGATCGCCGAGGCCGTTCCGGGGCTGTGCCTGATCGATAACTCCGGCCCGTTGCAACGCACTGTCGAGTGCTTGCTGATGTGTCTCGATGGAGAAACCACATGCGCCTGATCTTGCTTGGCACCGGTGATGCCCGGCAAGTGCCTGTCTACGGTTGCGAATGTGCAGCCTGCGAGCTGGCCCGCGGAGACGAAAGCCTGCGACGTCTGCCCTGTAGCGCGCTGATCGAGTGTGGTGACCAGCGCTGGCTGATCGACAGCGGCTTGCCCGACCTCACCGAGCGCTTTCCACCGCGAAGCTTCAACGGCATTTTCCAGACCCATTACCACGCGGATCACGCCCAGGGCCTGCTGCATTTGCGCTGGGGCCAGGGGCTGGTGATTCCGGTGCACGGGCCGGTGGATCCGGAGGGTTTGTCCGATCTCTACAAACATCCCGGCATCCTTGATTTCAGTCAGCCTTTCAGTGAGTTCGAGACCCGGCTTTTCGGTGCTCTCAGCGTTACGGCGCTGCCGCTGCAACACTCAAAACCGACCTTGGGTTATCTGTTCGAAGGGCAGGGGCGTCGCATCGCCTACCTCACCGACACTGTCGGCTTGCCGCCGGCCACTATGGCCTGGCTGCAACGCGAAACGCTCGATGTGCTGGTGCTTGATTGTTCGATGCCGCCCCAGCCCCAGGCCCCGCGTAATCACAACGACCTGACGCTGGCGTTGCAGTGCATCGAAGAATTAAAGCCAGGGCAGGGGGTGTTGACCCATGTCGGGCATACGTTGGATGCCTGGTTGCTGCAGCAGCGTCAGGCGTTGCCGGGTAACGTGACGGTTGGCTGGGATGGGCGGGTGTTTTAGCCCTTTATGTGGGCTTGGGGGCCCGGCGCTTTTGGCCAGACAGCAAAAAGCCCGCATGTGCGGGCTTCTTGGGATGGGGCCAGATCCTTTGGCTGGGGCCCATTATGTCGGCCGTTTATGATGAAATAATTACAATCTGATATCAATTTGATGCATTTCCTTTGGAAAACCAATGACTTGGCGGGGTGGGAGGGCTTTTGATGGCTCACTCTGGCTTGAGGTGTGCCAGGTCCCTGGCGATGCCCTGCAATTCTTTGAAAATCAGATGGTTGCGAAATGTGTGTGGCGTTGAAAATTGCCGTCAGCAAACTTGCTTCGTAGGGTGGGGATGTATATATTCGTCCCCTTGTCGCGCAGGCGTCAGGGTGTCAAGCCCTCTGGTTTGTAACGAACCGCCGCGTAGACCGCTTCACCGCGCTGCCGCCCGAATGGCGAAACTGGTAGACGCATGGGACTTAAAATCCCCCGCTCGTAAGGGCGTGCCGGTTCGATTCCGGCTTCGGGCACCATCTTTGCGTTCCATAGAGCGTTTACGAGTTCTCTGGATACCTCGAAAAACCTGCCTTCTGGCGGGTTTTTTTGCGCCGCTCACTACCTCTCAATTCCAGCGTAAGGTGCTGCCTGACCTCCATGGCGTCATGCAGTATCCGAACGATCTCGATGACCTGGTCATCTGCCAATCGATAGAAAACGACATGCCGCGGTCTCTGCACGGTGCCCGTGGCCGTTGCAGCCTGCTTGCGTACGCAGGTCAGATGAAAGCTCCTCAGTCCCTCTGAGAGTTCATCTCGAGGGCTGCTACCCACCCTGTCTGGCGTTTCTGCAAGGTCTTCGATGGCTGTGCGTATGAGCACCTGGTACCTGATCCTGGCTTGTGGGCCAAACTGTACTTGGGAGTACCTGAGAACATCCTCGATATCACTGAGGGCCGTATGAGAGAGGCGGTACTTTCCCATGCTCAACGGTTCTTGGTAGAGGGGAGGGCCGCTCGTTCACCGATGTCAGCCAGGAGCTCTCCCAACTGGTCACCGCCAATCTCGATGAAATGACCTCGTTCCAGGTCCATCAGTCCTGCTGAAGTGGCATGACGCAATGCATCGAGCTTGGCCAGTTCTTCAGCCTCACGCTGCTCCAGCAGGCGAAGCCCTTCGCGCATGACTTCGCTGGCGTTCTGGTACCGGCCGGAGACAACCAGATCATTGATGACCTGATCCATGTGATCAGTGAGAACGACATTTCGCGTAGCCATGTTGTGCTCCAGGAACAAATAACGCCTCTGCGGATGTTGGCATATTATGCCATCGCGTTCGCTCATGCCTAGTTTGAGTCTGGTATTCATGCAGGAAGGTTTCTTGCAGGATTTGTCAGGGAAACGGTAACGGTACACGCCGACACAATGAATAACGCCCCAGAAGGCTGTCAAAACCCCAACTGCTACAAGCTTTTTCAGGTCGTTGGTGCAGCTACAGAGCGGGGGAAGAGGCCTACAAATCAGGCTCTGCGATTCGCGTCGGATACTGGCTGGTTGACTAGTCGGGCTTTGTCGAACGATGCGTATGTAATGTGTGGCAGCCCTGCAAAACCGAGACCCTGGTCAATCAGAGTGCGCCCAGCCTGGCGCTTCGATAATCTGCGAGTACCACGTAGTCAACCGAGCCGTACAAGGACGAAATCGATGATCAACCGTATTGGTGAGACAGAGATCAAACCGGTTCACAACGACATCAGGCGAATCGATCCGTCACGGTGCGCCTACAACGTTGGCTGCTTGGACGGTGTTGACCCGGCAGACTTGGGCAGGGTGCCGGTGAGTAAGGGACGTAACCACCCGTTAGACAAAAAGTAAGCTGAGCAAAACGGATGAGAAGACCCTTGCGGTACCTAGGTCAGATTCAACCCTCCGTCTGACAGGAGTATCTCACCGGTTAGGTAGTCCGACTCGACCAGCATTAAAACAGCTTTTGCGATGTCGTCTGGGCTGGCGGCCCTACGCATGGGTGCGCGAGTTCGCCACAACTCTTGGGCCTCTGTCCACTCTGCGGTCAGAGGCGTGTCGACCAAGCCAGGCGCCACAGCGTTTACGCGAATTTCCGGCCCAAGCGATACCGCGAGCAAGCGGGTCATGTGATTGAGCGTAGCTTTGCTTACCGCATAGGGAATCGACGCGCCCTTAGGACGGATACCGGCATGCGAACTGATGTTGACGACGCTACCTGCTCGACGGTAACGGGCGGCATCGCGCAATGCCGACTCGGCCAATGTGACCAGGTGGAACGGCGCCACGACATTAATCTCGTTAAGTTCGTGCCACACCGTCGAACTGGCAGAGGCCAGGTCGCCGTGCGGAATGATTCTGCTAATACCGGCGTTATTGACCAATACGTCGAGCTGCCCCCACGCGGCGATCGCCTCGTTGATAAGCCTGACCCTGTCAGCTTCGAAAGCAAGATCAGCTTGCACGTAAATAGCCTGCTTCATTTCGGCAGCCATGGCGCGTCCCGTCTCCGCAGAATTTCGCGAATGGAGCACCACCGCATAGCCTGCCCGGCTCAGTGCACGTGCAATGGCCGCGCCGATACCGGAAGTGGATCCTGTAACCAATGCGACGCGTAATACGTTATCGATTGTCGGATCGGGTTTCATATGGATATCTCGAATGGGTCGCTAGAGAGCCATCACCGTAGCACCAAGCGGGCAAAGTCGTCGCCGAGTTGTAGCACCTCCCTGCTGATGGACTAGGCTTGTTACTGCTGAGCTTGGCGATGCCCGAGACAATGACAAAAGAGCATGGCAAAGACGTAAGTGGAGGCTGATGATGGATCGCGTCAGTCAGCTTTTCATGCACGGTGCACCACAACGCTTGGCGACCACCCGACAACCGGAGTCCGATCATGAATGAACAAACCTGCGCCTGCCCCCACTGCACCTGCAAGGTTGGCGAGCATGCGGTCGTGCGTCATGGCAAGCACTACTGCTGCCAGGCGTGCGCCGATCATCACCCGAATGGCGAACCTTGCACGGCCTCCAAATGCCACTGCGCGGATAAACCCAAGTAGGGGTTGTATCTCTACTACCTGCGTTGGCTGTTGAATTCAACGGCTACGAGCTTTTGCCTGCCTGAGGAGGGCGCGCAGAAGAGGGGATCGCTACAGATCAGGCTCGATCGTCAGCATGGGTACGACCGTGAGGGAGTTTCCGGGTTTGGCAGAGCTGCGCATACGCATGTGAAAGGTGACCGCGAAGTTCCTTCATCAGGTCGAAAACCAGATCCCAACGTTGCGCTTATCGAGCAGTACGCTGACGGCTTCAGGCGCAAAACTCCGCTCAACCTGAGCGATGATGTCAGCTGAATAATTCTGTGAATTTGACTCACGCAGAGCGGCGATCACTACACGGCTAATCGCCGCTGTATCTTCGCTTGTTGCGGGGCGAACCTGACTTCCATGTAGATGTTTTGACTGACGGATCGGGTACCCGTAATCACGTAAGCGCTTACAGGCTCTCTGGAACCCCCGAAAAACCTGCCTTCTGGCGGGTTTTTTTCGTTTTGGCGTTCCATGCTCTGGCGCATGCGATAACGCCAGAGCCGTTGGTGAAACTGGCGACTGCCATACACAAGCAAGACTATAGCGGCGTCAGCACATTCATCACCGTATCCAGCGCCACGCGCGTATCGTCCAGTTGCACCAGCGAAGCATGCCGGGCACCGAGGGCGTCACGGTTCTTGATTGCGGTGAGGATCGCCTTGTGTCGGGGCAGGCTGAGGCGCTGGATATCGGGGCGGCGGTTGGTGATGCTGATCGACTCGCGCAGCGGCAACGACAGCATGTTGCACATATAGGCGAGCAAGTCATTGCGCGTGGCGTCGGCAATGGCCCGGTGGAAGTCCAGGTCAGCCTGCAGCAGCGCTTCGTGGGTCTGCGCCGTCTCCATGCCCCGGTAGGCATTTTCGATGGTGGTGATGTCTTCGTCGGTCGCGGTGGACGCGGCCATGGCGGCAATTTCCGGTTCGAGAATGCGGCGCACACCCGCCAGGGTGTTGAAAAACTCGCTATGGGGCGTGGACTGCATCAGCCAGGACAGCACGTCCGGGTCGAGCAAGTGCCATTTCACGCGAGGCCGTACCACCGCCCCCACCCGTGGCTTGGAATACACCAGGCCCTTGGCGCTGAGTACGCGGGTCGCCTCACGCAACACCGAGCGGCTGACTTTGTACTCTTCGCAGAGCGTGGCCTCCATGGGCAGTCTTTCTTCCGGCTTGAAGCGTCCGGAAACGATGTGCATGCCCAAGTCCTGAACGATTTGGGCGTGCATGCTCTTGCGCGGCTTGGGCGACTGCTGATCCATAACGAGGAGGTTGCTCTGGCTAAATACCGCGCATCATACCATCGCAATTAGTGGGAATGACGCGGGACTTCAGCCCCGCGGCAACCCACCAGGAAATCGAAGTCGCAGCCCTGGTCAGCCTGCAGCACATGGTCGATATACAGCTGGCGATAGCCGCCGACGATCACCTGCTGTGGCGGCTTCAGGTCCGCCATGCGCGCGGCCAGTTCGGCGTCCGGGATGTCCAGGTGCAGACGGCCGTTGGCGCAGTCGAGCTCGATCCAGTCGCCTTCGCGCACTGTGGCCAAGGGCCCGCCGGCCGCGGCTTCCGGTGCCACGTGCAAGACCACCGTGCCATAGGCCGTGCCGCTCATGCGCGCATCGGAAATACGCACCATGTCGGTCACTCCCTGGGCCAGTAGCTTGGCTGGCAAGCCCATGTTGCCGACTTCCGCCATGCCCGGATAACCCTTGGGCCCGCAGTTCTTCATCACCAGGATCGAATGGGCATCGACGTCCAGTTCCGGGTCGTTGATCCGCGCCTTGTACATGTCGAAGTTCTCGAACACCACCGCGCGGCCACGATGCTGCATCAGCTCCGGGCTGGCCGCCGAAGGCTTGAGCACGGCACCCAGCGGTGCCAGGTTGCCGCGCAGTACGCAGATGCCGCCATCTGCGCGGATCGGGTTGGCGAGGGTGCGGATCACTTCGTCCTGGCCGTAGATCGGCGCGTCTTTGCTGTTGTCACCCAGGGACCTGCCGTTGACGGTCAGGGCGTTGGGGTGCGGGATCAGGTTGGCTTCACCGAGGCGACGCAGCACCGCCGGCAGGCCGCCGGCGTAGTAGAACTCCTCCATCAGGAAACGTCCCGACGGTTGCAGGTCGACGATGGTCGGTATACCACGCCCCATGCGGGTCCAGTCGTCCAGGTCGAGCTCGACGCCGATGCGCCCGGCAATGGCTTTCAAGTGGATCACTGCGTTGGTCGAACCACCGATGGCCGCATTCACGCGGATCGCGTTTTCAAACGCTTCCCTGGTCAGGATCTTCGACAGCTTCAAGTCCTCGCGCACCATCTCCACCGCGCGCATGCCGGACATATGCGCCAGCACATAACGGCGCGCATCCACCGCCGGAATCGCCGCGTTGTGGGGCAGGGAAGTGCCCAGTGCTTCAGCCATGCAGGCCATGGTCGACGCGGTGCCCATGGTGTTGCAGGTGCCCGCCGAGCGCGACATGCCGCCTTCGGCCGCGAGGAAGTCATCCAGGGTAATGGTGCCGGCCTTTACCTGTTCGCTGAGTTGCCACACCACGGTGCCCGAACCGATGTCCTGGCCCTTGTGCTTGCCGTTCAGCATCGGCCCGCCGGTGACCACGATGGCGGGTACGTCGCAACTGGCCGCACCCATCAGCAGCGCCGGGGTGGTCTTGTCACAGCCGGTCAGCAGCACCACGCCGTCGATGGGGTTGCCGCGAATGGCTTCCTCCACATCCATGCTCGCCAGGTTGCGGGTGAGCATGGCGGTGGGACGCAGGTTCGATTCGCCGTTGGAGAACACCGGGAACTCCACGGGAAAGCCGCCGGCTTCGATCACCCCACGTTTGACGTGCTCGGCAATCTGACGGAAATGCGCGTTGCAGGGGGTCAGTTCCGACCAGGTGTTGCAGATCCCGATGATCGGCTTGCCATGGAACTGATGGTCGGCAATGCCCTGATTTTTCATCCAGCTGCGATACATGAAGCCGTTTTTATCGGCGGTACCAAACCACTGGGCAGAGCGTAGGTCGGGCTTTTTATCAGACATGACGACTTCTCTTATTGTATGACTATATGTTCTTCGTGCAGCAAACATAAGCGTAAAATCTTCTGTTTGGAAGCGTTGTTTAGTAAATAGTACTACTATATAGTCGTTTTCAGATGAGGTACGACCCTGGTGGATTTCCACGGGAGGCGTCCCCCGAGCTTCTATAAAAATAACAATCGGAGATCGATCCATGAGCCAGGAATCGCGGCTTATACGTCGTATCACGCTGAAACTGATCCCCTTCCTGATCCTGCTGTACCTGATCGCCTATGTGGATCGCTCGGCCGTGGGTTTCGCCAAGTTGCACATGGGCGCCGACGTTGGCATCGGTGACGCGGCGTATGGCCTGGGTGCTGGTCTGTTCTTTATTGGCTACTTTCTGTTTGAAATTCCGAGCAACCTGATGCTTGACCGCTTCGGCGCACGGCGCTGGTTCGCGCGGATCATGGTGACCTGGGGCGCCATCACCCTCGGCACGGCGTTCGTTCAAGGGCCGTACAGTTTCCATGTGCTGCGCTTTTTGCTCGGTGCGGCGGAAGCCGGGTTTTTCCCGGGGGTGCTCTACTACATCACCCAATGGTTCCCGGTGCGCCATCGCGGCAAGATCCTCGGTCTGTTTATCCTGTCCCAACCCATCGCGATGATGATCACCGGCCCTGTCTCAGGCGGCCTGTTGGGGATGGACGGCGTTCTTGGCCTGCACGGCTGGCAGTGGCTGTTCATCGTCATCGGCACACCGGCGCTTCTGCTGACCTGGCCGGTGTTGCGCTATCTGCCGGACGGCCCGAAGCAGGTCAAATGGATGAGCGAGGACGAAAAAACCTGGTTGGCCGGCGAGCTGAACAAGGACTTGCAGGCCTATGGCCAGACCCGCCACGGCAACCCGCTGCACGCCCTGAAAGACCGCCGCCTGTTGCTGCTGGCGTTGTTCTACCTGCCGGTGACGCTGAGCATTTACGGCCTGGGCCTGTGGCTGCCGACCTTGATCAAGCAGTTTGGCGGCAGTGACCTGACCACCGGTTTCGTTTCAGCGGTGCCCTATATCTTCGGCATCATCGGGCTGTTGATCATTCCCCGCAGTTCCGATCGCTTGAATGATCGTTACGGTCATCTGGCGGTGCTTTACGTGTTGGGTGCGGCCGGCCTGTTCCTCAGCGCCTGGCTGAATGTGCCGGTGCTGCAACTGGCGGCGCTGTGCCTGGTGGCGTTTGCGCTGTTTTCCTGCACGGCGGTGTTCTGGACGCTACCGGGGCGGTTTTTCGCCGGTGCCAGCGCGGCGGCGGGCATTGCGTTGATCAACTCGGTGGGCAACCTGGGCGGCTATATCGGCCCATTCGTGATCGGTGCGCTCAAGGAGTACACCGGCAACCTGGCCTCCGGGTTGTATTTCCTTTCCGGGGTGATGGTGTTCGGGCTGCTGCTGACCGGCGTGGTCTACCGCGTGCTGGAGCGCAAGCATCTGCTGCCGGCCGACTCATTTGCCGCCAGCGCCCGCAGCGCCACGCGTACTTAATCGACTATCAGGAGAAGACACATGCGTTTGGTTCAGTTCGAATTGCGTAACGGTGAGCGTCGGGTAGGCGTGGTTGAAGGCAGCACATTACGTGAAGTGCAAACCGCGCACAGTGTGCGCGAGCTGGCGTTGGCCGCCATCGAGGCGGGCGTCAATTTGCAGCAGCAGGTGCAAAGCCTTGGCTTGGGTGATAGCCATGACTACGCTGAGCTGTTGGCTGACCTGAAAATCCTGCCCCCGCTGGATCACCCGGACCCGGCCCATATGTTGGTCAGTGGCACCGGACTGACTCACCTGGGCAGTGCCTCGGCGCGGGACAAGATGCATCAGCAGGCCGGTGATGACAGTGCGATGACCGACACCATGCGCATTTTCAAATGGGGCGTGGAGGGCGGTAAACCGGCGTCCGGCCAGGCGGGTGTCCAACCGGAATGGTTCTACAAGGGGGATGGCAGCATCGTGGTGCGCCCTGGTCAGCCATTCCCGGTGCCGCCGTTTGCCGAAGACGCCGGCGAGGAGCCGGAGATCGGCGGCCTGTATGTCATCGGCCATGATCGCAAGCCGTATCGCCTGGGGTTTGCGGTGGGCAACGAATTCTCCGATCACGTGATGGAACGCAAGAATTACCTGTACCTGGCCCACTCCAAGTTGCGCAGTTGCAGCTATGGTCCGGAGCTGCGGGTGGGGGAGTTGCCCCGGCACCTGGCCGGCACCAGCCGTATCCTGCGTAACGGTGAGGTGATCTGGGAAAACGAATTCCTCAGTGGCGAGGCCAACATGTGCCATAGCCTGGAAAACCTCGAATATCACCATTTCAAGTACAGCCAGTTCCTCACGCCCGGCGATGTGCATATCCACTTCTTCGGCACCGCGACCCTGTCATTCGCCGACGGTATACGTACCCAGCCAGGCGATGTGTTCGAGATCAGCCAGGCCGAGTTCGGTGCGCCGTTGATCAATGGTGTCGGCAACGCCGACGCGGTGTTCGAGCCCGGTAACGTCGTCACTCTTTAAGGAAATCACCATGACCCGGTTTTCAGGCCACAACTATATCGGCGGCCAGCGCAGCGCCAACGGCACCGTCAAGTTGCACAGCGTCGATGCCAGCAGCGGTGAGGCCTTGCCCCATGATTTCTACCAGGCAACCCCGCAAGAAGTCGATGCCGCCGCCAAGGCCGCCGCCGCGGCTTACCCGGCTTACCGCGCCTTGAGTGCGCAGCGCCGCGCGCAGTTCCTGGAGGCGGTGGCCGACGAGCTGGACGCGCTGGGGGATGATTTCGTCGAGCTGGTCTGCCGCGAAACCGCATTGCCTGCCGCCCGCATCAAAGGCGAGCGCGGCCGTACCAGCGGACAGATGCGCCTGTTTGCCACGGTGCTGCGTCGCGGCGATTTCTACGCTGCGCGCATCGACAGGGCATTGCCTGATCGCCAACCGCTGCCGCGTCCGGACCTGCGTCAATACCGCATCGGTCTGGGGCCGGTGGCGGTGTTTGGCGCCAGCAACTTCCCCCTGGCGTTTTCCACGGCGGGCGGCGACACCGCTGCGGCGCTGGCGGCGGGATGTCCGGTGGTATTCAAGGCCCATGGCGGTCATATGGCGACGGCTGAGCAGGTCGCCGATGCAATCATTCGTGCGGCACAGGCCACCGGCATGCCGGAGGGTGTGTTCAATATGATCTTCGGTGGCGGGGTCGGGGAAGCGCTGGTCAAGCACCCGGCGATCCAGGCGGTGGGCTTCACCGGCTCGCTCAAGGGCGGACGTGCCTTGTGCGACATGGCGGCGGCACGTCCACAACCGATCCCGGTGTTTGCCGAGATGTCGAGTATCAACCCGGTCATCGTCTTGCCCCAGGCGCTGCATGCGCGGGCGGAAACGATCGCCCGCGACCTGACCGCCTCGGTGGTGCAGGGCTGCGGTCAGTTCTGTACCAACCCCGGCCTGGTGATCGGTATTGCCTCGCCGTCATTCACCGCGTTCACCCAGCAGGTCGCGCGGCTGATGGGCGATCAACCGGCGCAAACCATGCTCAATGCCGGCACCTTGAGCAGTTATGGCAAGGGCTTGGAAAAACTGCTGGCGCACCCGGGCATCCAACACTTGGCCGGTAGCGCTCAAGCGGGAGATCAGGCGCAGCCACAATTGTTCAAGGCCGATGCCCATTTACTGATCGACGGTGATGAGGTGCTGCAGGAAGAGGTCTTCGGCCCGACCACCGTGTTCGTCGAAGTCGCCGACCAGGCGCAACTCAGCGCCGCGCTGAGCGGCCTGCACGGCCAACTCACGGCGACGATCATTGGCGAGACGGCTGACCTTGAACAGTTCGCCGAGCTGACGCCTCTGCTGGAGCAGAAAGTCGGCCGCATCTTGCTCAACGGCTATCCGACCGGTGTCGAGGTCTGCGATTCGATGGTCCACGGCGGGCCCTATCCGGCGACGTCCGATGCTCGGGGCACCTCGGTCGGGACCCTGGCCATCGACCGTTTCCTGCGCCCGGTGTGCTTCCAGAACTACCCCGATGGCCTGCTTCCCGACGCGTTGAAAAACGCCAACCCGTTGCGCATTCAGCGGCTGGTGGACGGCATGCCGTCGCGCGACCCGTTGTAATGCCGGATAAGGTCCGGGCTTCACCGCTGTACTACGTACTCTCAAAAAAACAACAAGGAGTCATCGTATGAATAGTCGTCGTGGTATCCGTTCCCTGTGCTGCGCCGCCGTGGCGGTCTCGGCCATGAGCTTGAGCGGGCTGTTGCTGGCCGCTGAAGAAGTGAAGATCGGCTTCCTGGTCAAACAGCCCGAAGAACCCTGGTTCCAGACCGAGTGGGCGTTCGCCGAAAAAGCCGGCAAGGACCTGGGGTTCACAGTGATCAAAATCGCCGTGCCGGATGGCGAGAAAACCCTGTCGGCCATCGACAGTCTGGCCGCCAACGGCGCCAAGGGTTTCGTCATCTGCCCACCGGACGTGTCCCTCGGCCCGGCCATCGTGGCCAAGGCGAAGATCAACGGTATGAAAGTGATCGCCGTGGATGATCGCTTCGTCGACGCCAAGGGCGGCTTCATGGAGGACGTGCCGTACCTGGGCATGGCCGCGTTCGAAGTGGGACAGAAGCAGGGTGCCGCCATGGCCGCCGAAGCGAAAAAGCGCGGCTGGGACTGGAAAGACACCTACGCGGTGATCACCACCTATAACGAACTCGACACGGGTAAAAAACGTACCGACGGCTCGATCAAATCCCTGGAAGAAGCCGGCATTCCCAAAGACCACGTCCTGACTGCGGCCCTCAAGACCCTGGACGTACCCGGCAGCATGGACGCCACCAACTCGGCCCTGGTCAAGCTGCCCCGTGGCGCGAAAAACCTGATCATCGGCGGCATGAACGACAACACCGTGCTCGGCGGCGTGCGCGCCACTGAAAGCGCCGGGTTTGCCGCGGCCAACGTGATCGGTATCGGCATCAACGGCACCGACGCCATCGGAGAATTGAAGAAAGCCAACAGCGGTTTCTACGGATCGATGCTGCCCAGCCCGCACATCGAGGGCTATAAAACCGCGCAGATGATGTACGAGTGGGTCACTGCCGGTAAGGAACCGCCGAAATACACCGCGATGGACGAAGTGACGCTGATCACCCGTGACAACTTCAAGCCGGAACTGGAAAAGATCGGCCTGTGGAAATAAGGCGGCTCGCCTTCCTTGGCGGCTCCGGTAACCGGGCCGTCTGATGGCTGTGATGAGGTGGTTATGCACGCGCAACTGAACGAACGACACACTGCCGGTGCCAGCCTGTGCTTCAGTGGCATCGTCAAGACCTTTCCCGGGGTCAAGGCACTCGATGGCATCAGCTTCACCGCCCATCCGGGTCAGGTGCATGCCCTGATGGGCGAGAACGGCGCGGGCAAGTCGACGCTGCTCAAGATCCTCGGCGGCGCCTACATCCCCACCAGCGGCACCGTACAGATCGGCGAGCAAACCATGGCATTCAAATGCGCCGCCGACAGCATTGCCAGCGGTATCGCGGTGATCCACCAGGAATTGCACCTGGTGCCGGAAATGACCGTCGCGGAAAACCTGTTCCTCGGGCATTTACCTGCGCGTTTCGGCGTGGTCAACCATCGCCTGCTGCGTCAGCAGGCGCTTGCCTGCCTCAAGGGCCTGGCCGATGAGATCGACCCCGAGGAGAAGCTCGGCCGTCTGTCCCTGGGCCAGCGCCAACTGGTGGAAATCGCCAAGGCACTGTCCCGTGGCGCCCACGTGATTGCGTTCGACGAGCCCACCAGCAGTTTGTCCGCGCGGGAAATCGATCGTTTGATGGCGATCATCGGGCGCCTGCGGGACGAGGGCAAAGTGGTGCTGTACGTGTCCCATCGGATGGAAGAGGTGTTCCGCATCTGCAATGCGGTGACAGTGTTCAAGGACGGGCGCTACGTGCGCACGTTCGAGGACATGGGCACGCTGACCCACGATCAACTCGTCACGTGCATGGTCGGTCGCGATATCGAAGACATCTACGACTACCGTCCACGCGAGCACGGTGCAGTGGCCCTCAAGGTCGACGGTCTGCTGGGACCGGGCTTGCGTGAGCCGGTCAGCTTCCAGGTGCACAAAGGCGAGATTCTCGGCCTGTTCGGGCTGGTCGGCGCCGGGCGCACCGAGCTGCTGCGTTTGCTCAGCGGGTTGGAACGTAGTAGCGCCGGGCATCTGGAACTGTATGGGCAAAAGCTGCTGTTGCGCTCACCGCGCAATGCCATTGCCGGTGGCGTGCTGTTGTGCCCTGAAGATCGCAAGAAGGAGGGCATCATTGCGCTGTCGAGCGTGGCTGAAAACATCAATATCAGTGCCCGTGGCGCGCATTCAGGCTTCGGCTGGTTGTTGCGCGACAGCTGGGAGAAGAGCAACGCCGACAAGCAGATCAAGGCGCTGAAAGTCAAAACCCCCAACGCGGCACAGAAAATCATGTACCTGTCCGGCGGCAATCAGCAGAAGGCCATTTTGGGCCGCTGGCTGTCGATGCCGATGAAAGTGCTGCTGCTCGATGAGCCGACCCGGGGCATCGATATCGGGGCCAAGGCCGAGATCTACCAGATCATCCATAACCTGGCGGCCAGCGGTATCGCGGTGATCGTGGTGTCCAGCGACCTGATGGAAGTCATGGGCATTTCCGACCGTATCCTGGTGCTGTGCGAAGGCGCGCTGCGTGGCGAGCAACGCCGCGAGCACGCCACTGAATCCAACCTGCTGCAACTGGCTTTGCCGCGCCAACGCGCCGACAGCCTGGCGAACTGAGAGGTAACCATGACCACCCAAGACAACGCGCTGCCGATGGCGCGCAAACCCCTGGACCTGCGCAGCCTGCTCGACAATTGGGCGATGTTGCTGGCGGCGGTGGGGATCTTCGTGCTCTGCACCTTGCTGATCGACAACTTCCTCTCGCCGCTGAACATGCGCGGCTTGGGGCTGGCAATTTCCACCACCGGGATTGCCGCCTGCACCATGCTGTATTGCCTGGCGTCCGGACATTTCGATTTGTCCGTGGGCTCGGTGATTGCCTGCGCCGGCGTGGTAGCGGCCATTGTGATGCGCGACACCGACAGTGTGCTGCTCGGCGTCGGCGCGGCACTGCTGATGGGCCTGGTCGTCGGACTGATCAATGGCATCGTGATCGCCAAGCTACGGGTCAACGCCTTGATCACCACCCTGGCGACCATGCAGATCGTGCGCGGCCTGGCTTATATTTTCGCCGAAGGCAAGGCGGTCGGTGTCTCCCAGGATCAGTTCTTTATCTTCGGCAATGGCCAACTGCTGGGCGTACCGGTACCGATCCTGATCACCCTGGCCTGCTTCCTGTTTTTCGGCTGGTTGCTCAACTACACCACCTATGGCCGCAACACCATGGCTATCGGCGGCAACCCGGAAGCCGCGTTGCTGGCCGGGGTCAACGTCGATCGCACCAAGATCATCATCTTCGCCGTGCACGGTCTGATCGGTGCCCTGGCGGGAGTGATCCTGGCCTCGCGCATGACTTCCGGCCAGCCGATGATTGGCCAGGGTTTTGAACTGACGGTGATCTCTGCCTGTGTGCTGGGCGGGGTGTCGTTGAGCGGCGGGATCGGCATGATCCGCCACGTGATTGCCGGGGTGCTGATTCTGGCGATCATCGAGAATGCGATGAACCTGAAGAACATCGACACCTTCTACCAATATGTGATCCGCGGTTCGATCCTGTTGATGGCCGTGGTGATCGACCGTATGAAACAGCGTTGATCGTTGTCTCACCACCGACATTGCAGGAGCCGTCTCGCTAAAGCTCGACGGCCCCCACAGGCTCAGGCTCTCGGGTTCAGGCTCAATTGGCGGAGAACTTCAGCACCGTCTTCTGGGTATAAGTCTGACCCGGGTCCAAGCGTGTTGAAGCGAAGCCCGGCTGGTTTGGTGCATCGGGAAAGTGCTGGGTTTCCAGGGTAAACGCACCCCAATGGTTGTAGGTCTTGCCAGCCTTGCCCTTGACCGATCCATCGAGGAAATTGCTGGTGTAGAACTGCACACCGGGCTCGCTGGTGTAGAGCTGCAAACGGCGCCCGGACTCCGGGTCGCGTACGTCGGCGGCCAGTTTGCTGATGTCACCCTGGGTGTCCAGCACCCAGTTGAAGTCAAAGCCACCCTGTTTCGGTTCGGCGAATTTGAGCTGGGCGTGGTCGTCCTTGATGTGTTCGCCGATGGCGGTGGGTTTCAGGAAATCCATGGGCGTGCCAGCGACAGGGGCCAGTTCGCCGGTGGGAATCAAGGTGCCGTTGACTGGCGTGTAGTGGCTGGCGTGCAGGGTGGCGAGCTGTTTGAGTACATCGCCGTTACCGGCACCGGCAAGGTTGAAGTAGCTGTGGTTGGTGAGGTTCAGCACCGTGGGCTTATCGGTGCTGGCCTTGTAGTCGATGTGCAGTTCGTTCTTGTCGTTGAGACTGTAAGTGACCTCGGTCGTCAGGTTGCCGGGAAAGCCCATTTCACCGTCCTTGGACAGGTAGACCAGGGTGACACCGACCGAATCCTTGCTCTTCACGGACTTGGCTTTCCACACGTGCTTGTCAAAGCCTTGGGCGCCGCCGTGCAGCGAGTTCGGGCCATCGTTGAGCGGCACCTGGTAACGCTTGCCGTCCAGTTCGAAGGCACCGCCCGCCAGGCGATTGCCAAAGCGGCCGATGGTGGCGCCGAAGAACGCCGTGCCGCTCTGATAACCCTGGACGTTGTCAAAGCCCAGTACCACGTCGTCGAACTTGCCGTGTTTGTCCGGCACTTTCAATGACTGCAACACGCCGCCGTAGGTGATGACCGTGGCTTGCACGCCATGGCTGTTGCGCAACACGTATTGCTCAACGGCGGTGCCGTCGTTGGTTTTGCCGAAGGGTTTATGTTCGCTGGACAGGCCATCTGCCTGGACGCAGAAGCTGGACATCACCAACGAGAGACCAATGCCGGAAAGCAGGTGTGGGGATTGCCGCATGACTGAGCTACCTTTTTTGTTTTTTGTTAAATAGTTAGACTATTGTATTTTTTAAACCGAAAATACGGTTTATTTATAGACAAATACTCAGTTTTAGCAATATAAAATAAGACTAAATAAGATCGGAGTGACCGCCATATGAATACTCAACCCCCATCTGGCCGCCCAGCCTCATACCCGGATCTGCAAGATAAAACCGTACTGATTTCCGGAGGCGCTTCGGGCATTGGTGAATCCATGGTCCGCGCTTTTGCGCGCCAGGGTGCCAAGGTCGCTTTCGTCGACCGGGCACAAGCCCAGGGCGAACGCTTGGAGGCGCTGTTGCGTGCCGAGGGACATAACGTCGAGTTCGGCCATTGCGATATCACCGACGAGATCGCCTATAAAGCCGCCATAGGCCGTTTCGCCCAGACCTTGGGCCCCATCAATGTGCTGGTGAACAATGCCGCCAATGACGTTCGCCACACCCTGGATGAAGTCGATTCGCAAACCTTCGACAGGCTGATCTCCGTCAACCTCAAGCACGCCTTTTTTGCCGCCAAGGCCGTGGCGCCGATGATGAAGGAAGTCGGGAGCGGGGCGATTATCAACCTGGGTTCCGTGGGCTGGATGATGGCTTCCAGTGGATACCCGGTGTATGCCGCCAGCAAGGCTGCCGCCCATGGCATGACCCGAGCCCTGGCACGTGAACTGGGGCCCAGTCGTATCCGTGTGAATACCCTCGTGCCGGGCTGGGTGATGACCGAAAAACAACTGACTATGTGGGTGGATGACGCGGCCAGGGAGCTGATCGCCCGCAGCCAGTGCCTGCCGGGCAGTGTCGAGCCCGAGCATATCGCCAATATGGCGCTGTTCTTGGCATCGGATGTGTCGGCGATGTGTTCCGCGCAGAATTTTATCGTGGATGGGGGATGGGTTTAAGTCAGGGTGTCATCCGCGTTGCGCCACGGGTTTATTTCACCCCATAGAACTTGCGTACATACCCGGTGCTTTTCCACGCGCACGGCGCGCCTTGCGGTACGAACACCGTGTCGCCGGTGTTGACCGTCAGGCTCGTACCATCGGCTTCCTGCAAGGTGACACTGCCTTCAATCAGGTGCATCAGCTCATTGAGTTTGTGCGCTCGACCCTGGCGTTCGTAGGGGGTCGAGTCCCAGACGCCGACGCGCAGGTCGGTGCTGGCGTCTTCGAAGGCATTGCCTGAGCGGCACTGCGGGGTGGGCCCGATCAGTATCTGGGTTTCCGGTGCGGCCGAAGGCGAGAGCAGCGCTCGCGGATCCAGCGCTGTCAGGCCGGGTATCGGTTCGGCAGTGGCGCCGATGACGGCACAGAATGCCCAGCGGGTATCGGGTTGCGCCAGCAGCCGCAGCGTTGTACCGCGGCCGATCACGGCACTTGCGCCGATGCCCAGTTTCAGCGTCTGTCCTTGGGATTGCAGCACGATGTTGCCGGCGTGGATCACGATCATTTCAGTGTGCGGAAAAACCTCGATATCGAGTGCCTGGCCCGTGCTCACAATCCCTGCGCAGATACCGTCGGCCCCGGTATAGGCGACCTGACGATGTTCCCCGAATGGATCTGCTGCGCTCAGGGGCGTCGTGTTGAAAGGCGTGGTGACACGGCTGCCATCGGCGCGAGCCAGGAGCAGAACGGTAGGTTGAGACATGCGGTGACGCTCCCTGGAAATGGGCGGTTGAGGGGGGATAGCGGCGTTTTCTGCGGGCGCGGTGGTCAACCAATGGCTTGGGTGACGAGGGCGAACTGTCGGACGCCGTCGACCGCTTTCGGCGGAGTACCCCGTGCCATTTGTGCCACGGTGTCGACCTGCTTGAGGCCGGCCGATATCAGCCACTCGCTCAGGCCACTGTCCGCCGGAATGTCGATGCGTACGAAGGCGTCCGGCACCTGGGCCAGCAACGCGGCGATCAGGTGTTTGGCCTGTTCGGGATTTTCCGCGACCACCGGGCCGATGCAACGACCGCGGCCAAATGGACGCAGCAGGGCAAAGGCGCGCAACTGACCGTCGCGCTCGATGCCCACGGAATGTTCGACCACATCCTGCAGGTCCGTAAGCACGGTGTTGCGCTCCAGCCCGCTGGCCGCGTTGGCCAGCGCCAGCTGACGAGCCTGTTCGGCCCCGTGCAGCGGGCGACACACTTCACCCTCTGCCAACGGCTCGGGGGCGGGCCCATGGGCCTGGCCCTGATGCTGTTGAATCCGGCCGAACTCGATAAAACCCTGGCTGGTGTACAGCGGCGCACCGGCCAAGGTGGCGTTCAGCATCGGGGTGCGCGACTGGCAGGCGTCGAGGGCCTTTTCCATCAACCGGCGCCCGATGCCCTGACCCTGATAGTCGTCGCTGACGATCACCAGGCCGATGGTGGCGAACGCGCCTTGCGGGCAGGCGAAGGCCGTGCCGATCAGACGCTCGCCATCCAGCACCACGAAACCGTCGCTGACCCGCTGCAACATGGCCCAGTCGTCCAGGCGATGGGGCCATTTCAGTTGCACGGACAAGGCATGGGCCGAGGGCAGATCGGCGGCCGTCATCGGGCGATAGACATAAGCAACAGGTTGCGGGGCGGACATGGTGAGTCTCCGTTAAGCGGTGTGCACGAGCGATCGGTTTTGCGCTGCGACGGTGCCTGTATCCCATCTGTGTGAAGGCCTGGCAAGGGGGGCTGGAACATTCGGCAGATTCCCCGCGCTCAAGGCCGACAGACCACACTTACTACTTAATTGCACCGCAAGGTCGGCAGCAAATGCTTGCGCTTTTTTTCTACGATGGAGGCCTGGGTTCACGACTCGCCGGCCCCTTTCTGGAGTGCTCCATGGATAGCTTCGATCCTCGCCTTATCGCTGTGCGCAGCGCTCATTTCATTTCTGGCCAATACCGCGATGCGCAACCGGGGCTGGAGGTTGTGCGACCGTCGGATGGTCAGGTCTATGCCCAGTTGCCGATCGCCGATGCCGACCTGGTGGATGAAGCCGTCGATGCGGCCTGGCAGGCTTTTCATGGCAGCGATTGGGCCAGTCGCCCGCCTCGGGAGCGGGCGCGGGTCATGCGTCGCTGGGCCGATCTGATCGAAGCCGATACCGCGGTCCTGGCGCCCCTGGAAGCAGTGGGGTCGACCCGTCCCCATAAAGATGTGATCGCCTGGGATATTCCCTACGTCGCCGAGGGCATTCGTTTTTTTGCCGAGTTGGCGGACAAGCACGGTGGCCAGGTTGCCGCCACCCAGACCGACCGGCTGGGCATGCAGATCGCCGAACCCTACGGGGTGATTGCCGCCATTGCACCGTGGAATTTCCCCTTGAGCATGGCCTCCTGGAAAGTCGCCCCGGCATTGGCGGCCGGTAATGCCGTGGTCCTCAAACCGTCGGAACTGACGCCGTTCTCCAGTCTGCGCTTTGCCGAGCTGGCAGTGCAGGCGGGCATGCCGGCGGGGATTTTCAATGTGATCCAGGGCGATGGCCGGATCACCGGCGACGCCTTGTGTCGTCATCCACGGGTGGGCAAGGTGACCTTTACCGGTTCCACCGCGACTGGCTCGAGCATCATGTCCACCTGCGCGCTGGTCGGTCCGAAACCGGTCACCCTGGAACTCGGTGGCAAGAGCCCGCAACTGGTCTTCGCCGATGTGCCGGATATCGCCAAGACCGCTCGCACGGTGGCCCTGGCCATTACCGGAAATGCCGGGCAGGTGTGCGTGTCCGGTTCCCGGTTGTTGATCCAGCGCTCGATCATGGAACCCTTCATTGCCCACTTGCAGGCGTATTTCGAGGAACTGCGTCCTGGTCCGACCTGGTCGCCCGAGAGCACGCTGTCGCCGATCATTTCCCGCCTGCAAGCCAGTCGCATCGATGGCATCGTCCAGCGCTCGTGTCAGGCCGGTGCGCAAGTGCTCACCGGCGGCGGGCTCTTCGAAGGCCTGGGGGGCGCTTATTACCAGCCGACCTTGCTGACCGGCCTGGATAGCCAGAACCCGGCGGTCTGCGAAGAGATCTTTGGCCCGGTGTTGACGGTGCAGGCCTTCGATGATGAAGAGCAGGCACTGAGCCTGGCAGCACATGCTACCTACGGCCTGGCGGCGGGTGTGCACACCGCCGATCTCAATCGCGCCTTGCGCCTGGTCCGGCGCCTGGAAGCGGGGACCGTATGGGTCAACCGTTATGGACGCAGTAATGACTACATCCTGCCGACCGGCGGCTACAAACGTTCTGGTATCGGCAAGGACCTGGGGCGCGAAGCGTTCGAGGCCAATTTGCGCTTCAAGAGTGTGCTGATCGATATCGCCGGTTGATCGGCTACCCTCAAAAAACGCTCGAATGCACCCTTGAACGGGCGCTTCCTCAGGGAAGCGCCCGTTTTCGTTCGGCGCGGCGCAGGTTCTGCGGCGGTTCAGTGCGCATTGAGGCCCGGTAGGGCTATAAAGGTCCATAAGAGCGCATGAATACGGGGTTTGCCCAAGGCTGGAGCGACCCGCAAAGTCTGCTGAGGGGAGGTGCTAAAACGGTGGTTTGTATTGAGCGGAGGTCGCTTTTAACGCCATCTGCTGATTTCACGGTGTTGTAATGACGATGTGCTGCAGCGTTGCATCACGGCTCCTGAAACGGAGCGAATGCTTGTCACGCCATGACCTCAACGAACTTCAGGACCGCACTCAATGAGCTTTCTTCGTCCCAAATTCATTACGTTCGACTGCTACGGTACGCTGACCAATTTCCATATGGGAACGATGACTCGCGAGCTGTTCGCCGATCGTGTCGTGCCCGGGCAGATGGACCAATTCGTCAAGGATTTCTCCGCCTATCGCCTGGATCAGGTCATGGGTGACTGGATGCCGTATGACGAAATCCTCAAGACCGCCCTGGCGCGGACCTGCAAGCGTTGGGGCATCGAATACCGTGACGAAGGCCAGCTGTATTACGACGCCGTGCCGACCTGGGGCCCGCACCCGGACGTACCGGCCGGCCTGTCGAAAATCGCCGACAAGATCCCCCTGGTGATTTTCTCCAACGCCAGCAACAGCCAGATCATGTCCAACGTCGACAAGCTCGGCGCGCCCTTTCACAAAGTCTTTACCGCCGAACAGGCACAGGCCTACAAGCCCCGTCTGGCGGCGTTCGAGTACATGCTCGACAACCTCAACTGCGGCCCGGAGGACATCTTGCATGTGTCGTCGAGCTTCCGTTACGACCTGATGCCGGCCCATGACATGAAGATCCGGAACAAGGCCTTCGTCGCCCGTGGCCACGAAGTACCGGCCAATGCCTTCTACGGCTACCAGCAGATCAGCGACATCGGTGGGCTGGCCGCGCTGGTCGGTCTCTGAGCCGTAACGGCACTCTTCTTGGCATAGGCGGATCAGACATGGGCAGTGAATCCTACTGGCTCGACACCGCACCGGCGTTTACCGGTGCACAGCTCGGTGCATTGCCCGGGCAGGTCGACGTGGCCGTCATCGGTGGCGGTTTCACCGGCCTGGCGGCGGCTCGGGCGCTGGCCTTGAAAGGCGCCAGTGTGGTGGTGCTGGAAGCCGGGCGGGTGATCGGCGAAGCCTCGGGGCGCAACGGCGGCCAGTGCAACACCGGCGTGGCCCAGGATTACGCCGGCCTGAGTGCCAGCCTCGGTGCAGAGCGGGCACGGGCCTATTACCAAGCCTACGAGAGTGCCGTGCAAAGCGTGGTTTCGCTGGTGGAGCAAGAGCAGATCGCCTGCGACCTCAAGCGTAACGGCAAGCTCAAGTTGGCCGCCAAGCCGATGCACTACGAGGGCCTGGCACGGACCTGCGAGCTGATTCGCCGGGAAGTCGATGCCGATGTCGAGTTGCTGTCTGCCGGGCAGATTCGCGCTGAAGTCGACTCGGCCCAGTTCCACGGTGGCCTGCTGCAGCGCAACGGCGTGCAGATGCATGTCGGGCGCTTTGGTGTCGGTCTGGCCGAGGCCGCCGTACGTCACGGTGCGTTGATCCATCAGGACACGCCGGTGACGGACTGGAAAGCCCTGGGCGGCGGCTATCAGGTCAATACCGCCAAGGGTTCGCTGCACGCCGGGCAAGTGCTGCTGGCGACCGGCGCCTGTCAGCACGGCGGGTTGGGCTGGTATCGGCGGCGGATCGTACCGGTGGGCAGTTTCGTGATCGCCACCGAGGTCCTGCCCCGAGCCCTGATCGACCAGTTGCTGCCCGGTCGGCGAGCCTATGTCACCAGCCGCATGATCGGTAACTACTTCCGCCTGACCCCGGACAACCGCCTGCTGTTTGGCGGCCGTGCGCGGTTTGCGATGTCCGACAGCGTCTCCGACGCCAAGAGCGGCAAGGTGCTGCGGGCGGCGATGGTGCAGATGTTCCCGTCGTTGGCCAACGTGAAGATCGATTACTGCTGGGGCGGGTTGGTGGACATGACGTCCGACCGGCTGCCCCGTGCCGGCCAGCATGGCGGGGTGTATCACTCCATGGGCTACAGCGGCCATGGGGTGCAGATGTCGGTGCACATGGGCCAGGTCATGGCCGAGGTGATGGCCGGCAACGTCGAGGCCAACCCCTGGCGCGAACTCGACTGGCCGGCGATTCCCGGGCATTTCGGCAAACCCTGGTTCCTGCCGCTGGTGGGCGCGTATTACCGGCTCCAGGACTATTTGCATTGAGTTGAAGTTGTGGCGTCACCGTCGTTTGCGTTCCAAGACGCTCCGGACAACCGTGAGCATGAGCCTTCTCATTATCGACAGGTACAGCTGATATGACTGACAACAAGATCGACTCCACTCTGGTCTCCGGCCAGGAGAGCCTGAGGGTATTCGAAGGCCTCAATCGTGGCATGTCACGCCGCAGTGCCTTGCAGATGCTCGGTGTCGCCGGGGTGGCCGCCGCAGGCACCGGCAGTCTCTTCAGCGCCGCCGGCAAGCTGTTTGCCGATGACGCCGCGAGCCCTGGCAAAGGCAAGCCGGGTGGACGGATTCGGGTCGCCGGGATGTCCAGCTCCACCGCCGATACCCTGGACCCGGCCAAGGGCGCGCTGTCCACCGACTACGCGCGCCACTATATGTTCTACAACGGCCTGACCCGTTTCGACAGCCATCTGGTGCCGCAACTGGAACTGGCCGAGCGCATCGACAACGTCGATGCCACGCTGTGGACCATCACCCTGCGCAAGGATGTGACGTTCCACAACGGCAAAACCCTGAGCGCCGCCGACGTGGTGTTCTCGCTGGCGCGGCACAAGGATCCGTTGACCGGTTCCAAGGTCATGCCGCTGATGGAGCAGTTCACCGAGATCAAGGCCACCGGCGCCACTGAGGTGCAGATCCGCCTGAGCGCGCCCAACGCCGAGTTGCCGTCGATCCTGGCGGTGTCGCACCTGCTGATCGTTCCGGAGGGCACCACCGACTTCAATCAAGGCATTGGGACCGGGCCGTTCAAGGTCAAGGAGTTCAAGCCTGGTGTGCGTTCGATTGCGGCGCGCAATACCGGCTACTGGAAGCCGGGCCTGCCTTACCTGGACGAGATCGAGTTCATTGCCATTGCCGACGAGCCATCGCGGGTCAACGCGCTGCTGTCGGGCGACGTGCACATGATCAACGAGGTCAATCCGCGTTCCACCACGCGAATCAAGGCCAGTGCCACTCACCGTGTCGTGGATGCGCCTTCGGGCAACTACACTGATTTGATCATCCGCCAGGACCAGATGCCCGGTAAAAGTCCGGAATTCACCCAGGCGATGAAGTACCTGATGGACCGCGAGCAGATCAAGTCCGCCGTGTTCCGCGGCTTTGCGGTGGTGGGTAACGATCATCCGATTGCCCCCGGTTCGCGCTACTACAACGCTGATTTGCCGCAGACCGTCTACGACCCGGAAAAAGCCAGGTTTTTGTTGAAAAAGGCCGGAATGGACAGCATCAGCATGCCCCTGGTGGCCTCGCCGGCAGCGACCGGTTCGGTGGACATCGCCGTGCTGTTGCAGCAGTCGGCGAAACAGGCCGGGCTCAAGCTCGACGTCAACCGTCTGCCCAGTGACGGCTACTGGTCCAACCACTGGATGAAACACCCGTTGAGCTTCGGCAACATCAACCCGCGGCCGAACGCCGACGTGATGTTTTCGCAGTTCTTCCAGTCGAGCGCGCCGTGGAACGAATCCGGCTGGAAGAACGACCAGTTCGACCAGTTGCTGATGCTCGCCCGCGCTGAAACCGACGACGCCAAGCGCAGCAAGATGTACGCGGACATGCAGACCCTGGCCCATGACCACTGCGGTATCGGCATCCCGGTGTTCATCAGCAACATCGATGCCGTCGACCAGCGCGTCAAGGGCTATGGCAGCAACCCGTTGGGCGGTTTCATGGGCTACATGTTCGCCGAGCAGGTCTGGCTGGACGCGTGATGGGCTGCCCCGGGTTTTGCCCGCGTTGCATTGCAGGAGGAGAGGGCGATGAATAGCAACACACTGTGGCTGATCGGCCGGCGTCTGGGCGCCGCGATCGTGACCTTGTTGATCGTTTCCATAGTGGTATTCGCCATCACGGCGGTACTGCCGGGAGACGCGGCGCAACAGTCGCTGGGGCAGTTCGCTACGCCGGAACAGGTGGCGGCCCTGCGCCTGAAACTGGGGTTGGATCAGCCGGGTGTGTTGCGTTACCTGCACTGGTTGACAAGCCTGCTCGGCGGCGACCTGGGGCTGTCGGTTTCCAACGCCATGCCGGTCAGCGAGCTGATGGCCGGTCGGGTGCCCAACACCTTGATGCTGGCGGCCGCCACGGCGCTGGTGTCCGTGCCGGTGGCCCTGGTCCTGGGCATTGGTTCGGCCATGGGCCGGGGCGGGCGTATCGACAGTTGCCTGAGCTTTGTCACCCTGGCGATGGTGGCCGTGCCGGAGTTTCTGGTAGCCACCCTGGCGGTGCTGGTTTTTGCGGTGAACCTGGGCTGGCTGTCGGCGCTGTCCTATGCCAGTGACATCACCTCACCCCTGCAATTCCTGCGTACCTACGCCTTGCCGGTGATGACGCTGTGCTGCGTGATCGTCGCGCAAATGGCACGCATGACCCGGGCCGCGGTGATCGATCAGCTCGACAGCCCTTATGTGGAAATGGCCCGGCTCAAAGGCGTGAGCCCTATGCGCATCGTGCTGCGGCATGCCTTGCCCAATGCCATTGGCCCGATTGCCAATGCCATTGCCCTGAGCCTCTCCTATCTGCTGGGCGGGGTGGTGATTGTCGAGACGATTTTCAACTATCCCGGCATCGCCAGCCTGATGGTCGATGCCGTGACCAACCGTGACATGGCGTTGGTCCAGGCCTGCACCATGCTGTTCTGCACGGCGTACCTGGGGTTGGTGCTGATTGCCGACCTGTGCGCGATTCTGTCCAATCCGAGGCTGAGAAACCAATGAACAATCTCATTGTGAAATCGACGCCGGCAACCCCCGATCTGTCGGCTGGCAAGGTGTCCCATGGTCCGGCCTGGCTGGGTCTGGTCGGGGCCGTGATGTGCGTGATCTGGTTGCTGGTGGCTATTTTCGGCCCCTGGCTGGCGCCACACCCGGTGGGCGAAGTGGTCTCCGATAATGTCTTTGACAGCATCAGCGTCGTTTACCCGTTTGGCACCGACTACCTGGGCCGCGACATGCTCAGCCGCATTCTGGTCGGCGCGCGCTTTACCGTCGGCCTGGCGTTGATTGCCGCGGTATTGGCCAGCGGTCTGGGCACCGGTTGCGCGTTGCTGTCGGTGGTGTCGCCCAAGTGGCTGGACGAAGTGATCAGTCGTTTGATGGATGCCTTTATCTCGATCCCGAGCAAGATGCTGGCGCTGATCATGGTCTCGGCGTTCGGCTCCTCGGTCACCTTGCTGATCTGTACCGCGGTGCTGAGTTTCTGCCCCGGTGCCTTCCGTATTGCCCGCAGCATGGCGGTGAACATCGAAGCCCTGGAGTACGTGCAGGTGGCCCGTACCCGTGGCGAGCGCCGGCTGTACATCGCTTGCGTGGAAATCCTGCCGAACATGCTCAATCCGGTGCTGACCGATTTGGGCCTGCGGTTCGGTTTTATCGTGTTGCTGCTCAGCGGCATGAGCTTCCTGGGACTGGGGGTGCAACCACCGGATGCCGACCTCGGCTCCCTGGTCCGGGAAAACATCGGCGGTCTCAACCAGGGCGCGCCGGCCATCGTGATTCCGGCCCTGGCCATCGGCACCCTGACCATTGGTGTGAATCTGTTTATCGACAGATTGTCGTCCCGACGTAGTCGCCGTACGGGAGGCCATTGAAATGAGTGAATTGATTCGAGTCGAAGGCCTGCGCGTGGTTGCCAGTGGCGAGCGCGGCGAGGTGGAAATCGTCAAGGGCGTGAGCTTTTCCCTGGAAAAAGGCGAAGTACTGGCGCTGATCGGCGAGTCCGGCTCCGGCAAGACCACCATCGCTCTGGCGCTGCTCGGCTATGCCCGGCGCGGCTGCCGGTTGTCGGGCGGGGTGGTGCAGGTCGGCGAGCACGACATGCTGGCGTTGAGCGAACGCGAACTGCAAAGTCTGCGTGGCAACCGGGTGTCGTATATCGCGCAAAGCGCGGCGGCGGCCTTCAACCCGGCGAAGAAGTTGATCGACCAGGTGGTGGAGGGCGCATTGATTCATGGCCTGGGCAGCCGGGTCGTGCTGGAAGCCAAGGCCATCGAATTGTTCCGCGACCTGGCCCTGCCGGACCCGGATCATATCGGCCAGCGCTACCCGCACCAGGTGTCAGGTGGGCAGTTGCAGCGGGTGATGGCGGCCATGGCATTGATCAGCGATCCGTTGCTGGTGGTGCTCGACGAGCCGACCACAGCCCTCGACGTGACCACCCAGATCGACGTGCTGCGGGCCTTCAAACGGGTGGTCCGGGAGCGTGGGGCGACGGCGGTCTACGTCTCCCACGACCTTGCCGTCGTGGCGCAGATGGCTGACCAGATTGTGGTGCTCAACGGCGGCCAGATTTTCGAACAGAGTGCCACCGCGTCGCTGCTCAAGGGCCCGACCCATGAGTACACCCGCAGCCTGCTGGCGGCGGCGCGGCCCGATGCGACCATCCGCCCGCCCAGCGGCCTGGCTGAAGATGAACCACTGTTGACCATCAAGGGCTTGACCGCCGGCTACGGCAACAAAAACCTGCAAGGCATGCCGTCGATCCGTGTGCTGGAAGACATCGACCTGACGGTCCGCCGAGGGCAGGCCATCGGTGTGATTGGCGAGTCGGGTTCCGGCAAGTCGACCCTGGCGCGGGTGGTGGCCGGGCTGTTGACCCCGGCGCTGGGTGGCCTGACGTTCGCTGGCCAGCCCCTGGGCGGTAGTCTTTGCGAACGCACCCCAGAGCAGTTCCGACGGATTCAGATGGTCTTCCAGAACGCCGACACCGCGCTCAACCCGATGCACAGCGTCGGTACCATTCTGAGCCGGCCGCTGAAGATGTATTTCGGCCTAAAGGGCGCCGTATTGCAGGAGCGTATCGGCGAACTGCTGGACCTGGTGCGGTTGCCGCGAACCATGGCCGAACGGCGCCCCAATGAACTGTCCGGCGGGCAAAAGCAACGGGTCAATCTGGCCCGGGCGCTGGCGGCCAAACCGGACCTGATCCTCTGCGACGAGGTAACTTCGGCCCTCGACACCGTGGTCGGCGCGGCGATTCTTGAACTGCTGCGCGACCTGCGCCAGGAGCTGGGGGTTTCGTACCTGTTCATCAGCCACGACATCTCCACCGTGCGCGCGCTGTGTGACGACATCGTGGTGATGTACAGCGGCCACAAGGTTCAGGCCGGCACCCGGCAGTCATTTGCCCAGGCGCCGTTCCATCCCTACACCGACCTGTTGATCCATTCGGTGCCGGAACTGCGCCAGGGCTGGCTGGAGAACTGCGGCACCACTTGCGGCGAACTGCCGCCTATCGGCGCCAAGGCCAATGTGCCGGAGCTGTGCACCTTCCTCAATCGCTGCCCGGTACGGGTCGACGGCCTGTGCAATCACACCGCGCCGAATCGTCGGACTATCGATGGCGGTAGCGAAATCCTCTGTCATCACGACAGCGCCGAGCTGCTCAAGACGCAGCTGGACTTGAATATCATGACCCAGGGAGCCTATGCATGAAGGGGCGTTTTGTAAGGCTGGCCGAGCAGGGTAGGCCGACTGTCAAACTGCAGGTGGATGGCACGCCGATTGAGGCCTTGCAGGGCGACACATTGATGGTCGCGCTGCTGACCCAGGGCACTGCGTTGCGTCAGTCGGAGTTCGATACGGGGCGCCGCGCCGGTTTCTGCCTGATGGGCGCTTGTCAGGACTGCTGGGTCTGGACCCGTACGGGCGAACGTCTGCGCGCGTGTTCCAATGAAGTCCGTGAAGGGCTGGATATTGTCACCACACAACCGGAGGCGATATGGCCACTGCACGGATAGTCATCGTCGGCGCCGGGCCGGCCGGTGTTCGCTGCGCCGAAACTTTGCTGGCCGCCGGTTTCAAACCGATCCTGATCGATGAGAATCGTCGCGATGGTGGGCAGATTTATCGTCGCCAGCCGGAGGGATTTACCCGCGATTACGCCACGCTGTATGGCACCGAAGCCGCCAAGGCCCGGGACTTGCACCTGAGTTTCGACCGCTTGCGCGGGTCGATCGATTACCGCCCGGACACCCTGGTGTGGAACCTCACACCGGGGCAACTGTGTTGCGTCAGCCAGGGCAAACACTCGACCGTCGATTACGACGCGTTGATCCTTTGCACCGGTGCCACCGACCGCCTGATGCCGATCGAAGGCTGGCAGTTGGCGGGTACCTACAGCCTCGGTGGCGCGCAGATCGCGCTCAAGTCCCAGGCGGTGTCCATCGGTCACAGCGTGGTGTTCATGGGCAGTGGGCCGTTGCTGTACCTGGTCGCCAGCCAATACCTCAAGGCCGGTGCCAAGGTGGCGGCGGTGCTCGACACTTCGCCGCTGGGCAAGCGCATCGGCGCCTTGCCGAAACTGCTGGCGCGGCCCGGATTGCTGTTCACCGGGATGAAACTCTTGGCGCAGTTGTACCGGGCGAAGATTCCGCTACACCTGGGCATCCAACCCCAGCAGGTGCTGGGTGACGCCGCCAGCGGTGTCAGTGGCGTGCGGGTGCGGACGGCGGCTGGGGCGACCTTGGACGTGGCGTGCGATGCCGTCGCCTTGGGTTATCACCTGCGCCCGGAAACCCAATTGGCGGACCTGGCCGGTTGTCGACTGCGCTTCGATGAGGCCTCCAGCCAATGGTTGCTGGCCACCGATGACGACGGCCGGACCTCGGTGAGTGGCGTGTATGCCGCCGGGGATGGCTCGAGAGTCCGTGGCGCGGATGCCGCCGAACACGCCGGACGCCTGGTGGCGATGGCGCTGCTGGAGGATCAGCACAAACCGGTGAATGCCGGATTGCGCGACGAACAACGTCATGCCCTGGCGGTGATGGAGCAGTTTCGCCTTGGCCTGGCCCAGGCGTTCCCCTGGCCGTCGGCGCAAGCCAAAGCCTTGCCGGACGCCGCCATTGTCTGCCGTTGCGAGATGATCAGTGCCGGCGAGTTGCGACGCACGGTCAGCGAAAAGGGTGCCTGCGAAGTCAACCGGGCCAAGGCCTTCAGCCGGGTCGGCATGGGCCGTTGCCAGGGGCGTTACTGCTCCCAGGCCGGGGCCGAGGTGATTGCCGCCGCGGCGGGCGTCACCGTGCAACAGGTCGGCCGCCAGCGCGGTCAGGCGCCGGTCAAACCGCTTTCGATGCTCACCGAGGAGGTGTCGCCATGACGCTACAGAAAGCCGATGTGGTGATTGTCGGTGGCGGCCTGATGGGGGCGGCCGCAGCGTTTTTCCTGCGCCGGCGCGGGCAGACGGTGATCCTGCTGGAGCGCGACCAGATCGGCCAGTACGCCAGCGGCGTGAACTTCGGCAATGTCCGGCGGCAGGGGCGTTTCCTTGGGCAGCTGGAATTGGCCAACCGCTCCTGGGCGTTGTGGAAGCGCTTGCCGGAGCTGATTGACGACGACCTCGAGTTCATTGCCAGCGGGCATATGCGGGTGTGCTACCGCGAAGACGAAATCGCCGAGCTCGAGGCCTATGCCGCCGCTCCCGAAGCCGCGCAACTGGACCTGAAGATTTATCGTGGCGCGGACCTGCACCAGCGCTTCCCTTTCCTGGGAACGGAGGTGAAAGGCGGTTCCTATGCACCCCACGACGGTCACGCCAACCCACGTCTGGCGGCCCCGGCGTTTGCCCGGGCGGCCCGGCGTCTCGGCGCGCGGATCGAGGAGCAGACCGAGGTGGCCGAGGTGCAGAAGGTCGGCGGTGAGTTCAGTATCACCACTACTGACGGTCGCCAGTTCAGCGCCGAACGCCTGCTGATTACCGCCGGCGCCTGGGGGCAGAAACTCTCGGCGCAATTCGGCGAGCCGGTGCCGCTGGATACCCATGGCCCGCAGATGGCGGTCACCGAACCGGTGCCTTATGCCTTGCCGACGGTGATCGGGGTGTACACCAAGATTCCCGAGGAAGTGATTTATTTCCGCCAGATCCCCCGAGGCAATATCGTCATCGGCGGCGGCTACCGCAGCAAACCGGACATGCTGACCCGTCGGGCTCAGGTCGAGCCGCGCAGTATCCTCAACCAACTCGGGCAGATGCGTCGCCTGCTGCCGGGTGTCGGCAATCTGAACATTATCCGGGTCTGGAGCGGCATCGAAGGTTACCTGCCCGACTCCCTGCCGGTGATGGGCCCGAGCGGCACCGTCGACGGCTTGTTCTACGCCTTCGGCTTCTGTGGTCACGGTTTTCAGCTCGGCCCGGGCGTCGGTGACGTGATGGCCGAACTGATCAGCACCGGCAGCACCAGCACTTCGATAGAGCCGTTCTCCATCCGTCGGTTCGCCCTTTCAGCCGAGCAACGGAGCAAGGCCTCATGAAACCCCGTGTACTGGATATTCTCAAACGCCTGATGGCTTTCGACACCGTGTCTTCGGAGTCGAACATGGCCTTGATCGAGTACGTCCGCGACCTGTTGCTGAGCAAAGGCATCGAGTCGCTGATCGTCAAGGATGAAACGGGCAAAAAGGCCAATCTGTTCGCCAGCACCGGGCCTCGGGAGTTGCCGGGGATTCTGCTGTCCGGGCACACCGACGTGGTCCCGGCGGCGGGCCAGGCCTGGACCTTCCCGGCGTTTCAGGCGACGGTGCAGGACGGGAAGATTTATGGCCGTGGCAGCTGTGACATGAAGGGCTTCATCGCCCTGGCCATAGACGCCATGCTCGAGGCGGAGGACAGCTTGTTGAGCCGGCCGCTGCAACTGGCGCTGTCCCATGACGAAGAGACCGGTTGCGTCGGCGTGCGGCGTTTGCTGGATGTGTTGCACCTGGCCCCGGTACGGCCGTTCCTGTGCCTGATTGGCGAACCGACCCGGATGCAGTTCGTGCTCGGGCACAAGGGCAAGGGTTCCTATCGTACCTATTGCCGGGGCCTGGAGGCTCACTCGTCCCTGGCACCGCGCTCGGTCAATGCGATTCACGTGGCCTGTGATTTTATCGCTGCACTGCGTCAAAGCCAGCAGCAACTACAGGAACAGGGCGCCCAGGATGCGGACTACGATGTGCCTTACAGTACGGTGCATGTCGGGCACATCGTCGGCGGTAGGGCGCTGAACATCGTGCCGAACCTCTGTACCCTCGATTTTGAAGTGCGCAACCTGCCGGCGGACGATCTGGATCAGTTCCTGGATCAGATGCGCGAGCGTGCGCAAGTGATCGTGCGCGAAGCCAGGCTCCTGTCCAGTGTCGCGGACATCGAAATCGAAACCCTGAATGTCTATCCCGGTCTCGACACCCATCCGAGCGTTGAAGCGGTGCGCTTTCTGAAGAACTTTGCGGCCCCGGACACCGGCACGGCAAAAGTCTCTTTCGGCACTGAAGGCGGGTTGTTCAAGCAGCGTCTGGATGTCCCGGTGGTGGTCTGCGGACCAGGCTCGATCGAACAGGCCCACAAGCCTGATGAGTTTATCGAGATCAGCCAGATGGAGGCCGGGGAGCGGTTTCTTGAAGGGCTGCTGGGTTCCCTGAAACCGTGATTTCTACGGGTAGGAGCAAGCTTGCTCCTACAAGGTTTTGTGTTTATCTGACAGACCACAAATCTGCCGTTGCGCCGCAAATTTCAGCATCCGACACTGCCCTCAAGGCGCTTTCAGCATCCTCGTCCGTGACACCTCCCTAGACTGGAGCGTGTCTCGGATCAGGACCTCGACCATGCTCAAGAATCGTTTGAAAGACCCCAGCCTTTTGGCAGAACTCGCCTATATCGATGGACAATGGATCGGCGCCGACAATGCCGCAACCCTGGACGTCAGCGACCCGGCCAGCGGCCAGTTGCTTGCCCGCGTACCGGCGATGCAAGGTGCGGAAACCCGTCGCGCCATCGAAGCCGCCGAACGGGCCTGGCCGGCATGGCGTGCCCGCCCGGCGGCCGAGCGTGCGGCGCTGCTGGAGCGCTGGTATCAGGCCATGATCGATAACCTCGACGACCTGGCACTGATCATGACCTGCGAGCAGGGCAAACCGTTGAACGAGGCCAAAGGCGAAATCCGCTACGGCGCTGGCTTCGTCAAATGGTTCGCCGAGGAAGCCCGACGGGTCTACGGCGAAACCATGCCGGCCCCCAGCGGCGATCGCCGGCTGCTGACCCTCAAGCAACCCGTGGGTGTGTGCGCCGCGATCACCCCGTGGAACTTCCCCAACGCGATGATCACCCGCAAATGCGCGCCCGCGTTGGCGGCGGGTTGCCCGATCATCGTCAAACCTTCCGATCTGACGCCGCTGTCAGCCCTGGCCCTGGCGGTGCTGGCCGAGCGGGTGGGGATTCCGCCGGGAGTATTCAATGTGCTGACCGGTATGCCCGCGGGGATCGGCGAAGAGCTGACCGCCAACCCGACTGTGCGGAAGATTTCCTTCACTGGCTCCACGGCAGTCGGCCGGCTGCTGATGCGCCAGAGCGCTGAGCACATCAAGCGCCTGAGCCTGGAACTGGGCGGCAACGCACCGTTCATTGTGTTCGACGACGCTGACCTGGAGCAGGCAGTGGCTGGCATCGTGCTCAGCAAGTTTCGCAACGCTGGCCAGACTTGCGTCTGCGCCAATCGCATTCTGGTGCAGGACGGCATTTACGAACGCTTTGCCCAGCGGCTGGTGGAAGAGGTGGGCAAGCTCAAGGTCGGCAACGGCCTGGACGCCGATGTCACTATCGGTCCGCTGATCAATGCGGCCGCCGTGAGCAAAGTTGCCCGGCATATCGACGATGCCTTGAGCCAGGGCGCGCGTCTGCTCTGCGGCGCCATTCCCGAGGGCGACAGTCAGTTTGTCCAGCCCACCGTGCTCGGTGACGCCCACGCCGGCATGCTGCTGGCCAACGAAGAAACCTTCGGTCCGGTGGCCCCGCTGATGCGCTTTACTTCCGAGGCCGAAGCGCTCGCGCTGGCCAATGCCACGCCTTACGGTCTGGGCGCCTATTATTTTACCCAGGACCTGCGCCGCTCCTGGCGTTTCGGTGAGGCGCTGGAGTTCGGCATGGTCGGTCTCAATACCGGGATCATTTCCATGGAAGTCGCCCCGTTCGGTGGCATCAAGCAGTCGGGCCTGGGCCGTGAAGGCAGCAAGTACGGCCTGGACGAATACCTTGAGGTCAAAGCCTTCCACATTGGCGGGCTGTAACCCGATCGACGATGGCACAGACATTTTGCGAGGCATGATTGATGAGCAAGGTATTCAGAATCGCCGCGATTGCCGGCGATGGCATCGGCAAGGAAGTCCTGCCGGAAGGGTTGCGCGTGCTGGAGCGGGCCGCGAAGAAGTGGCAGCTGGACTTGAGCATCGAAGTGCTCGACTGGGCCCACTGCGATTACTACCTGGAACACGGGAAGATGATGCCCGACGACTGGTTCGAACAGCTCAAGGGCTTTGACGCGATCTATTTCGGCGCCGTGGGTTGGCCGGACAAGGTGCCCGACCATATTTCCCTGTGGGGCTCGCTGCTCAAGTTCCGTCGCGACTTCGACCAGTACGTGAACATCCGCCCGGTGCGCCTGTTTCCCGGTGTGCCGTGCCCCTTGGCCGGACGCAAGCCGGGGGATATCGATTTCGTGGTGATCCGCGAGAACACCGAGGGTGAGTACTCCTCGGTCGGCGGCAAGATGTTCGAAGGCACCGAGCACGAGTTCGTATTACAGGAGTCGGTGTTCACCCGGCGCGGCGTGGACCGGATTCTCAAGTTCGCCTTCGACCTGGCCCAGACCCGGCCGCGCAAACGCCTGACGGCGGCGACCAAGTCCAACGGGATTTCCATCAGCATGCCGTACTGGGACGAGCGCACCGCATTGATGGCGGCGAAGTACCCGGAGATCACGTGGGACAAGCAGCACATCGACATCCTGTGTGCACGCTTCGTGCTGCAGCCGGACCGCTTTGATGTGGTGGTGGCGTCGAACCTGTTCGGCGACATTCTTTCCGATCTCGGCCCGGCCTGCGCCGGGACCATCGGTATCGCGCCGTCGGCCAACCTCGATCCCGAACGGCGCTTTCCGTCGCTGTTCGAGCCGGTGCATGGTTCGGCACCGGACATCTACGGGCAGAACATCGCCAACCCGATTGCGATGATCTGGTCCGGGGCATTGATGCTCGACTTCCTGGGTAACGGCGATGAGCGTTATCGCGCGGCGCATGACGGGATTCTGCAGGCGATCGAGCAGGTGATCGCCGACGGACCGATCACGCCGGACCTGGGCGGGAAGGGCTCGACGCAGGATGTGGGCAAGGCGATTGCCGAGCGACTCTGATCCGCGCCACTGAATCCACTGTGGGTGTGAGCAAGCTCGCTCCCACAGTGGATTTTCACTGTATTCAGTAGCCCTGGGTGCGATCGATCTCACCGACCATCGGCTCGCCGCGCTGATGCCGCCGGATATTCTCCAGCAACACCCCGAACGCACTTTCCGGTTGGGTCATGGCCGCGATGTGCGGGGTCAGCAGAATCTGCGGGTGGTTCCAGAACGGGTGATCCGCCGCTGCCGGCTCTTGCTGCAAGACGTCGATGACCGCGCCGCTGAGCTGCCCGCTGTCCAGGGCCGCCAACAGGTCATTTTCCACCAGGTGCCCGCCACGGCCCATATTGATCAGCGCCGCGCCCCGGGGCAGTTGCTCGAATAGTTTGCTGTCGAGAATGCCTTGGGTCTGTTCGGTCAGCGGCAGCACGCACAGCAAAATGTCGCACTGGCTCAGGAACGCAGGCAGTTGTTCGTTGCCGGCATAGCATTCCACCCCCTCAACCTGATGGGCACTGCGGGCCCAACCCGACAACGCAAATCCCAGGGGCTGCAACGTCGCCAGAATCTGTCGGGCCTGGGTACCGAGACCCATGACGCCGATCCGACGCCTATGGGCCGGTAGCAGCAAGTGCGCCTGCCAGCAACGGGCTGTTTGTTGCTGGCGATAACGGAGCATGTCCCGGTGCAGGCTCAGCACGGCAAAACTGGCGTACTCGCACATGCCACGGGTGATGCCCGGATCCAGCAGGCGCACCAGCGGCAGGCTGACGGGCAAGCGACCGAGGTCCAGTTGATCGACCCCGGCGGACAGGGCGAACAGCACCTTGAGATTGGGCAGCAACGCCTCGAGGTCGTCGGGCGCCTGCCAGGCGGCCAGGTACTCGATGTCCGCGGGGTCGCCGATGTCCGGCCAGGCGCGCCATTCGATATCCGGGGCGTGTTCGGCAAACAGCGTCTTCCACTGTTCGCCGCGTACGGGGTCAGCTTTATACAGCAGGGCCATGGGCATTTCCTGAACGGGTGAAGGTGCTCTCCATCATCGCGCAATGTCAGCGCAGGATCTGTCGAAAGCACCGGGTTAAACGGGTTGAGCAACGTTCTATTGGCGATGCTCCGGCAGATTCGGCGTGCTGAAGGAATCTGCCGTTTGGCAGGGTGAAAACAGTCGATCCGAATTTCTCAGGGGGCAAGTTCGGCGTAGATCGTTTCGCGCAAGGCTTAACCTGAACAGCATCGCAACCACCTCCCGGTTGCCGGACTCACGATGGGAAATGCCATGAATAGCAAAGTCGACGAAACCCCTCATTTGCTCCGTCAGCGCGATCAGTTCGTGCCACGTGGCCTGGTTACCGCTCACCCGTTGGTGATCGATCGCGCCCAGGGTGCCGAAGTGTGGGACGTGGACGGCAAGCGCTACCTGGACTTCGTCGGCGGCATCGGGGTGCTGAACATCGGCCACAATCATCCCAAGGTGGTGGCTGCGGTGCAGGCGCAATTGCACAAGGTCTCCCACGCCTGTTTCCAGGTGGTGGCCTACAAGCCGTATCTCGATCTGGCCCAGCGCCTGTGCGAAATGATCGGCGGCCAGGACGCTTACAAAGCGGCGTTCTTCACTTCGGGCGCCGAAGCCGTGGAAAACGCGATCAAGATCGCCCGTGCCCACACCAACCGTTCGGCCGTTATCGCCTTTCGCGGCGGCTTCCACGGTCGCACCTTGCTCGGCACCACACTGACCGGCATGAGCCAGCCGTACAAGCAGAACTTCGGACCGTTCGCGCCGGAAGTCTTCCACACCCCGTACCCGAATACCTATCGGGGTGTCAGTAGCGACATGGCGCTCAAGGCGCTCGACGAGTTGCTGGCGACCCAGGTGGCACCGGAACGGGTCGCGGCCATCATCATCGAGCCCGTGCAGGGCGACGGCGGATTCCTCTCGGCACCGGTGGAGTTTCTTCAGGCACTGCGGGCCCTGACTGAAAAACACGGCATCGTGTTGATCCTCGATGAAATCCAGACCGGTTTCGGCCGTACCGGCAAATGGTTCGGTTTCCAGCATGCCGGGATCCAGCCGGATCTGGTGACGGTGGCCAAGAGCCTGGCGGGTGGCTTGCCGCTGTCGGGCGTGGTCGGCAAGGCGGCGATCATGGATGCCCCGTTGCCCGGCGGCCTGGGTGGCACCTACGGCGGCAACGCCTTGTCCTGCGCCGCGGCCCTGGCGGTGATCGACGCCTTTGAGCAAGAGCAATTGCTGGCCCGTGGCGAAGCACTGGGCGAACGTTTGCGCCAGGGGCTGTTGCGTTTGCAGGCTCGTCACTGGCAAATCGGCGACGTACGCGGCAGCGGTTTCATGCTGGCGCTCGAGCTGATCAAGGATGACGAGGCGCGCACTCCGGACGCTGACTTGAACCAGCGGTTGATCGATGAGGCCCGCAACGGTGGTTTGCTGGTCATAAAATGCGGTGTCTACCGCAACGTTCTGCGCTTCCTCGCCCCGTTGGTGACCACCGAAGAACAGGTCGACGAAGCCCTGCAGATTCTGGAAGGTGCATTGGCACGGGTCTTGAACTGAGCTCGTGATCGCTCGGAGCGGTGCTGCGAGGCATCGTCCGTGAGCGTTTATGGAGCACGGATGGATGAAATGTATCATCGGAGGCTTTGCACACCATGGGGCTGACTGACTATCGGGCGTTGCTCATTGATTGCGACGAGGTTCTGGTGGATCGGGATTCGGGTGTCTGGACGGCATTGCAACCGTTGCTCGACAGCCGAGGCGGTCATCCGGACAAGGAACAGGTGCTGGCCGAATACGCCGAGGTTGTGCGGGCGCTCTATCCTCGGTTTGGTGAACTAGGCTTTAGTGGCTTGCTGTGTTTCGCCCATCGCCAGCTGGCCGAGCGCTGGGGGTTGAAAGCCAGTTGGGAGGAGGGGATGAGTTTTGCCCGTTCGGTCGCCAGTTGGTCGCTGTTCGAGGACGCCCCGGGGGCAATGTTGTACCTGCGCAAGTTCTATCGCTTGCTGGTACGGGGTGACCGGGATACCGAGGACCGTGGGCTGCTCTGTGAGCGGCTGGGGATCATGCCCGATGATTTTATTTCATTGGCCGGCGATCCTTTGCTCGATCCCGAGTGGTTGAAGGCCAACGAGCTTGAAACGGCGCATATTCTGCAGGTGACCCGGCCTTTGACCGGTCTGCAGGCGGCCACTGACCTGTGCCTGATCTGTCGTGGCCGGACAAAACAACCGTCGCCCTGCGCGGCCGATTACTGCATCAATAGCATGGCGGATCTGGTGACGCAGCATCAGCTGTCTTTACGGCGCTGATTTTGCTAGAAGATTGTCTTACAGACGGCAGTCAAGAGGTAGGCAATGGAAGGTTTAGTAAAACTGGACCGGATCGACATCAGCATCTTGGTTGAGCTGCAAAAAGATGGGCGCATGACCAACGTGAGCCTGGCCGATGCGGTGGGATTGTCGGCCAGCCCCTGCCTGCAACGGGTCAAGCGGCTGGAGTCGGCCGGGTACATTTCCAGCTACAAGGCCCACCTGAACCTGGCGAAGATCACCGATTCGGTCACGGTCTTCACCGAAGTCACCCTGAGCGACCACAAGCGCGAAGACTTCGCCAAATTCGAGTCCAATATCCGCCTGGTGGACGAAGTGCTCGAATGCCATTTGATCAGCGGTGGCTACGATTACCTGGTGCGCTTCATGACCCGCAGTATCCAGCATTACCAGGAGGTGATCGAAAGCCTGCTGGACAAGAACATCGGCATCTCCAAATACTTCAGCTACATCGTCATCAAGTCTCCCGTGCTCAAGGACGGTGTGCCGTTGCGCAAATTGCTGCGTCACTGA
>Ga0302156_10000174_pt1 | contig 60233 bp, 60 predicted proteins | sample I_Bog_N3_2_FD_193503 | JGI IMG/M metagenome (GOLD analysis project Ga0302156, IMG submission 193503) | Peat permafrost microbial communities from Stordalen Mire near Abisko, Sweden - I_Bog_N3_2 | ecosystem: Environmental > Terrestrial > Soil > Wetlands > Peat | place: Sweden: Abisko, Stordalen... | reverse complement strand
GGGCGACCGACGGAATGGGCCAGCGGCTGGCTCAGGCTGGTGATCATGACCACCACCCAGGCACTCGCGACCCCGGTGCCGAAGCGCAGCAGCCAGTGCGACCAGAACCCGTGGGCCCAGTACGAGGCCAGGGTCAGCAGCACACATAACCACAGGCCGGCGAGCAGGCGCAGGCGCACATGATGCGCGCGCCGGGCAAACATGGCATCCACCGCGCCCAGCAGGTAGCCCAGGTAATTGGCGGCGGCAATCAGGCCGCCGGCGGTCAGGTCGATCTGGCCTTCGCTGATCAGGTGCGGCAGTTGCGGGGTCAGGGCGAAGCGGCCCACGCCCATGGCCATCATCAGGGCGATGAAGCAGGCGGTTAAACGAATCAGAGGTGACATGGCGTCATTTCCAGGCAGAGGACTATGACCGTCAGGCTAGGATCGATTGACTTTCTTTAAAAATGAATAATAGTGAGTAACTTGTTCTGATTTGGAGAGGATCATGGAGTTCAGCCAATTGCGGATCTTCCACGCCGTCGCCGAGGAGGGCTCCATCACTCGCGCCGCCGAGCGCCTGCACCGGGTGCCGTCGAACCTGTCCACGCGCATCAAGCAGCTCGAGGAGCAACTGGGGGTCGAGCTTTTCCTGCGCGAACGCCAGCGCCTGCAACTGTCGCCGGCCGGCAAGGTCTTGCTCGATTACTCGAACCGGCTGTTTTCGCTGCATGACGAGGCCCAGGCCGCCGTGCGCGGCGGGCAACCGGCGGGGGACTTCGTACTGGGCACCATGTACAGCACCGCGGCGATCTACCTGCCGTCGATGCTGGCGCGTTATCACCGCACCTATCCCGAAGTGAACCTGCAGGTGCAATCCGCGCCCAGCGGCGAATTGCTCGAAGGGCTGGTCTCCGGACGCCTGGATGCCGCCCTGGTGGATGGCCCGCTGCAACTGGCCGGGCTCGACGGCATTGCGTTCTGCGATGAAACCCTGGTGCTGATCGCACCGGCCGATCACCCGCCGGTGCGCAGTGCCCTGGAGGTACAGGGGCAGCCGGTTTTCACCTTTCGCCGCGGCTGTGCCTACCGTTTGCGCCTGGAGGCCTGGTTCGGCCACTATCACGCGGCCATGGGCCGGGCCATCGAGATCGAGTCCTATCCAGGAATGCTCGCCTGTGTCACCGCCGGTTCCGGGGTGGCGATGATGTCCGAGTCGATGCTGGCCAGCCTGCCGGGGCGGGAAAGCGTGTCGGTGCATCGGCTGGTCGAGCCTTTTGCCAGTGCCACCACCTGGCTGATGTGGCGCAAGGGCATGGTCGGCGCCAACCTGGCGGCCTGGATCGAGCTGCAGAAAAGTGCCTTGCCGCCAGTGCCGAGCCGTGCCGAAGGGCTCCGTGCGTCGGCTTGAAGCGTTTTGCCATGATTTAAATCAAAGATCCTGCTGCAAGGGACAGCATTGCGTAGGACTTAGGGCTATGATCTGTGTGAAGCGGCTACAGAACTCCGTCGCTCGCATTACCCTGAAGGGGGCTATATGAAAGACAAACTGCAAACCTGGCTCCATGACCTCGGTGTTGCCCTGGGTCTGATCGAACCGCCACTGCAGCCGGTACCTATTCGTACCGACGATGATCGCCGTCGCCGCCAGCCGCGTCGGTAAGCGCCTCCGGGCGGGCAACACGGTTCAGCGCCGTTCGCGGGTCCGTGTCTGCGAAGTTCAGTGCCTGGCGATTTTCTGCAGGAAACGACTCAAGTCGTTGACCGTGACCGCTTCCTTGAGCAAGCGGTCTTCCTCTTCGGTAAACGCCGTCAGATCAAACTCATCTTCAAGACGAAACATCAGGTCTTCAATGTCCTGTGTGTCGAATCCCAGTGCCTGCAAGCTCTGATCGTCAGCGAACGCCTGATGGTCGTCGAGCCGCAGGCTGACGAAATCATGCACGCTCTTGCGGATATCGGTTCTTTTCATGCGCCTGGTCTCCCCGGTTGTCTTTGCGGCGAGGGCGGCGCGACTGTTCCGAGGGGAGGGAATCCGGCGGGTTCGGCGGGCCGGGTTTTCTCATAGATAAATCGACTGAGATCGCCAAGGGTATTGATGCCTATCAGGTCGCGGTTCAGATCCAGCCGCACATCGAACAGACATTCAAGCTTATGGAACAGCTCGACGAGATCAAGGGAATAGGCGTCGTCCTTGGCTTTTGACGGGTCTTGCAGCCATTTCAACGACAGTTGTTCTTCAATGGAGTGGCAGATTTGCTGATGAATCTCGAGCCTGTTCATAAAAGCCTCGAAGAAGGGTTTCTTATTGTTCGACCCTTTCCTGGGGCATTGCGATAGTGGTCAAACTACGACACCAGCGATCCCTGTGCCTTCCGGTTAATCAAAAAGCAGTCGCTATAGGCCAGTACAGCACAAGTTTTGCGCGGGACCTGACCGTTCATCCCCCTGAGCGTGTACGGGGCGGTCAATGGGGGAGGGTGGCAGGCAAAAAAAACGGGTGCGACAACCGACGTCGCACCCGCTGAAGTAACCGCGGTATCAGATGGCGCTGGCGACGCTGGCCGGGCGCGGGGACAGCAGGCTGACCACGACGAAGCTGATCAGGCCGATGGCCAGGCTGTAGTAGATCGGGGTATTGGCGTCCAGGCCGTCCTTGATCATGAACACCAGGGCGGTGACGAAGCCCAGGGCCATGCTGGTAATGGCGCCGCTGGTGGTGGCGCGTTTCCAGAAGATCGCGCCGATCAGCGGAATCAGCATGCCGCCCACCAGCAGGTTGTAGGCCAGGGTCAGGGCACTGATCACGTCGCTGACCACCAGGGCGATGCCCAGCACGACGATCCCGGTCAGGCAGGTGAACAGGCGGTTGATCCCCAGGCTCGACTGCTTGCCGCCACGCAGTTTCGGCAGCAGGTCTTCGGTCAGCACGGTGGAGGCGGCCAGCAGGCCGGCGCTGGCGGTGGACATCATGGCCGCCAGGGCCGCGGCGATCACCAGGCCACGAATGCCATCGGGCAGCGATTGTTTGACGATGGCGGCAAAGGCGTTGTTGACGTTGGCCAGGTCCGGAATCAGTACGTGAGCAGCCATGCCGATCAGGGCGCAAGCCAGGCCGTAGGCGATGCAGTAGACCCCGGCGACGCTGCCCGCATACTTCGCGACTTTCTCGTCCTTGGCGGTGAACACCCGTTGCCAGATGTCCTGGCCGATCAGGATGCCGAAGAAGTAGATCAGGAAGTAGGTGATGATGGTGTCCCAGCCGATGGTGGTGAAGCTGAAGCTGCTCGCCGGCAGCTTGCTCACCAGTTGGTCCCAGCCACCGACGCGGTAGAGGCAGATCGGCAAGAGGATGAACATCAGGCCCACGGTCTTGATCACGAACTGGACGATATCGGTCAGGGTCAGCGACCACATGCCGCCGATGGTCGAGTAGACCACCACCACGCCGCCGCCCAGCAGTACCGAGAGCCAGAACGGCAGGTTGAACAGCACTTGCAGCACGGTGCCGATGGCGAGGATCGAGGTCACGCCGATCATCAGCGCGTAGGCCAGCATGATCACCGCGCTGGCCTGGCGGGCCATGGGGTTGTAGCGCTTCTCCAGGACCTGGGTCACGGTGAAGATTTTCAGTTTCAGCAGCGGTTTGGCGAGGAACAGGTTCAGCGCGATGATGCCCAAGCCCAGGGCCGCGCAGAGCCAGAACCCGGAAATTCCGTGGACATAGCCCAGGCGCACGGTGCCGACGGTGGAGGCACCACCGAGTACCGTGGCGGCCATGGTGCCCATGTACAGGGTCGGGCCCAGGTTGCGTCCGGCCACCAGGTAGTCTTCGTGGGTTTTGGCCTTGCGCATGCCGTAATAACCGAGCACGAGCATGCCAGCGGCATAAATGAGTACAACCAATAAATCCAAAGCCATGACGGCGTGTCTCCGATTATCTTTTTTATGGTCGAGCAAAGTTCAAGGCAGATTCTGTGGCGAGGGGGCTCGCCACAGCTGTATCAGGCCGCCTGGCGCATCCCGGGCTTCAACGTTTTGCCATCCTGGCTGCGCGCATCCTGTGGTCCATAGACCTCTGCCGTTTCCGGGAACAGGCTGAGCAGTGCCAGGTACATCAGCGACGCCAGCCCGAGGGTGATCGGCAGGCTGATGTCGATGCCATCGGCCAGGTTGCCCAGCGGGCCGACGAACTGCCCCGGCAGGTTGACGAAGCACAGGCCCACCAGCGCGCTGGGGATCCAGGCGCCCAGGCCGCGCCAGTTCCAGCCGTGGCTGAACCAGTAGCGCCCGCCGGTTTCGCCGCGGGTGAAGACTTGCAGGTCATCCGGGCAGTAGTAACCGCGACGCACCAGCAGGCCGATGATCATGATCACCATCCACGGGGTGGTGCAGGTGATGATCAGCACGGCGAAGGTCGACACGCTCTGCACCAGGTTCGCCGCGAAGCGTCCGATGAAGATGAAGGCAATCGACAGCACGCCGATCAGCAAGGTCGCCTTGACCCGCGACAGCAGCCGTGGGAACACGCTGGACATGTCCAGCCCGGTGCCATACAGCGAGGTGGTGCCGGTGGACATGCCGCCGATCACCGCGATCAGGCACACCGGCAGGAAGAACCAGGTCGGCGAGACGGCCAACAGACCGCCGACATAGTTGTTCGCGGTGATGTAGTCCGGTGCCTTGATCGCCACGATGGTCGCGGTGGCGAGGCCAAACAGGAAGGGAATCAGGGTGGCGATCTGCGCCGCGATCACCGCCAGCATGATCCGGGTTTTCGAGGTTTCACGGGGGATATAACGCGACCAGTCGCCGAGGAACGCGCCGAAGGAAATCGGGTTGCTCATGGCCACCAGCGCGGCGCCGATAAAGGCCGCCCAGAAACCCGCCTGACCCATCGCCACGGTCCCGGCGAAGTGGCTGTCGAAGGCCGGCGCAAAGGCAAAGATCCCCAGCAGGAACAGCAGACTGGCGGCCCACACCGCGATGCGGTTGACCCACAACATGAAGCGGAAGCCATAGATGCACACCGTCAGTACCAGGATCGCGAACAGACCGTAGGCCAGGCCCAGGGTCAGGTCGGTTTCCGGCATGTCGATCAGCCGCTTGGCGCCGCCGATCAGCGCATCCCCCGAGCTCCACACCGAGAGCGAGAAGAACGCGATGGCGGTGAGCAACGACAGGAACGATCCGACGATCCGCCCGTGCACACCGAAGTGCGCGCCGGAGGACACGGCGTTGTTGGTGCCATTGATCGGACCGAACAGGCCCATGGGCGCGAGGATCAGCGCGCCGAGCACCACGCCCAGCACGATCGCCCAGACGCCGGCCTGGAAGGACAGGCCGAAGAGCACCGGGAAACTGCCGAGCACGGCGGTGGCAAAGGTATTCGCGCCGCCGAAGATCAGGCGAAACAGGTCGCTGGGTCGGGCGTCGCGTTCGTGGTCGGGGATCTGTTCGACCCCGTTGGTTTCAATGCTGCTAAGGCTTTTTTCATTGTTATTTTTATTCATGATCGCTCCGATCACTGCGGTGCCCCCATCTTCCGCGGGGGCTACCGACGTTGGCTAAGGGGAGGGCAGTCCTTGAGGTGTCGCTGACAAATGTTCGTGGCAGGCCAGCCATTGGCCTTGTTCCGGTTGTTTGCGAAATACAATGGTTTCGCGCTCCTGGCTAAAGAGAAGCTCCCCTTGCATGCGCAGCTCGGTGGCCACGTCATGGATGAAAATCGCCACGTCGCCCTGCAGGCTGACGAAGGCGTTGCTCGAGGTGCACGACAGCACCTCGAAGCCATCCTCCGCCCGCCAGTTGTCCCACAACGCCTGATAGGCGTCGCGTGACAGCAGTGGCTGTTCGAGGGTGTAGAAGACGAAGCTGGCATCGGCGCTGAACGCGCCGAAGTAGGCTTCGCGATCGTTGGCGGCGAAGGCGGCCACCAGCTCGGCGGCGGCCTTGAGTACCTGGTCACGGTCGTTCATGGCGACTCCTCAGCGGTGGGCTACGCCGGGCAGTACGCAGAGCATCTCGTACAGCAGGTTGGCGCCGAGCAGCGAGGTGTTGCCGGTGGTGTCGTAGGGTGGCGAGACTTCCACCAGGTCGCAGCCGACCAGGTCGAGGCCCTGGCAACCGCGGACGATCTCGATCGCCTGGATGGTGGTCAGGCCGCCGATTTCCGGGGTGCCGGTACCGGGCGCCCAGGCCGGGTCGATGCCGTCGATGTCGAAGCTCAGGTACACCGGGCCGCCGCCGACTTTTTCGCGAACTTCAGCCATCAGCGGGGCGAGGGATTTGTGCCAGCACTCTTCGGCCTGGACCACGCGGAAGCCCTGCTTGCGGCTCCAGTTGAAGTCTTCGGCGGTGTAGCCCTGGGCGCGCAGGCCGATCTGTACCACCCGGTCGCAGTCCAGCAGGCCTTCTTCCACGGCACGGCGGAAGGTGGTGCCGTGGGCGATTTTCTCGCCGAACATGTGATCGTTGACATCGGCGTGGGCGTCGATGTGCACCAGGCCGACCTTGCCGTGTTTCTTGTGGATGGCCCGCAGGATCGGCAGGGTGATGGTGTGGTCGCCGCCCAGGGTCAGTGGGATGACCGGGTGTTCGAGGATGGCATCGTAGGACTCTTCGATGATGCGCACGGCGTCCAGCAGGTTGAAGGTGTTGATCGCCACGTCACCGATGTCGGCTACCGACAGCGAATCGAAGGGCGCGGCACCGGTGGCCATGTTGTACGGGCGGATCATCACCGATTCGGCGCGGATTTCCCGCGGGCCGAAGCGGGTCCCGGCGCGCAGCGAGGTGCCGATGTCCAGCGGGATGCCGATAAACGCGGCGTCGAGGCCGGCGGCCGATTGCAGGTGCGGGAGGCGCATCATGGTGGCGATACCGCCGAAGCGCGGCATTTCGTTACCGCCCAGTGGTTGGTGAAGAATCTTGTCCACGGGTAAGCCTCATCATTTATTTTGGTTATCAGGGGGCGATTCTGCGAAAGGCGCCGGGCGGGAAGAATCGCTGACGGCAAATAGTTAGTTCAGGTTTTTCTAAACTAATGGGAAACTGGGCGGACAGAATTGTTTCCGGCACTGCAGACTTTCTCCAGGAACTCCCATGGCCAACGCTTTACCCGACCTCAAACTATTGCGCGTCTTCGTCAGCGTGGTCCGGCACCAGGGCTTCGCCAACGCCCAGCAGGAGCTCAATCTCTCGACCTCGGCCATCAGCACCTACATGAGCCAGCTGGAAGCGTCCCTGGGCCTGGTCCTGTGTCATCGCGGGCGCGGCGGTTTCAGCCTGACCAGCAAGGGCGAGTTGTTCCACCAGGAAACCCTGCGCCTGCTGGGCGAGCTGGAAGGTTTCGAGCAATACGCCGCGGCCCTCAAGGGTGAATTGCGCGGCACCTTGAACCTCGGCGTGATCGATTCCACGGTCAGCGAGCCGGCGTTGCCCCTGGCCGAGGCCATCGGCGCCTACAGCCAGGAGCACCCGGCGGTGCACCTGCACCTGTCGGTGATGAGCCCTTACGAATTGCAGCTCGGTGTGCAGGACAATCGCCTCGACCTGGCCATCGGTGCTTTTTCCACGCGCATGAGCGGGCTGGTCTACCAGCCGCTGTACCGCGAGCAGCACTGGTTGTATTGCAGCAACCGGCATCCGCTGTACAACGAACGGCGTATCCCGGAACAGGTGATCACCCAGCAACGCATGGTCGGACGCGGTTACTGGAGCCAGGCCGAGCTGGCCCGCCATGGCTTCAAGCACAGCGCGGCGACGGTGGAAAGTATGGAGGCGCAATTGATCCTGGTGTTGTCCGGCGCCTACATCGGTTACCTGCCGGAACACTACGCCCAGCCCTGGGCCGACAAGGGTGACCTGCGGGTGCTGCTGCCGGCGACCTTCGGCTACCAGGCGCCGTTCTCCATGATCCTGCGTCGGGGTCGCAGTCGCGAGCCGTTGATCCAGACCTTCCGCGACCTGCTCAAAGCGCAGCTCAACCAGCCCTGATCGGTACTCACTCAATGTCCAGAGCCCGTTGCGAACGCTGCCTGCGTCCCGAAAGCCATTGCCTGTGCGCACTGATCCCACAATTGGACAGTCGCACCCGCGTGCTGCTGTTGCAGCACCCCAGCGAGGTCAACCATGCCTTGAACACTGCCCGGTTGGCGGCGCTGGGGTTGACCAATGCCGAGTTGCGGGTGGGTGAGGTGTTCGAGGATCTGCCCCAACTGCTGCAACAGCCCGGTTACCAGGCGAAATTGCTGTTCCCGGCAGACGATGCGCAGCCCTTGCAGGCTTATGTGGCCGCACCGAGCGAGTTGCCACTGTTGCTGGTGGTGCCCGACGGCACCTGGCGCAAGGCGCGCAAGATGCTCTACCTCAATCCATTGCTGGCGGCGTTGCCACGGGTGACGCTGGGGGCGGGGGCGGTGTCGCGCTACCGATTGCGCAAGGCGCCGGAGCCGGGTGCACTGTCGACGGTGGAAGCGATTGTCCAGGCGCTGGAAACCCTTGAGGCTCCAGTTTCGTTCGCAGGGTTGCTGCGACCGTTCGAGGCGCTGATCGAAGGGCAGATTCGGGCGATGGGTGAAGAGACTTTCCTGCGCAACCATGAAAAAAAACGCCCGGCAGTGCCGGGCGATTGAGTTCATGCCGTCAGCCGACTCAGTGATGACGTGGCTTGAGGATCGCCGGCTTTTCGTCCGGGGCGTTGCACAGCAGGTACAGCGCGGTCAGGGCTTCCGGGATCTGTACGATCATGTCGTCCATCAGGTTGGCATCGGCGGCGATATCGGCGAACTCGGGTTGTTCATCGAACAGGCCGGAACCGACCATGATCGGCAGGAGCATTTCGCTGACTTCGTCTTCGGCGGTTTCGAACCAGGCCTCTTCACGCAGGAACACCCCTTCCATGAAGCCGATGCACCAGCCGCGCAGCTCGGAGTCGTCCGGGTCGTCGCCCAGGTCCAGGTCGCAGGGCAGCTCGAACTCTTCGTCGGATGCCAGTTGGCGGGCGATATGGGCCTTGAGCTGGATCAGCGTGGTTTCGATCTCTTCGCGCTGGGCGGCGTCGCTGTAGTGCGGCTCCTCGGCGAACAGGGCGTCGATCCATTCCCGATCGGGGACGATCTCGGCACAGATCGACAAGGCGGTCAGGTAGCCGTGGGCGGCGACATAGTCCAGCGCCTCTTCGTGCAGCTCGTCGGCGTCGAGGAAGGCTTGCAGGCGGGTGAGTTGCTCAGCGAAGGACATTGAGGGGCTACCTTGGGAATAAACGATAGGCAATTCTAGGCGTTCTTGAGCCCTCAGGCCAGCAAGCACTGAATTCCGTTAACCGACCGGCATCGCCCATTGCCATCGGGCGCTCGGGTATACTGCCGCGTTTTGTGATGCGCTGCTGACCCTCGGGGCAGTTGGGAAATGCCTGCTTACGGATTATTTCGTGAAATTGGCGAGTTTTCAGCCAGCCTTTGAACAAGCGTTTCGATGATTTTTGGAGTGGCTATGCTCGAACAGGCTCAACGCGTCCTCAAGGACATCTTCGGTTACGACAGCTTCCGTGGTCGCCAGGGTGCCATTATTGAGCGCGTGGCCAATGGCGGCGATGCCCTGGTGCTGATGCCGACTGGTGGCGGCAAGTCGCTGTGCTTCCAGGTCCCGGCGCTGCTGCGCGAGGGCCTGACGGTGGTGGTCTCGCCTTTGATCGCGCTGATGGACGACCAGGTGGCGACCCTCGAGGAACTGGGCGTCGCCGCTGCGGCGTTGAACTCCACGCTGAGCGCCGAACAGCAGCGTGAGCTGGCGGCGCGGATACGTCGCGGCGAAGTGAAAATGCTCTACCTGGCCCCCGAGCGCCTGGTGCAGCCACGCATGCTGTCGTTCCTGCAGAACCTCCAGATCGCCCTGTTCGCCATCGATGAGGCCCACTGCGTGTCGCAATGGGGCCACGACTTCCGCCCCGAGTATCTGCAACTCGGCCAGTTGGCCGAGCTGTTCCCTGATGTGCCGCGTATCGCCCTGACCGCCACCGCCGACAAGCGGACCCGCGAGGAAATCGTCAATCGCCTGCATCTGCAGAATGCCGAGCGCTTCCTCTCCAGCTTCGACCGGCCGAATATCTTCTACCGCATCGTGCCCAAGGAGCAGCCGCGCAAACAGCTGCTGGCATTCCTTTCGCAACGGCGCAGCGACGCCGGGATTGTCTACTGCCTCTCGCGCAAGAAGGTCGATGAAGTCGCCGCGATGCTGTGTGAACAGGGCTTTCCGGCACTGCCTTACCACGCCGGGCTGGCCAGCGATGTGCGCGCTGCCAACCAGAAGCGCTTCCTCAACGAGGAAGGGCTGATCATGGTCGCGACCATCGCCTTCGGCATGGGCATCGACAAGTCCAACGTGCGCTTTGTCGCCCACCTCGACCTGCCCAAATCCCTGGAAGCCTACTACCAGGAAACCGGTCGGGCCGGCCGCGACGGCCTGCCGGCGGATGCCTGGATGGCGTATGGCTTGCAGGATGTGGTGATGCTCAAGCAGATGCTGCAGAACTCCGAGGGTGATGAACGGCACAAGCGCCTGGAGCACCACAAGCTCGACGCCATGCTGGCCCTGTGCGAAGAAACCCGCTGCCGTCGCCAGACCCTGCTCGCCTATTTCGATGAAGACATGCCGCAACCCTGTGGGCATTGCGACAACTGCGTCGATGGCGTGCAGACCTGGGATGCCACCGAACCGGCGCGCCAGGCGCTGTCGGCGATCTTCCGCACCGGCCAGCGGTATGGCGTCGGACACCTGGTGGATGTGCTGCTGGGCAAGGAAAACGACAAGGTGCGCAGTTTCGGCCATCAGCACCTGACGGTGTTCGGCGTCGGCAAGGCGCTGGCTGAAGGCGAATGGCGCACGCTGTTCCGCCAGCTGGTGGCCCGCGGGTTGGCCGATATCGACCTGGAAGGCTACGGCGGTCTGCGCCTGAGCGATAGCTGCCGGCCTCTGCTCAAGGGCGAAGTGAGCCTGGAGCTGCGCCGCGACCTCAAGCCGCAGACCACGGCCAAAAGCGTCTCCGCCAGTCCCGCCAGCCAATTGGTGCGTGGCGAGGAGCGCGAACAGTGGGAAGCCCTGCGGGCCCTGCGGCGCAAGCTGGCGCAGGAACATGGCGTGCCGCCCTATGTCATTTTCCCCGACTCCACCTTGCTGGAAATGCTCCGCAGCCAGCCGACGTCCCTGGCGGAAATGGCCAAGGTCAGCGGTATCGGCGCACGCAAGCTGGAGCGTTACGGCGAGGCGTTCCTCGAAGTCCTCGGCGGCGAGGCCGAAACCCCAAAAGCCGTGGCCGACATCCGTCACGAATTGATCAGCCTGGCCCGGGCCGGCATGACGCCGTTGCAGATCGCTGGCCAGTTGCAGTGTTCGGAAAAGAATGTCTACACCCTGCTGGCCGAAGCCGTCGGCCGCCAGGAACTGTCGCTGGAACAGGCGCTGGACTTGCCGGAGGACCTGTTGGGGGAAATCCAGGACGCCTTCCTCGACGGCGAAGGCGAACTGCCCCCCGTGACCGCCATTGCCGAGCTGTTTGCCGGGCGTGTGCCGGAAGGGGTTCTGTACTGCGTGCGGGCCGCCTTGCAGGCCGAATTTGAAATGTGAGGTCGGTATTGTTCCCGGTCACTGTTCTATTCACGACAAGTAACGATTCAGCGCTGAGCAAGCCTTGCCTCCGGGCATGGGCCATGCTTAGCTGACTAATAATTAGTTTTGTCTATTTTAAGTCTAACCCTGAGTGTTTTATGCCGTTGATCGATGAACACCGTTTTGGCATGCAGTTGGCGCATATGTCGCGAGGCTGGCGCGCGGAACTGGATCGCCGTCTGGCGGGCCTGGGCTTGTCCCAGGCGCGCTGGCTGGTCTTGCTGCACCTGGCACGTTTTACCGAGGCCCCGACCCAGCGTGAGCTGGCCCAGAGCGTGGGAGTTGAAGGGCCGACCCTGGCACGTCTGCTCGACAGCCTGGAAACCCAGGGGCTGGTCCAGCGCCAGGCCGTGCTGGAAGACCGCCGGGCGAAGAAAATCCTCCTGAGTGCCTCGGCACGGCCCTTGATTGAACAGATCGAGACCATCGCCACCGCCTTGCGCCATGAGCTGTTCGTCGGTGTCGACGATGAAGAGCTGCGGATCTGCATGCGGGTCCATAGCCGGATCCTGACCAATCTGGAAAAATCTTGAGGCATTCCCAGGCTCTCGGGCTTGGGGAGTCCTCAGCGAGTTTGGGAAAGCCTTCAACGAATTTTGATAGTCTTTGCGCTGCAGACTATAAGAGTTATTGGTTCTGTGTATTGTGTCGGTGTCCGGCCCGCGCGCGCGGGCCGTCACGCCAGTAAGGGATGCTCATGCTCGAGAGTTTGCAGTCCGCGTTGCGGTGCTCCATTGGAAAATCCACCCTGACCCGGGCTCGCCTCTTGGCCATGCTGGCCGGTGGGTTGTTGTATTCGGCGCTGGCTCCGGCCATGGGCCTGGGGGATATCACCCTGCATTCGGCGCTCAATCAGCCGCTGAATGCGGAAATCGCCCTGATCGAGCCGGGCGACCTGGCCGACGGCGAACTGTCGGTCAGCCTGGCGACTCCCGAGGAGTTCTCCCGGGCGGGCGTCGAACGGGTGTTCTTCCTCAATGACCTGCGCTTTACCCCTGTGTTGCGGGGCAACAGCAGTGTTATCCAGGTGCAGAGCAACAAGCCGGTCAGCGAACCTTTCCTGAATTTCCTGGTGCAGGTCAACCGGCCCAACGGGCGCTTGCTGCGCGAATACACCGTGCTGCTCGATCCGCCGGGCAACCTGCCGGCCGGTTACAGCTTGCCTGCTCGCAGCGCTGCTCCTGAGCAACCGGCTTCGGTGGCGAATATCCCGCCGCCGCCTGCGCTGCAAGGCAAACACTACACCGTGGTCAAGGGCGACAACCCCTGGGTGATTGCCAAGCGACTGCGCGAAGCCGGCAGCCAGGCGTCGGTCAATGAACTGTCCCAGGGCATTCGTGCGCTGAACCCGGGCAGCGACCGTTTGCGGGTCGGCCAGAGCCTGTTGTTGCCGGACGTTGCAGTGGTTGCGACCCCGGCGTCTTCTGGGGCTCCGACCTTGGCCGTGGCCGCTACGGCCACCGCGGCTGCCGCCACGCAGAATGCGGTTGCTGCCGTGACCGAGACAGCGCAAAACGCCGAGGAACTGGCCAAGGCCGCCCTGGAAAACCAGCAGTTGCAGAAGACCGTCGAGGATCTGCAGGTCAGGCTGAAGGCGCAGGACGAGATGATTGCCAGCAGCCAGAAGCAGAGCGTCGAATTGCAGACACAACTCGCCGAGCTCAAGACCAAGGCTGCAGCGCCGGCACCCGCCGTGGTGGCCGCGCCAGTGGTGCTGCCGACACCGGCCACCGAGACTGTCGATGGCCCGAACTGGCTACTGTGGGGGGCGGTGTTGCTGCTGATCGCACTGCTGGCCGTGGCCTTTATCCTGCGGCGCAACCGCCAGCAGGCTGAGCAGGCACCCGAGGCCGTGCCTCCGGTGGCCCCGCCTCCGGAACCTATGGTCAGTCGCGTGGTAACGCCGGCCCAGCCGACCAAGGCGGCAACGCCCGCGCCGACGCGGATCGAACCGGTGGTGGCACCGGCTGTGGTGGCCTCGCGTCAGTCCAGCGAAGTGCCGGACGCTCTTGAAGGCGTGAGCATCTATATCGCCTATGGCCGCTTCAGCGAAGCGGCGGGCATTCTGCGCGAAGCCATGCTCAAGGAGCCCGAGCGCACGGACTTGCACCTGCGCTTGCTCGATGTGTTGGCCCAGCAGGGCGACAGTGCGGCTTACGCGACGGAAGAGCGCAAGCTGCTGGAGGCCGGGTTCAACGAGTCGGCCCTGCAGGAGTTGCGCGCCAAGTATCCGAAACTGCAAAGCGCTGCCGCAGCGCCAGTCCAAGCCCCAACCCCAGCCGCTGCGTCCCCGGCAGCCGTTCTGGCGGCGGCCGGCGCTGTGGCAGCGGCCACGCCGGTATTGGCAGCACACTGGAATGAGCCGGCTGAGGAAACGACTGCAACCGCCCCTGTCGCGGACAAGCCGTTGGAGGATGAATTCCAGCTCAACCTCGATGACCTGTCCATGGACGCCGACTGGGACCTGGTCAGCCCGTTCGACAATACGCCCCATCCCCGCAGCAAGACCGCCGAAGAGCCGGTTTTGCCTGTCGAGCTGGAGCCTGAGCCCGAGCCGATCTTCACCAAGAGCTTCAATGAACTTCCGGAAGTGTTCGAGATGCCGGACGAGCAGTTCCTCAGCGATTTTTCCGAGCTTGAGTCCGAGCCTGCACCCGCGCCCGTTGGCGAAGTGGAGTTGAGCCTGCCAGAAGGCGGGGACTCACTGGACGACGCGTTTCTCGATGGTTTCATGAGCGATTCCGAGCCCCTGGACATCGAGCCCCTGGAAGTCGACTTCGACAGCCTGGAGCTCGAGCAGGCTTCGGCCAGCAAGCTTGAGCGGGCGCAAACCTGTATCAATGTCGGCGACCTGGACCATGCCAGCCAACTGCTTCTCGAGCTGCTGCGCGAAGGCGATGAGCCCCTGAAGCAAACGGCTCGTTCCCTGCTGGCCAGTATTCGCTGATACGGCTCGCCCCTGCGAACATCAGAAGGTCTGTCCCAGATTCAGGTACAGCGCCTTCTGATTGTCGTCATTGAGGCCATAGCTGAAGTTCAACGGCCCCAAGGGGGTGTCGAAGCCCAGGAACACACTGGCGGCGTTGATGTAGCCGGTGTCGAATTGATTGTCGTTGTTCCAGGCCCGGCCACGTTCCAGCGAGGCGCCGAGGTACAGGGGAAAATCCAGCGGCAGGTAGGCCCGGGGTGTCAGTCGGCGGTAGTAGACCGCGCGCATCAGGCTGATGTTCTGCCCGGCAATCGAATCCTGGCGGAACCCCGACAACTGCCGTGCACCCCCCAGCAGGAAACTCGAAGTGACCACTTCGGCGTTGTCCAGGGTGCGCCCGTAGCGCCCGCCGAGGATCCAGGTGTTCGGTCCCTCGCTCAGGGCCTTGTCCAGGCTGAACTCCCACTGCCGGTAGCGTTGGGTCGAACCCAGGCTCGGGTCGAACTCGCGCAGGGTCAGGTTGATGTTCTCCCCGGTATGCGGGAAGTAGACGTTGTCCAGCGAGTCGAAGGAATATTTGAGCGCGTAGAAACCTTCGCTGAAACTCACCCGCGGCAGGCTGCGATCGCCGATCTTCACGTCGGCGTTGCCCCAGGCCTCGCCGATACCCAGGCGGATCTCGCCGTTGTTGGCGATCTGCCGACCGATGTTCAAGCCGAAGCCATACCGTTCCAGGCGGTACTCGGCAATCGGATCGTTATCCAGGGTTGCTTCCACATTCTGCGTTTGCAGGTTCACATAGGGCGCGACGAAGTAGCGCGAGCCGGTGTCCAGCGGTTGGTAGAACTCACTGTAGAGATCCTGCTGATCGCCGATCTGGGCCCGGGTCAGCCACTCGCCGCCGAGGCTGTTGATGCCGTTGACCCGATAGCTGGCGCCGATATTGAAGGCGCTGTCGCCACGCATGTCATCCGACAGGTTCAAGCCCAGGCGCAGGTAGTCGGTGCCGCTGCGTTTGCCCCGGGCACTGATGACCAGGGTGTGTTCCTGGCCCTTGCGCGCGACCCGGTATTGTACCTGCTCGAAGTAGTCCAGGCCGTAGAGGGTGCCCATGTCGATGCGCAGGCGGTCGAGGTCCAGCGGTTCGCCGAGGGGTTGGCGAATGTAGTAGCGGATCACCGCGTCGCTGACCTTGGAGTCGTTCTCGATCCTGATCGTATTGATCACCGGCGTGCGTTGCTCGGGGGCGCGGGCGGCGACCAGTTCGGCATCGGGGTTGGGCGGCGGGCGCAAGCCGGCCAGGCGCGCGTCGAGAATGCGCGTGGCGCGATAACCGGCGTCGATGATGTCCTGGGCGCGGCCGAAGTCGGTGCTGCCGTAACTGGCCAGCGCCGGCTGGATCAGGATGTCGTTGCGGTGCAGCGTGGCCAGTTGTTCTTCGGAGTTGCGCCGGGTCATCAGGGTGATCGACTGATTGAGGACATCGACCACGGTCGCCAGTTGCTTGCGTGAACGCAGCGGGGTGCCGATATCGACCACGATGGCGATGTCGACGCCCATCTCGCGCACCACATCCAGCGGGATATTGTCGGTCATGCCGCCGTCCACCAGCAGGCGCCCGTCCAGCTCGACCGGGGCGAACACCGCCGGGATCGACATGCTGGCGCGGACCACCTGGGGCAGGTGGCCGCGGCGGAACACGACTTTTTCGCCACTGGCGATATCGGTGGCGACCGCGCGAAAGGGGATCGGCAGCTTGTCGAAATCGCGGGTGCCGCTGGCATGGGCGAGCATGCTTTCCAGCAGCAGGGCCAGGTTCTGGCCCTGGATCACCCCCAACGGCAGGCCCAGGCTGCCGTCGTCGCGGAAACTGAGTTGCTGTTTGACCAGGAAGTCGCGGTCATCCTGTTTGCGCCGAAACGGCACGTCTTCCCGGGGCGGGGCGTCGGACAACGCCTGTTTCCAGTCGATGCCCAGGGCAAGCTTTTCCAGCTCGTCGATCTTGTAGCCCGAGGCATACAGCCCGCCGATCACCGCGCCCATGCTGGTGCCGGCAATGGCATCGATCCTGATGCCCTGTTCTTCCAGGGCCTTGAGCACGCCGATATGGGCCAGGCCACGGGCGGCTCCGCCGGACAGCACCAGGCCGATCTTCGGTCGCGGCGGTTCGGCGGCTTGCAGCGCCAGGGGCAGTAAACAGAGGAGCAGGCAGGACAACAGACGGCGCATCATCATCTCAGGACAGGGGCGATAAAAAGGTCGCTATTATAGCGACGACCTTTCCTTCCAGAGCCCGGTGCAATCATGACCGCACGTAAACCGCATATCGTCATCACCTACTGCACTCAGTGCCAATGGCTGTTGCGTGCCGCCTGGCTGGCCCAGGAACTGCTCAGCACCTTCGCCGACGATCTCGGCCAGGTGGCCCTGGAACCGGGGACCGGCGGGGTGTTCCGGATCACTTGCGACGAAGTGCAGATCTGGGAGCGCAAGGAGGACGGCGGCTTTCCCGAAGCCAAGGTACTCAAGCAGCGGGTACGGGACCGGATCGACCCCGAGCGTGACCTCGGGCACAACGACCGGCCCCGATAGGCGCGGACTTACGACGGGCTCAGCTTCGACTTGATAAGCCCGACGATGACCATCAGTACCCCACCGCCCACGCCGCCGCTGGCAATGCTGCCGAGGATCGAGGTCAGGTCCAGTGCGCCGTTACCGCTGCCCACGCTGCCGTTGGTGAAGAGATCGAGCAACTGCCCGCCGAGACCGCCACCTAGAATGCCGAGGATGGAATTGATGACCGGGCCCAGGTTGTATTTCTGCAGGACCGACCCGGCCACGTTACCGCCCACGGCGCCGCTGATGGCTTGAATCAAAAGACTGACGATGTCCATGGATGAAACCCTCCAACATGTTGATAGGAGGGCCGCTCGAATCGAGTCGATTCAGGGGGGAATCACTGCTGCTGTCGTCGAGAAACCCTGATCTCCGTGAACGACAGCAAACTGTTGCGGATGTCACCAGTATAGGCGGATTGGGTTTTCGTCAATGTACTGACGCGGCTTCCTGGTTTTCCCGCGGTGCGGCCGCTGCGCCCAGACGGCTGGACACCACGATGGCGAGAATGATCAGGGCGCCGCCGATCAACATGCGCAAGGTCGGGTTTTCGCCGAACAGCAGCCAGGCCGCGGTGATTCCGTACACCGGCTCCAGGGCAAAGACCACCGCGGCGGTGCGTGCCTTGATCACCGCCAGGCTGGCCACGAACAGACTGTGGGCCACAGCCGTGCAGAACACCCCGAGCAGGCCGATCCACAACCAGTCCAGCGCCGGCACTTGCGCAAGTCCAGGGGCGGCCCAGGGCAGCAGGCAGACGGCGACCACCAGGTTCTGGCACAACGCTGCCTGCACGGCGGAAATCCGTCCGGAGCCGGCGCGATTGGCCAGCGACAGCAGTGAGAACAGCAGGCCGGACAGCACGGCCCAGAGCAGTCCGCCGGTGGCCTGGCTGGCGAGGTCGAAGTCCGGCGTGACCAGCACCAGGCCGATGCTCACCAGCACCACCAGCAGGATTTCATTGAAGCGGATACGTTCGCGGAAGATCAGCCCTTCGAGAAGCACCGTAAAGGCCGGAAAGCTGGCGAAACCCAGGGTCGCCACGGCCACGCCGGCGACTTTCACCGCAATGAAGAAGCTGACCCAGTGCCCGGCCAGCAGCAGCCCGCTGAGCAGCAGGCGCCGCCAGTCCTGTGCCTGCAACGGTTGCCAGCGATGGTTGCGGGCCAGGCGGGCGAACAGGCTGAGGGCGAGCACGGCAAAGATGGCCCGGCCGAAAACGATGATCGCCGGGGCGGCGCTCGCGAGTTTGCCGAACACGCCGGTCAGGCCAAACATCAATGCGCCGATATGCAGGGCGCCCAGGGCGGAACGGGGAGTCATGGCGGTCCTTGAAAACGCTGACAGACAGAGCCGCAGTCTAGAGGGCGGCCGCTACGCCTGTCTGTCGCGTGCCTGCTGTCGTTTGTCTCAGGACTCGCGTCTTAGCGCGCCGGGCGTGCGGCCGAATTCACGGAGTACGGCGGCGGCAAAGGCGCTTTGCGACTGGTAGCCGACGCGGCTGGCGATCTCGCCGATCGGCAAGGCCGACTCACGTAGCAGCCCCAGGGCGATATGCAGGCGACGGCTGCGCAGATAGTCCATGGGCGTCTGCCCGCATTCGGCGACAAAGCGCGTATGCAGGCGGGCGCTGGACAGGTTGGCAATACGCGCCAGATCGGTCACCTGCAGCGGGTGGGCCAGGTGGCGATCGATATGGGCGTTGAGGGCGGCCAGGGGCAGGCGCTTGCCGCCGAATGGGCGGCTGCCGGGGCTGTTCAGGCTGGCGAGCAGCAGCACCGCGCCCTGTTGCGCGATCAGCGGGTCGTCCACGGGGCTCGCCGCCAGCCACTGCACCAGTTGGCTCTGGGCGGCGTCGAGGGTTCGTGGCCCGGCGGTGTCGAGCAGACGCCGGCTGGCCTCGGCATGGTCGCCGAGGGTGTTCAGCAACCAGCGTTCGTCCGGCACATCCAGCACCAGGCAACGGCTGCCGTTGGGGCTGGCGCAGACGTGATGGGCGTCGCAGGGAATCACCGCGACGCTTTGCTGCACCACCTGGCTGCCGTGGCCCTCGATCTCGAAGTCGAGCCGGCCGGACAGGCCGAACACCAGCTGCGCATGGGCGTGGCTGTGGTTGATCAGGTCGGGGCTGTAGTGGCGCAGGGTCAGGATCGGTCCCATCGCGGTCTCCTTGGCGTCGTCGCAGTTTACACCGCTTGCCGTCCGGGCGGTTGTCATCGGACTGCCATGTAGCTGTCATGGACTATTAACTGCCCCGGTGCAAGCTCAGGAAAAATCCGGAGAATGCCCATGACCCGTGCGGAGCTCGCCAAACCCAGCCGTAAGCAACGTGTGCGAACCCTGTGGATTTCCGACGTGCACCTGGGGACCCGGGACTGCCAGGCCGAACATCTGTCGCAGTTTCTCAAGGGCTATCAGGCCGACCGTATCTACCTGGTGGGCGATATCATCGACGGCTGGAAGATGCGCGGCGGCATGTACTGGCCGCAAGCGCATACCAACGTGATCCGCCGGCTGCTGACCATGAGCAAGCGTGGCACCGAGGTGATCTATGTCACCGGCAACCACGATGAGTTCCTGCGCCGTTACTCCAAGCTGATCCTGGGCAATATCCAGCTGGTCGACGAAGCGGTGCACCACACTGCCGACGGGCGCAAGCTGCTGGTGATCCATGGCGACCAGTTCGACGTGATCACCCGTTATCACCGCTGGTTGGCGTTCCTCGGCGATTCGGCCTACGAGTTCACCCTGACCCTCAATCGCTGGCTGAACCATTGGCGGGCCCGCTACGGTTATGGCTACTGGTCTTTGTCGGCCTACCTCAAGCACAAGGTCAAGACCGCGGTCAGCTTTATCAGCGACTTCGAAGAGGCCATCGCCCATGAATGCGTGAAGCGCGGGCTGGACGGGGTGGTCTGCGGGCATATCCACCATGCCGAGATCCGCAAGGTCGGCGCAGTGGACTACCTCAACTGCGGCGACTGGGTCGAATCCTGCACCGCCCTGATCGAACACTGGGACGGCACCATCGAGCTGTATCGCCTGGCGGATGCCCAGGCGAAAGAGGCGCAGCTCAAGCTGGAGCTGGAGAAAGTCGCCGAGTTGGGGTGACCCCGCCGTTATCACTCCGTCCGTGGGACCCGCGCATACGGACTTGCCCCCTGGCTTGCCAGTGCGGCCAACGCGACCACTGTAGCCCGCTTGCCGGCGATGAGGCCGTTGCGGCTGCCATCGTCAGCAAGCCAGCCCCCCCGGGCCTAAAACGGCACCTTGCCGAGGATCATGTCGCGAAACATGACGAAGTCACCGAGCAGACTGTAGAAGGGATGTTCAAAGGTGGCCGGGCGGTTCTTCTCGAAGAAGAAATGGCCGACCCAGGCGAAGCCATATCCAGCCACTGGTACCGCCAGCAGCAACCCTCCCGAGGCGCGACCGATGGCCAGCGCCAGGAAAAAGATCACCAGGCTGGTGCCGATGAAATGCAGCCGACGGCAGGTACTGTTGCCATGTTCGCTCAGGTAGTAGGGATAGAACTCTGCGAAACTATTGAATCTTTTAATGTTTTCCACGGGTAACTCTCCGCGTTGACGACCTCGCCCACGGTGGTTTCCACGGGGAGCATATTTGAGTCTAGAGTGATTGGCAGCGGCTACCAGTGACAATAGGCGCCACTTTAGTATCCTTAGGCCACTAGTCGTCCTATACGACTTATCATGCAAGAAAAGGCCATGAGCGAGAGAACGACTTCTGCAAGCTGGGCGATGGGGATTGTCAAGGCGCTGGAGATGGATGGCCTGGATTGTCGCGTCCTGTTCAGGCAGCTTGGGCTCGATTATGCGGCCCTGGACGATCCCGATGCGCGCTTTCCCCAGGATTCGATGACGCGCCTCTGGCAACGCGCGGTGGAGCTTTCCGGCAACCCGGCGATTGGCCTGAACATGGGCCGGGTGGTGCGCCCTGCGTCCTTTCATGTCGCCGGTTACGCGCTGATGTCCAGCCAGACCCTGGCCGAGGGTTTCAGGCGCCTGGTGCGTTATCAGCGGATCATCGCCGAAAGCGCCGACTTGAGTTTTCGTCTCCTGCCCGAAGGTTATGCGCTGATCCTGACGGTGCACGGCGACCATCTGCCACCCACCCGCCAGAGTGCCGAGGCCTCCATGGCCTGTGCCCTGGCGCTGTGCGGCTGGCTGACCGGACGGACCTTGCAGCCGCGCAAGGTGCTGCTGCAGGGGGCTGCGCCGGAGGATATCGGTCCTTACAGGGAGGTGTTCCATGCGCCGCTGGTGTTCAACGCACCCTACGATGCGCTGATCTTCGAGCAGGCCGACATGGAGGCGCCGTTGCCGACCGCCAACGAAGCCATGGCCTTGCTCCACGACCGCTTTGCCGGTGAATACCTGGCGCGGTTCTCGGAAAGCCGGGTGACCCACAAGGCGCGCCAGGTGTTGTGCCGCCTGCTGCCCCAGGGCGAACCCAAGCGCGAGGTGGTGGCGCAGACCCTGCACCTGTCCCAGCGCACCCTGCAGCGTCGTTTGCAGGAAGAGGGCACCAGTTTCCAGACGCTGCTCGACGATACCCGCCGCGAGCTGGCCGAGCAGTACCTGGCGCAGCCGCGCATGACCTTGCTGGAAATCGCCTACCTGCTGGGTTTCGCCGACCCGAGCAACTTTTTTCGCGCCTTCCGCCGCTGGTTCGAACTCACGCCCGGCGAGTACCGGGCGCGGCTGCTGGGGGCGGTGGCCTCGATCAATGACGCCAGAATGCGGGAATACACAGAACGAACACTGTGATGATTTCCAGCCGGCCGAGCAGCATGCCCAGGGACAGGATCCACTTGGCACCGTCCGGCAGGGTGGAGAAGTTGCCGGATGGCCCGATCACCTCGCCCAGGCCCGGTCCCACGCCGGAGACGGTACTGGCGGCGCCGGTAAGGGCGGTCATCCAGTCCAGGCCCAGTAGCGACAGGGCCAGGGCAATGGCGCAAATGGTGATGGCGAAGAAGAACGAGAAGGTCAGGATCGAACGCACGATTTCTTCGTCGAGGCGGTGACCATTGTATTTCTGCTTGATCACTGCCCGCGGATGGATCAGCTGGTTGAGGTTGGCCTTGAGCAGGATGTAGGCCACCTGGAACCGGAACACCTTGATCCCGCCGGCCGTCGAACCCGAGCAGCCACCGACGAAGCCCAGGTAGAAAAACAGCATCAGCGAGAAGTTGCCCCACAGGCTGTAGTCGCCCAGGGCGAAGCCGGTGGTGGTGACCACCGAGGTCACGTTCAGTGCCACATGGCGCAGGGCGTCGAGCCAGTGCAGGTTGGTGGTCCACCAGTACCAGGTGCCGAGTACCAGCCAGGTCACCAGCAACAAGCCGAGCAAACCCTGCACCTGCTGGTCCTTGAGCAGTGCCTTGCGGTGGCCACGCAAGGTTGCCACGTAGAGGGTGAATGGCAGGCTGCCGAGAATCATCACCACCACGGCGACCCAGTGCACCGCCGGTTGACTCCATTTGGCCAGGGACTGGTCCGAGGTGGAGAAACCACCGGTGGAAATCGCCGACATGGCGTGGTTGATCGCATCGAACAGGCTCATGCCGGCCCACCAGAACGCCAGGCTGCCGAGGAGGGTGATGCCGATATAGGCGGTGACGATCAGGCGCGCCACCATGTGCGAGCGCGGCATGACCTTTTGCGAACGGTCCGAGGATTCGGTCTGGAACAGGCGCATGCCGCCGATGCGCAGCAGCGGCAGGATCGCCACCGCCATGCCGATAAAGCCGATCCCGCCGAGCCAGTGCAGCAGCGAACGCCAGATCAGGATGCCCGGGGACATGTTGTCCAGGCCGCTGAGCACGGTCGAGCCGGTGGCGGTGATGCCCGACATGCTTTCGAAAAAGGCGTCGGTGTAGCTGGTGTGGAGGGTCAGCACGAAGGGCAGCGCGGCGAAAATGCACACCACCACCCAGCTTGAAACTGTAAGAAGGTACATATCCCGGGGGCGCAGGTGCACCTGTTCCGGGCGACCGCGGATCACCAGCGCCAGGCCGGCGAGGAAGGTGATCGTACTGGCCCAGAGAAAGGCCGGCAGGTCGCCGGTGCGTTCGAAGATCAGCAGGACCAGCATGGGGATGGCCATGCTGACGGCGAGGGTAATCAGGAAGATGCCGATGATGAAACCGATGATGCGCAGGGTCGGCAACGCCATGAAATAAGCTCGGGAAAGGGGGACAGGCGCCATTTTACCTGTGACCCCGGTCATGTAAACCGGCACGGCCGCGCAGGATCTGGCTAGAATAGCCCGATCATTTTCCAGAGGAGGTGGCCGATGGAGGCTCTCGATAATTTGCTCAACCGTGTTTCCGCACCACGCTTGCTCGATCCGGCACCGACCCAGGCCCAGCGCGATCTCCTGTTCGCCGCCGCCATGCGCGCACCGGATCACGGGCAACTGCGGCCTTGGCGTTTCCTCACCGTGGAAGGCGCGGCCCGTGAGCAATTGGGTAGCCTGCTGGCCGAAGCCGTGCGCCTGCAAGAGGGCGAAGCGAACCCGGCGGCCATCGACAAAGCCCACGCCATGCCCCTGCGCGCACCGTTGGTGATTGTGGTGGTGGCCCGTTTGCAAGAGCACTTCAAGGTGCCGAAGTCCGAGCAGTTGCTGGCGGCCGGTTGTGCGGCCCATGGCATCCTGCTGGCGGCCCATGCCCAGGGGATCGGCGCGGTGTGGCGTACCGGCGACTTGTCCTATTCGCGCCATGTGGCCAAGGGCCTGGGGCTGGGCGACGACGAGGAAGTGATCGCCTTCCTGTACCTGGGCACACCGCAAAACGAACTGCGCCAGCCACCGAAGGTCGATCTGACGGAGTTTGTCAGCGCCTGGTCGGCTTGAAATGTTTTCTGAAGCTTCAGGCTGAGACAGCAGGCGTTCATAGGGCGTAAACTGGTTTGCGTCTACACCGGAGGCCATTATGAGCGCCCAACTATCCCCTATAGTGTCGGAATTCGAGACTGAAGAGCAGGCAGCCAGCTATGACCGTTGGTTTCGAGCCAAGGTGCAGGCTTCCCTGGATGACCCTCGCCCTAACGTTCCTCATGATGATGTGATGGCGGAAATGCGTGCCTTGATCGCTTCGAAGCGCGATAGGAACGACGCGGGTTGAGTGGCGGCCCGAAGCTCGGGCCGAACTCCGTGAGATTCTGAATTACATCGCTGATCGAAATATTGTGGCGGCCGAGAATTTAAACGACGCCATTGAGGCTGCGACCTCAGCTCTTCCTCGACACCCCTGCTTATATCGGTTTGGTCGTGTGCCTGGCACTCGTGAAATCATCGTGCATCCAAACTATCTGGTGGTTTACCGCATTACAGATTTCATCGAGATAGTCACCGTGCTGCACGCACGGCAAGAGTATCCCTGACAGCCACTTAAACCAGTGCCCCAGGCTCCAACGGCAGATCCAGCTTGGCGATAAACCCGCCTTCGGGGTGGTTCGCCAGCACCAGGCTGCCGCCATGCCGCTCCGCCGCCCGCCGGGCAATGGCCAGTCCCAGGCCGTGGCCCGGGGCGGTCTGTCCGGGCGCCCGGTAGAAGGGTTCACCCAATTGCGCCAGATGCGCGGCTTCCACGCCGGGGCCATGGTCGCGCACGCTGATTTCGATGCGTTCACCCTGACGTTGCGCAGTCAGCTCGATGGCCTGGCCCTCGGGATTGAAGCGCTGGGCGTTGCGCAGCAGGTTATCCACGGCGCGTTCGATCATGGTCGGCCAGCCCTTGAAGCTCAACGGCGGCTCGCTGTCGAAGTGCACCGTCTGTTCCGGACAGCCCTGGTTGGCGTCTTTCTGCAAGGTGGTGAGCAGCGCGGTGAGGTCGACCTCTTCGGCGCTGGCCTGGTCGGAGTCGACCCGGGCCAGGGTGAGGATTTCGCTGATCAGCGCTTCCAGTCGGTCGCACTCGCGGGTCAGGCGTGGCCAGAGTCGTTCGCGCTCCTCGGGGCCGGCGCGCTCGGCCAGGGCCAGGGCAATGCGCAGGCGTGCCAGTGGTGAACGCAATTCATGGGAGACATCCCGCAGCAGTTGGCGCTGGCTGCCGATCAGGCTTTGCAGGCGTGCACCCATCAGGTTGAAGTCCTTGGCCAGCACGCCGAACTCGTCGCGCCGCCCCGCCAGTTTTGCCAGGCTGTTCTGCTGGTAGGTGGTCTGCCCGAGGTCATGCACCGCACCACGCAGACGGCTCAAGGGACGGGTGATGGACAAGGTCACCAGCAGACTGAACAAGGTCAGCACCACCAGGGCAATCCCCAGGGCACTAAGGGGGCGCAACAGGCTTTCGCGGTGCCAGGCGTCCAGTTCCGGGTGGGGGATGCGATAGATCAGCAGGTAGGTCTCGCCGCTCTTCGGACTGGTGTATTCGACCGTCAGGCGCCGCCAGGGCAGCTTGCGGTCATCGTTGTTCTGGCGCGCTTCAAAGGCCGCGGCCCGACGTGGAAAGGTCCCGCGGACCAACGGATCGCCGCCTTCGTTAAGTACCTGCACATCAATGTGATAACGCTGCTTGCGCTGTTCCAGAATCGCCTGGGCGGCTTCTTCGCCCTGGCTTTCATAGGTTTGCGTCCATTCTTCGGCCAGGCTGTTCAGCCCCGGATGACGGCTGAGAATCCAGTTGTCCTGGTTGAGCACGTGCATGAGCAGAATCGATAGGCCCGCGACAAGGGCAATGGCCAGCCAGAAGCTGGCCAGGATGCGCCAGAACAGTGATCGCACAGCAAGTCCTCAACCAAACGCTACAAACGAAGAAAGCCCGACGGCGGTGGCCGTCGGGCTGGAGCATAAGCGGATTATTGCGCTTTTTGCGGTTGTTGCGCTTTCCAGGCTTTGAATTCGGTCCATTCGGCACGGCGCTCGGCCTGCTTTTTCTGCATTTCGTCGAAGGTCTTCTGCTGGTCAGGCGTCAGCAGGGCACGGATCTGGCCGTGGGTCTTCTGGCGTGCGGCATCCAGTTCGCCTTTGAAGGCTGCCTTGTCGGCAGGCGAGAGTTTTTCCAGATACTTGATGGCGATTGCCTTGCGATCATGGCGTTGTTCGCCAACCAGTTTGCGGATCTGCTGGCGCTGTTCCTTGGTCAGGTCCAGTTTCTGGAAGCCACCTTTGCCGTGATGCTGGCCGTGACCGTATTCCGGGCCGCCCATCGGGCCACCGTCTTGAGGCATGGCCATGGCCACGGTAGGGAGTGCAGCAGCGAACATCAGGGCGATAAGGGTCTTGCGCATGGTGTTTCTCCTTGTCTCGATTCCGGTCAGTCCGGATGAGTACAGATTAAGGAGTTCAAGGTCAGCGGCGGTCAGGGGAGGGTAAAGCTTGGGTAAAGACGGTTTTGCCCTGGGTTGACACTTGCGGGAGCAGCGCTCCCGCAGGGCGGTGAATCACAGGCTGTAGTAGTAACCGCGGCTACGCAGGGCGACGATGCGCGGGCGGCCGTCCGGGTGTGGGCCGATCTTCTTGCGCAGGTTGCTCACGTGCATGTCCAGGCTGCGATCGTACAAGGTCAGCTTGCGGCCCAGGGCGATCTGCGCCAGTTCCTGTTTGTCCAGGGGCTCGCCGGGTTGTTGCAGCAGGGCTTCGAGCAGGCGGCTTTCGGAGACGGTCAGGGTGTAATCCTGCTGGTCGATGGTGACCACGCCACGCACCGGGCTGAAACACAGGTCGCCCAGTTCCATCTGGCTCGGGGTCGCGGTCGGGTGGCTGCGGCGCAGCACGGCGCGCAGGCGTGCGGTCAGTTCCCGGGGATCGCAGGGCTTGGCCAGATAATCATCGGCGCCCAGCTCCAGGCCGAGGATGCGGTCCAGGGGTTCGCCACGGGCCGAGAGCATCACCACCGGCAACTCCGGGTGATCGTTGCGCAACTGCTTGAGCAGTTCCAGGCCGCTGCCATCGGGCAGCATCACATCCAGCACCACGGCGGCCGGGGCGCTGTCCGACAGGGCCTTGCGCGCGCTCTGGCCATCGTGGCAGGCGCGTACCTGGAAGCCTTCCTGGCTCAACCAACTGGTCAGGAGCTCACACAACTCCTGGTCATCGTCTATCAGTAACAGGTCGCTCATGACTCTCTCGATTACGGATCGCTAATGGCCGCTCAATTCAGCCATTGCCGACGTTGTCTACGTCCGCCACTGGCGAAGATACCGCAGAGCAGGGCCAGGAGTGCAACTCCCCCGCCGGTGACAAACCATTGCTGCTGATCGGTCAGCAGACGCGGTCCGGCACTGGCCTGGGCTTCCTTGAGTTGCAGCTTCAGGCGCTGGTTTTCCTGGCGCAGGCGGCTCAACTGGGCACTTTCGCGCTCGGCGTCGGCACTCTGTAATTGTTGTCTCAACTCTTCTCGTTGTCGCTCGCTTTCTTTCAAGCGTTGCTGCAAGTCGGTGATCTGGCCACCGGCACTCAAGGAGAGGGGGGTGGAGTTACTCGAACCCTGACTCTCTTCGGCGTGGGCGGCGGCCCCTATCGACAAGATGACCACTAGCAGCAACAACGAACCCTGGCGCATCGCAAACTCCTGATTCCAATCGGCATTGGGCAGGTTGTCGGCTGCTGAACGAGAATAATGAGCGATTGGGCCACGATGAACCCTGAAGGTTCATCGCGAGGAGAACATTTTATGGCAGGACTTGCTTGAACGGCTTGACCAGCACCTGGGCATAGACCCCAGCGGCAACGTACGGATCGACTTCGGCCCAGGCTTGCGCCGCGCTCAGGCTGTCGAATTCGGCGACGACCAGACTGCCGCTGAAACCGGCAGCGCCCGGGTCGTTGCTGTCCACGGCCGGGTGCGGGCCGGCCAGGACCAGACGCCCTTGCGCCTGGAGCTGATGCAGCCGTTCCAGATGCGCCGGGCGCACGGACAGGCGTTTTTCCAGGGAGTTTTCGACGTCGGTGGCGATGATCGCGTAGAGCATGTCAGTCCTCGGTTTTCGGGATGGTCGGGTCGGCGTCGTGCAGGTGGCGGGACAGGTAGATGCCCTGGCCGACCAGGAACAGCAGGGTCATGCCCAGGCTGCCAAATACTTTGAAGTCGACCCAGTACTGCTGGAAGGTGAACGCCACGAACAGGTTGGCGCCGCCACAGAACAGGAAAAACACGATCCAGGCCAGGTTCAGGCGGGTCCAGATCGGCTCGGGCAGGTTCAGGGCGTGACCCATGATGCGCTTGATCAGCAGGCGGTCACCGATGAAGTGGCTGCCGGCAAAAGCCAGGGCGAACAGCCAGTTGACCACCGGGGCTTTCCACTTGAGGAAGGTTTCGCTGTGGAAGGCCAGGGTCAGGCTGCCGAAGACCAGGCAGGCGATCAGGGTCAGCCACTGGCTTTTTTCCAGTTTGCGATGGGTGATGAACAGGGCGCCGTAGACCACCAGGGAACTGATGATCAGCATGGCCGTGGCGCTGTAGATACCGCCCACGGTCAGGCTGTGGCCGGCGATCTCCATGACCCGCGGTTCGATTTTGTAGACGATGAAGAACAGGAAGAGCGGGATGAAATCGATGAATTGTTTCACAGTGGCAGCCAGAAGCAGGATGTGACGGCATAATAACAAACATCATTGCCAGCGAAAGCGCCGCCTAGAGGTTATTCAATCCCCGTGGAAATCGATCTGCACTGCCATAGCACGGCCTCCGACGGCGCTCTCGCGCCCGCGGTCCTGGTTGCCCGTGCGCACGAGAGAGGCGTGCGGGTCCTGGCCCTGACCGATCACGACACCCTCGAAGGCCTGGCCGAAGCCCGTACGGCGGCGGATGCGCTGGGGATGCGGCTGGTCAACGGCGTCGAGTTGTCCTGTACCTGGGGCGGCGCGACCATCCATGTGCTGGGCTACGGTTTCGACGTCAACGCACCGGCGCTGGTCGAGGCCATCGCCCGTTTGCACGAGGGCCGCTGGCTGCGTTCCGAGGAAATCAGCCGCAAGCTGGCGCTCAAGGGTATGCCCGGTGCACTGGAAGGTGCGCGGGCGATCCAGCAGGAGCTGGGTGATAGCGGCAATGCCCCGGCACGTCCGCATTTCGCCGACTTCCTGGTGCGTGCCGGTTTCGTCAAGGATCGCGCCGAAGCCTTCCGCAAGTGGCTGGGCGCGGGCAAGCTGGGGGACGTCAAGCTGCACTGGCCGACCCTGGAAGACACCGTCGGCACCCTGCGCGAGTCCGGGGCCTGGGTCAGTCTGGCCCATCCCTGGCACTACGATTTCACCCGCAGCAAGCGCCGCAAGCTGATTGGCGACTATATTCAAGCAGGTGGCCACGCTATCGAAGTGGTCAATGGGCATCAACCCGCCGAGCAGGTAGGCAGTCTGGCGATCCTTGCCCGTGAGTTCGGGCTGCTGGTCAGTGCCGGCAGTGATTTCCATGGTCCTGGAGGCTGGTCCGAGATCGGTGAATACCGTCCGGTCCCTGAAGATCTGCCGCCACTCTGGTGTCGCTTTAAACATGAGCAACTTACTGCCGTCGTCTGAACAGGTAGAAAATGTGAGTCAGTTTTTCCAAATACATCCGGAAAACCCACAGGCGCGCCTGATCAAACAGGCGGTGGAAATCATTCGCAAGGGTGGGGTGGTGATCTATCCCACCGATTCGTCCTATGCCATCGGTTGCCAGATCGGCGACAAGACGGCGGTCGAGCGGGTGCGCCGTTTGCGGCAGCTGGACGATAAGCACAACTTTGCGCTGATCTGCAGCGATCTGTCGCAGTTGGGGCTGTTCGCCAAGGTCGACACCGGCCTGTTTCGCCTGCTCAAGGCCCACACGCCGGGGCCTTACACCTTTATTTTGAATGCCACCCGGGAAGTCCCGCGGCTGTTGCTGCACCCGAAAAAACGTACCATCGGCCTGCGTATCCCCAGCCATCCGATTGCCCTGGCGCTACTGGAAGAGCTGGGCGAGCCGTTGATGAGCGTCAGCCTGATCATGCCCGGCGAGACCGATCCGATGATCGATCCCTACGAGATCCGCCAGTTGCTCGAGCATCAGGTCGACCTGATAATCGACGGCGGTTTCGGCGGGATCAAGGCCTCGACGGTGATCAACCTGGCGGACGGCGAGCCGGAAGTGATCCGCGTGGGCTGTGGCGACCCCGCGCCGTTCATGGTCGAGGCCTGAATGTCCGCCGTGGAAAACGTCGATAGCCAGGCCGATGCCCAGCAGGAGTTGCCGTTCGCCCTGGTCTATGGCCAGGCGGTCACCCAGATGCCGCTGGACCTGTATATCCCGCCGGACGCCCTGGAAGTCTTCCTCGAAGCCTTCGAAGGTCCGCTGGATTTGCTGCTCTACCTGATCCGCAAGCAGAACATCGATATCCTCGACATCCCGGTGGCGGAAATCACCCGCCAGTACATGGGGTATGTCGAGCTGATGAAGTCGGTGCGCCTGGAGCTGGCCGCCGAGTACCTGGTGATGGCGGCGATGCTGGCCGAGATCAAGTCGCGGATGCTGTTGCCGCGTTCGGCCGAAATCGAGGCCGAAGAGGACGACCCACGAGCCGAACTGATCCGCCGCCTGCAAGAGTACGAACGCTTCAAGAGCGCCGCCGAGGGCCTCGACACCTTGCCCCGGGTCGGTCGCGATGTACTGGTGCCCAAGCTCGATGCCCCCGAGGCCCGGGCGCGCAAGTTGTTGCCGGACGTGAGCCTGGAAGAGGTGCTGATGTCCATGGCCGAGGTCCTGCGCCGTGGCGACCTGTTCGAAAGCCATCAGGTCAGTCGCGAGCAACTGTCGACCCGCGAACGCATGAGCGATGTGCTGGAGCGCCTCAAGGGCGGCGGTTTCGTGCCCTTTGTCGAGCTGTTTACCGCCGAGGAAGGACGGCTGGGGGTGGTGGTGACCTTTATGGCGATTCTCGAGCTGGTCAAGGAATCCCTGGTCGAACTGGTGCAGAATGAACCCTTTACGGCGATCCATGTGCGGGCGCGCGCTGAATAACGAGCACAATCCATGAACCTGAGTGAACCCCGCGAGCTGGCCCCGCTGCTTGAAGCCTTTCTGTTGGCTTCGGGAAAGCCGCAATCCCTGGAACGGCTGTTCGAGCTGTTCGAGGAGGGCGAGCGACCTGAACCGCCGGTCTTCAAGAAAGCCCTGACGATCCTCGCCAAGTCCTGCGAGGGGCGGGCCTTCGAGCTGCGGGAGGTGGCTTCCGGTTATCGCCTGCAGGTGCGCGAGAAATTCGCCCCCTGGGTCGGACGGCTCTGGGAAGAACGTCCCCAGCGTTATTCCCGGGCGATGCTCGAGACCCTGGCGCTGATCGCCTATCGGCAGCCGATCACCCGCGGCGAGATCGAGGATGTGCGTGGCGTGGCGGTCAACAGCCAGATCGTCAAGACCTTGCTGGAGCGTGAGTGGATTCGGGTCGTCGGTTACCGTGAGGTGCCGGGCAAGCCGGCGATGTTCGCCACCACCAAGGCGTTTCTCGATCACTTCAACCTGAAGAACCTTGACGACCTGCCGCCCCTGGCCGAACTGCGGGAGATGGAGCCCGAGCCGATGTTCGATGTCGAGGATGCGCCGGTGCCCGCGAGCCTGCAGGCCCTGGCCGATGCCAGTATCGATCCGGAGGATGCCGAGGCACCGAAGGAGGAAACCAGTTTCCATACCCTGTTGCTGGAGCTGGACTCCATGGAAGAGGGGATCAAGACCGACTTTGACGATCTGTTGCGTGACGGCGCGATGGCGCCGGCGGGCGAGTTGCTGCCCCCGGAGCCCGGGCTTGAAGGGACTGAGCCTGTTGAGCCCACAGTGGTGGTTGAGGCCGTCGAGGTCGACGAAGTACCGGAAGCAGAACCGGAAACAATCGAAGAGCCCGAAGTGCCAGCAGCACCGGAGCCGGATCTCGTCGGCGCCCAGCAGGCCCGGGAACAGTTGCTCGCGGCGGTCGCGGCCCTCGACAAGGCCGCTGGCCGGCCGCCACTGACGGATGAAGAGGCCGAAGCGCTGGCACTGGCCGAGGCGATCGAACAGGAACGGCGCTTGCTCGAAGATTGATCGCGAGAGTGCATAATGGCCAACATCGGCGTATGATTCGCGCCCCCGCGGCGATCCCTTCGCCCAGGCAACAGATTCAATTTCTTCAGGCCAAGGCCTGAATCGACACACCGGGAGGTGCCCAGATGAGTGATATCAAGCAGAAAGACGACCAGGAAATCGGCCCGGCAGGCGAAAAACTGCAGAAGGTCCTCGCCCGTATCGGCGTCGGCTCGCGCCGCGACGTGGAAGGCTGGATCAGCAAAGGCCGGATCAAGGTCAACGGCAAAGACGCCACCCTCGGCCAGCGCGTCGACATGCATGACGCCATCACCATTGATGGCAAGGTGATCAAGCGCGAAGAGGCGTCCGAATCGGTTCGCCGTGTGATCATGTACAACAAACCCGACGGCGAAATCTGCACCCGTGACGACCCGGAAGGCCGTCCGACCGTGTTCGACAAGCTGCCGCGTCCGAAAGAAGGCCGCTGGATCAATATCGGCCGCCTGGACATCAACACCACCGGCCTGCTGATGTTCACCACCGACGGTGAGCTGGCCAACCGCCTGATGCACCCGTCCTACGAAATGGACCGCGAGTACGCGGTCCGTGTCCGTGGCGAAGTGGACGAAGAGATGATTGCCCGGCTCAAGGCCGGCGTGATGCTCGAAGACGGCCCGGCGAAGTTCACCGATATCCAGGAAGCGCCTGGCGGTGAAGGTTTCAACCATTGGTACCACTGCGTGGTGATGGAAGGTCGTAACCGCGAAGTACGTCGCCTGTGGGAATCCCAGGGGCTGGTGGTCAGCCGTCTGAAGCGCGTGCGTTTCGGTCCGGTGTTCCTCAATTCCGACCTGCCGATGGGCCGCTGGCGTGAAATGACCCAGTACGAGGTGGATGTCCTCAGTGCCGAGGTCGGCCTGACGCCGGTAGCGATGCCGCAGCTCAATGCCAAGAGCAAGGACAAGCTGGAGCGTATGCAGCGCAAGTCCTCCCGTCCGGTGGGCAAGAGCGAGCGTGTGCGGACCCTGCGTCCAGCCGCTGGCGCACCTGCCGAGCGCAGCGACCGCGAGCCACGGATCGAAGGCGAGCGTCCGGCCCGCAAGCCGGCACCGCGCCAGGACGGCGAGCGCGCACCGCGTGCTCCACGTCCGGCGGCCGGTCGTGGCGAGTCGACCCGTGGTACGCCTGTGGCGGATCGTCCGTCGGACAGCAAGCGTCCGGCCAAGCCGGCACCCAAGACCAAGCGTCCAAGCCTGGTCCTGGACAAGGACGCGCCGTCGGGCAAGCGTCGTGGCGCACCGGCCGGTTCTGGCCAGCGTCCGGGGTTTGGGCGTCGCAAGCCTGAGTAAAACAGGCGCTTGAGCGCACCGCGAGACCCAAAACCCCATGACGAGCCAACGTCATGGGGTTTTGTTTTTTGGGGGGATATCAATGTGCCTTCGGCACAACTGACCTGGCGTCATGAGTACCACGGCAACGGTCTGCAATCGGTCGCCAACTTTGCCGCCGATACCTCGGGCGCCACCAGCTTCACCAGTCCGGGCGCGAAAGCGATTGCCGACACCGGCGTGCTGGCGTTGGGCGTGACCCTGCTGCGCAGCGAAAACCTCAGCCTGGGGGCGAAGTACACCCTGGAAGCGGCGAGCGACTGCACCGCCAATACCGGTGATGTGCAGGTGCGCTGGAACTTCTGATCCGCTACATTGCGCCTGTCAGCAAACGCCTGTTGTTCAGTGATGAACAATAGGCGTTTGTCCTTCGGTCGCAGCGGATGTGGACGAAAACCCGTTGCACAGAAGTCTCTACTCCCTATTTGAAGGCCCCTCCATGATTGGCACACCGACCACTTCCGGCACCCCACAACTGACGTTTGCCGAAGCCATGACGCTGGCCCATCAACATTGGAACGCGGGTCAGGCACAACAGGCCGAGCAACTCTGTCAGCGGATCCTGGCGCAATGGCCGCAACAACCCGATGCCCTGCATTTACTCGGGCTGATTGCCCACGCGTTCGGTCGGCTGGAGTTGGCCGTGAGCTACCTGCGCCAGGCTTGCCAGACGCTGAGCGCACCGGCGATCTACTTCAGCAACCTGGCCGAGATGTGCCGCCAGCAGGGCCTGCTGGTCGAGGCCGAACAGGCGGCTCGACAGGCTGTTGCGCTGGACCCCACGCTGGTGGATGCCTGGAGCAACCTGGGGATCATCCTGCAGGAAAGCGGCAAACTGGACGACAGCCTCGAGTGTTTGCAGCGCGTCGTAACGCTACGGCCGCAAGCGGCACAAGCCCACAACAATCTGGCCAATACCTATCGCCGCCTGGATCGACAAGAGCGCGCCGAGTGGCATTACAAACAGGCGTTGAGCCTCGATCCGAATTACGCCGAGGCCTGCAGCAACCTGTCTTTTCTACTGAGTTCACAAGGGCATTTCGATGAGGCGGTGGCGGCTGGACGCCGGGCTGTCGAACTCAATCCCCGGCTGGTCGATGGGTACCTGAATATCGCCGAAGCCGAAACCCAACGCTTGAACCATGGCGAAGCGTTGCGTTGGTTGGATGCCCTGCACCGGGTTGCCCCGAGCCATGTCGGTGGCTTCACGGCACGCGCCATGGTCTTGAGAAAGGGCGGACTCTTCGACGAGGCCCTGCACTGCGCGCGGCAAGCGTTGGCATTGGCACCCAATGACGCCAGTGTGCACAACGCCATGGGCAATGCGCTTCAGGCCAGCGGCCTGCATGATCAGGCCCTGGAGCATTTCAATCAGGCGGCGGCGTTGCCTGGCTCGGTGACCGAAGAGGCGATGATCGCACGGGGCGTGCTGCTCCTGGAAAGTGGCCGCAAGGAAGAGGCCGCCGTGGCCTTTGAACAGGCCTTGAGCGCGTTCCCGGGGTCGATCCGCGCACTGACGGGGCGTTCGGACAGCAAGACCTTTAAACCCGGTGATGCCGATATCGCCGCCATGGAGGCCGGGTTGGTGCGCGAGGGAGGTCTGTTGTTGACCGACAAACTGTCGACCCACTTTGCCCTGGGCAAGGCGTATCTGGACACGGGTGATTCCGCGCGAGCCTTCCATCACCTGGATACCGGAAACCGACTCAAGCGCTCCACCTTTGCCTATGACTCTCAGACTGCGCGGCAATGGATGCAGAGCATTGCCGGGTTGTTCAGCGATGAATTTCAATCTGCGCGCCAAGGGCAGGGGGCGGCATCGTCGCTGCCGGTCTTCATCGTCGGCATGCCACGCTCCGGCACCACCCTGGTCGAGCAGATCCTCGCCTCCCATCCACGGGTGCAGGGTGCGGGGGAGTTGTCATCGCTGCGTCTGGCGGTGGAAAACCAAGGAAGATTTCCGCAAAACCTGGCCAACTGCTCAGCGCAGGATCTGGCCAGAGTCGGTCATGACTACCTTGAGCGCATCAAGCCCCTGGTCGACGCACGGGATCGCCTGGTGGACAAGATGCCGGGCAATTTTGTCTATGCCGGCCTGATTCCGTTGATCCTGCCCGGCGCCCGTATCATTCACTGTCGCCGCGATCCGGTGGATACCTGCCTGTCCTGTTACAGCAAGCAATTCAGCGGTGAGCAGCTGTTCACCTACGACCAGACCGAGCTGGGGCAGTTCTATCGCGATTATGACGCCTTGATGCGTCACTGGCGCCAGTTGCTACCCGCCGAGTCCTTTATTGAAGTGGACTACGAGTCGGTGCTGGACGACCTTGAAGGCCAGGCCAGGCGCTTGATCAGTTTCATTGACCTGCCGTGGGACGAGGCCTGCCTGGACTTTCACAAGACCCGGCGCGTGGTGCGTACCGCCAGCGTCAATCAGGTGCGCCAGCCCCTGTACAAAACCTCGAAAGGTCGCTGGCGCGCGCATGCCGAACACCTCGGGCCGCTGTTGGCGGCGCTGGGCCTTGCCGAGATATGAAAGGTTCGAACCGGGCGCTGTTCACTTGTCTGTGTGTGCTGCTGGGAATACTTGCAGGCTGTGCCGATCCGAACCGGCACGCCGAAACCCTGGCACACACCGCTCATTTGCAGCGAGAACAGGTTGATACCGACAGCTTTGTACTGACCAGCTTTTACCGGATAACCCGTCCTGACCTGCCGTTGACCCTCTACATCGAGGGCGATGGCCTGGCCTGGCGCTCGCGTACGACTCCGTCGGAAAATCCAACGCCGCATCAGGCCGAGGGCCTGGCGTTGGCGGCAGCGGATCCGGCGGCCAACGTCGTGTACCTGGCGCGGCCCTGTCAATTCACGCCGCTGGTGCTCAGTCCACGCTGCGATAAAGCCTATTGGACGCAAAAGCGCTTTGCCGAGGAAGTCGTGGTGGCGATGAACCAGGCCGTGAGCCACTTTGCTCTCCAGGTGCCAGGGCAGCGCATCCATCTGGTCGGTTATTCGGGAGGCGCCGCCCTGGCGGTATTGATTGCGGCCAGACGTAGCGATGTCGCCTCGCTACGTACCGTGGCCGGCAACCTCGATCACGCCGAAGTCAATCGCCTGCATCACGTGTCGGCGATGCCTGAGTCGCTCAATGCGATCGATGTTGCCCCCCAAGTGGCCTTGATCCCGCAACTGCATTTCAGCGGTGCCGACGACAGCGTCGTGCCACCGGTGATTGCGCAACGTTTTGTCAGCGCGGCCGCCAGTCGATGTGCACAGAGCCAGATCGTGCCGGGCATGAGCCATGAAAGCGACTGGGCCAGGCTCTGGCCGGCACTGCTCAAGATCCCTTTGCGGTGTGCAACGGGACCTTAGCTGGACCGAGTCATCGTCAAAACGCAAACTGCCCGTCAAACACCGGCTTGTCATCCAGCGCCAGCACGCCGCTGGCAAAGATCAGGTCCAGGTGATGGCTGCCCTTGGCGCCACCGCCCAATCCCAGGTGCAGGCCGCAATGGCGTTCCTCGAAACCCGAGTTGCGCGCATACAGGGCCTTGACCCCCTCATTGGTACCGATCCCCAGTTCCTCGACCCGACGGTTGGACGGATTGGCATTCAGGTATTTGTTGAAGTCCGCCTCCAGTCCCGGTATTTCGGTGGCAATGCGGCTGATGGTCGAATCCTCGATCCACAGTTCCAGCGGCGACTCGAGCACCCCGTACTTGCGGGCAAAGGGGATGGTGCCGAGAAAGGTCCCGACAAACTTCACGCAACCGTTGATGGCGTCGCTGTGGGTGGCGATTTCGCCGGGAGCCAGGTCGTGGTTGCCCACGCCATTGATATTGGTCCACTTGCGGATGCTGCTCAGCGGCGCCTGCAGATGCGAGCCGTGGCGGTCCTTGAAGCTCAGGGTGGTGGCCCGGGACATACGGCGGATCAGGCTCTCGTTGAGGTCGGCAATGCGTTGCGGGCTGACACTGAAGGTGTCGTAGAAATAGTCTCCGTAATCCTTGAACAGCAGTGATTTGCGCCATTGCTCGGCCATGACCCCATGCAATGCATGGAGAAATTCCGGGCCCTGGGGACGAGGCGGGGAGAGCATCGAGGAATCGTAGAAAAAGATATACAGGTCGCTGTCGCCGATGGCCTCGATCAGGCTCGGGGCTGGCTCAAGGTCCAGGCGCAGCGCGCTGAAGTCGAACTGTCGGCGCTCGGCGTCCTGCCCGATGATGGCCGAGGTGATTTCGCTGTAATCCGGGGTATGGCCCAGCAGGACCTTTGGCTGGTCGAGCCCTTCCAGGGCCGGGTGGCGGGCGAGGTAGTAGAGAAAATGTTCGAGGGCGCGGGTCTTGTCCATGACGTCATTCCTGGGGCAACAGAGGGTGGATGCGGCAAACCGCACCCACCTGGAGGCCTTAGAAAGGCCACATCGCGGTGCCAAAGGGCACGACAGCATCGGCTTGCATCATTTCCACGGCCGCGTCGTGGGTCGGGGCTTCAAACCAATCGTCCAGTTGCAGTTCAGCGCTCACGTCCTGATCCGAGACTTGCATGGTGAATCTCCTTGGGAATGGTATGGCTGGACGGTCGAAAAGGTTTTTTGCTAGGAAAATTCCTATGCACTAAATCCATTTCTCCGACTTGCCGGTTGTAGGCTTCGGCAAGTGGCTGAAAACCTAGTGCAGTATCTCGATAGGCGCAAAAAATTATTTTCAAATTTTTTTTGCAGGCTGGCAGAGCAAAAAAACTTCCCCAGGAAAAACAGCGATTCACCGGCTAAGGCCCGCGCTAAACAGCCTGTCTGTCAATTTTCGAACGGGGACTGTCTACGGCTTTATTGGCAAGAAAACGTGACACTTTGTCAGGAAAACCTGACGATCTGGACAGTAAAGGCGCCTGAAAACCCGTGGTTCGGATTGGCGTAAGGAATAGTTGCCGAGGGGGTCTGTAGGATTTTTCTTTGTGGCGAAAAGGCCCCTTGTCCTCCCGCGCTGGGGGCGGTGAGATGCGCGGATGCCTGCCAGTGGTGGTCCGGCGGTGTACAATGCGCGGCGTTTTACCTGTGACTCAACTGCGTACCCGCGCATTTTTGTGGCTTTCGACGGTGGCCTTGCGATGCCCCGAAAGCCCGTGCACTCAAGGCTACCCGCCTTGTTCACTCCATCGCGTCATAAGCGTGATGGGTTCGATTTCGTCACAGATAAAAACAAACAGGTGACGCATGACCCCTGATACACCCCTTGCTTCGGGCGAGCTTAAACGCGGCCTGAAAAATCGTCATATCCAATTGATCGCCCTCGGTGGCGCCATCGGTACCGGCCTGTTCCTCGGCTCGGCCGGGGTGCTCAAGTCCGCTGGTCCGTCGATGATCCTCGGCTACGCCCTCTGCGGTTTCATCGCCTTCATGATCATGCGCCAGTTGGGCGAAATGATCGTCGAGGAGCCGGTCGCAGGCTCGTTCAGCCACTTTGCCCACAAGTACTGGGGCGGTTTCGCCGGCTTTCTGTCGGGCTGGAACTGCTGGATCCTCTACATCCTGGTGGGCATGTCGGAGCTGACCGCGGTCGGCAAGTACATCCACTACTGGTGGCCCGATGTCCCGACCTGGGTCTCGGCCGCAGCTTTCTTCGTGCTGATCAATGCGATCAACCTGGCCAACGTCAAGGTCTTCGGCGAAGCGGAATTCTGGTTCGCGATCATCAAGGTGGTGGCGATCGTCGGCATGATTGCCCTGGGCAGCTACCTGCTGGTCAGCGGCCACGGCGGCCCCCAAGCTTCGGTGAGCAACCTGTGGGAACACGGCGGGTTCTTCCCCAATGGCGTCAGCGGCCTGGTGATGGCCATGGCGATCATCATGTTTTCCTTCGGCGGCCTGGAAATGCTCGGTTTTACCGCCGCTGAAGCCGACCAGCCGAAAACCGTGATTCCCAAGGCCATCAACCAAGTGATCTACCGGATCCTGATTTTCTACATCGGCGCCCTGGTGATCCTGCTGTCGCTGACCCCCTGGGACAGCCTGTTGACCACGCTGAACGCTTCGGGCGACTCCTACAGCGGTAGCCCGTTCGTCCAGGTGTTCTCGATGCTCGGTAGCAACACCGCGGCGCATATCCTCAACTTCGTGGTGCTGACGGCGGCGCTGTCGGTGTACAACAGCGGCACCTACTGCAACAGCCGCATGCTGCTGGGCATGGCCGAGCAGGGCGATGCGCCGAAGGTGCTGGCCAAGATCGACAAGCGCGGCGTGCCGGTACGCTCGATCCTGGCCTCGGCGCTGGTGACCTTTATCGCGGTGGTGATGAACTACCTGATGCCGCAACAGGCCCTGGAATTGCTGATGTCCCTGGTGGTGGCGACCCTGGTGATCAACTGGGCGATGATCAGCTACTCGCACTTCAAGTTCCGCCAGCACATGGACCGGACCCAACAGAAGCCGCTGTTCAAGGCCCTGTGGTACCCCTATGGCAACTATGTGTGCCTGGCGTTCGTGGTGTTCATCCTTGGCGTGATGTTGATGATTCCGGGGATCCAGGTCTCGGTGTACGCGATTCCGGTGTGGGTGGCGTTCATGTGGGTCTGCTATGGCATCAAGAATCGGCGCAGTGCCCAGCAGGCATTGCTGGCGGTGAAGTAGGCTGCTAATTCGCAGAAACGACAAACCCGGCGATTGCCGGGTTTGTCGTTTCTGCGGGGGGCGAACAGGCTCGTTGCGGCGCGGATCAGGTATCCTGAACACCCTGATGTCGGACGCTTTTCAAATGCTGGTGATTTCCAACAATGTGCATCTGCCGGATGCCGAGATCGAGTTGACGGCCATTCGTGCCCAGGGCGCGGGTGGGCAGAACGTCAACAAGGTCTCCAGCGCGGTGCACCTGCGTTTCGATATTTCGGCTTCGTCCCTGCCGCCGTTCTACAAGGAGCGCCTGCTGGCCCTGCGCGACAGTCGCATCACCAGTGAAGGGGTGATCGTGATCAAGGCCCAGCAATACCGGACCCAGGAGCAGAACCGCGGCGATGCCCTGGAGCGCCTGGTCGAACTGATCCTCAGCGCGACCAAGGTGGAGAAGAAACGCCGTCCGACCAAGCCGACCCTCGGTTCGAAGAAACGTCGCCTGGAAGGCAAGTCCCAGCGTGGTGCGATCAAGGCCGGCCGCGGCAGGATCGACTTCTAGGCCTTCAGGCTTTTTCCCGCAACGCCCGTTGTTTCGGCGCCTGCCGGTAGAGATAAAGACTCAGCAGCAACCCGGAAAACGACGCCAGGGCGGCGAACAGGAAGATCGAGGCAAAGCCCAGGCCCGCTGCAATCGCCCCGGCCAACGGCCCGGTGATGCCCAGTGACAGGTCGATGAACAGCGAGTAGGCACCCACCGCCGCGCCACGACTGGAGGCCGGCACCAGGTTCACCGCCTCCACCCCCAGCGCCGGGAACACCAGGGAGAAACCGAACCCGCTCAACGCCGCCCCCGCCAGTGCCCAATGGGCATCCGGTGCCAGCCACAACAGCAGCAGGCCGAGGGTTTCCACCGACAGGCAGGCGATTGCCACGCGAAAGCCGCCGAGGCGATTGATCAGGTTGCCGAACAGCAGTCGCGCACCGATAAAACTGGCGCCGAACAGGCTCAGGCAGAGCACCGCGTTGGCCCAGTGCTGGGTGGCGTAATACAGGGTGATAAAGGTCGCGATGGTGCCGAAACCGATGGAGCCCAGGGCCAGGCCGGTGCCGTGGGGCAGGACACGACCGAGCACATGGAGGAAGGGCAGGCGCTCGCCGGCGACAATCGGTGCCGCCTGCTTCGGCCAGGCCAGCAACAGTCCCAGGGTGGCCAGCAGCAGGATGCTCACACCCATGCTCCAGAGGCCCAACTGGCCGACCAGCCACACCCCCAGCGGCGCGCCGATGGCCAGCGCGCCGTAGCTGGCGATGCCGTTCCAGGAAATCACCTTGGCAGTGTTTGCCGCCCCGACCCGGCCGATGCCCCAGCCGATGGAGCCGGAGCCCACCAGGCTTTCCGCGCTGCCCAGCACCAGGCGGCCGATAAACAGGCTGATCAGGCTCAGCAGCGGCATTGCCTGGAGAAAGCTCGACAGCAGCATGAACACCCCGCTCAGGCCGCAGCCGACCAGGCCGATCATCACCGCACGCTTGCTGCCCTGGTTATCGATAACCCGGCTGGCGTAAGGACGGCTCAACAGGGTTGCCAGGTACTGGACGCTGATCACCAGCCCGGCGATCACTGTTCCAAAGCCCAGGTCACTGTGGACATAGCCGGGCAGCACAGCGAGGGGAATGCCGATGTTCAGGTAACCGATAAAGGTAAACAGGACAATGGAAACGACTTGCAGCGTGACCGCCAGGGGGCGCTGGGTATCAGACATGGACAAGAACCACCGTTGCCGCGGAGAAAAAAAGATAGGAGGCTTATGATAACGGTGCGAAGCGGGTTGCAGGGGAGTTAAATCGAAAAAAGCTTGGCGGGCGCCTGTATCCGGTTGCGTGAAAAACACCAGGGAACGGGCTTTTCACGCGACCGGTTGAGCAAGCGTTCAGTCTTCGCTGTCGGCCTTGAGGCTTTCTGCGGCCTCGTTGTTTACCGGCTGCTGGGCAGTGGCTTGTGGCGGGTTTTTCTGCTCAGTCTCGTGCAGGCTTGGGAAGGGGAAGTTGGGTATCTCATGCATCGTCGTCGCTCCTCGCAAGGTCTGTTTTTTAAATCGCTGGGTAGATCCGCGCTTTTAAAAAGCCTGGGCAGGATACAGCAGGGAAAATGACAGAAAGATTTTTTTCGTCCCGGCTGCGACAGCCATTCGTCAGTTCTGCGGGAGCCGGCAAGCCGGCTCCCGCCGTTCAAGGGCTGACAATGATTTTCCCGATCATCTGCGGATGCAGGGCACAGAAATACTCAAAGGTGCCCGCGGTCGTGAACTCATAGGAAAAACTGTCGTTGGTGTCCAGCGCGCCCGAGCGGAACAGCTTGTGGGTTTCGGCCACCGTATGGGGGATCTGGTCGTCGTTGACCCAGGTCACTTTGGTACCGAGCGCGACGGTCAGGTCCTTGGGCCCGAACATGAATTCCTTGATATCGATTTTCACTTCCTGTGCCCACACCGGGATCGAGAGCGCCAGGCAAGCCAGCACCAGTCCCTGCAAAAATCTTTTCATTCGAATGCTCTCCTAAATCAGTGTCGAATCAATCAGTGCCAACGGGTGATCGCCCTGTGTCGCGCGGACATCGGTAATCCCCAGGTAATTGCGCAACTGATCGGCGGCCACCGTCATCGGCCCCGGTGACGGCGCCGCCCCCGGTGCCGGTTGCGGGTAGGCCGTGCCGCGTGCGGTGTGAAAGGTAATGTTGCCTTCGACCTTCTGGATCACCTGGTGGATATGGCCGTTGAGCACGGTCACCGAGCCATATTTGCGCAGCAGGGCAATGGCCTGGTCGCCGTCCTCCGTGCCCCAGCCCCAGGGTTGGTAGATGGTCCACAGCGGAATATGGGTGAACACCACGATCGGCGTGCTGGTCGCCACCGCCCTCAGGTCATCGGCCAGCCAGGCGAGCTGGTCGGCGCCGAGGCTGGCTTCATGGCCGGCCTGGAAGTTGAAGACATTGACCAGCGCGATGAAGTGCACGCCGTGGTCGTCGAAGCTGTACCAGCCGTTGCCCTTGGTGCCCTTGCCGTACCGCTGCAGGTAGAGCTGGCCACCGCCTTCGTCGAGAGTGTCGTGCTCACCCGGCACGTAGTGCACGGTGGCGGGCAGGGCCTTGAGCAACTGCGCGGCGGTGTCGAACTCCTCGGGCTTGCTGAGATGGGTGATATCCCCGGTATGGAGAATCAGCGCCGGCCGCTTGGGCAGGGCGATGACCTTGTCGATGGCCACTTGCAGGGTCTTCACCGGTTCGGGATTGGCTTCCTTGTTGAAACCGATATGCGAATCGCTGATTTGCACGAAGTGAAAGTTCGCGGCCAGCGCGGCCGGGTCGCTGGTCTGGCCATTCTGGTCCAGGGCAAAGGCCCGCGGAATGCCGCCGCTCAGGGCCCAGAGAACCCCGGCGCCGGCCCAGGCCGAGCATTTGAGCAGGGTCCGGCGATCGGGGTCGAGCGGGCCGTCGGTACGTTTGTCGTGGGGTGTTGGGTGCAGGTTCATGGGAACGCCCTCGCTGGCGGTCTACAGTGATTGAGCTCACATCTGTAAAACCGGGCGGCGCGGGGCTTTATTCCTGAAAATAAAAAAATTCTTCCGGGAATAAAACAGGACCTTTCACCGTTATAGGAACAAAGGTATCGGAGCCACTATGAAGCGATTCGAGGCGCTGTTTGCGCCGCATCTGGATGCGGCCTATAACCTCGCGCGCTGGCTCACCGACAGTGAGAGCGCCGCGCAGGATGTGGTCCAGGAAAGTGCCTTCAGGGCCTTCAAGTTCCAGCACCGTTTTGTCGACGGCAATGCCAAGGCCTGGTTCCTGACCATTGTCCGCAACGAAAGCTACAACTGGCTCAAGGCCTCGATGGGCGCGCGCTGGGTGGCCATCGACGAGGACTGGTTGCAGGACGACCCGGCAATGGCCGATGTATGCACGCCGGAATCACAGATCATCCGCGCCCAGGCCGCCGAGCAGGTCCGCCTGGCATTGCTGGCGTTGGCCCCGGCGTTTCGCGAAGTGATTGTCCTGAAGGAGTTGGAAGACATGCCCTACAAGGACATAGCGAAAATCGTCGATATCCCCTTGGGCACCGTCATGTCACGGCTGGCCCGGGCCCGCGCGATGCTCAAGCGCGAACTGCTGAAGTTGCACCCTTATGAATGACCTTGATTGCAAGACCTGTGATGAGTTGATCCATGGCTACCTCGACCATGAACTGGACGAGGCGACCACGGCGCGGGTGGCCGGGCACCTGGCGGACTGTGTCGGGTGCGCACGCCAGCATGAGCAGGCCCGTCAATTGATCGACGACGTCAAAAGTCGCGCGCCCTATTACCGCTCTCCCGAGGCTTTGAACCTGAGCCTGTTGGGGGCTGCCCCGGCGCGCTCCTCGGCCATGGCGGATTTCATGCAGGGACTGCGGACGCTATCTGGGCGCTGGTGGGCGCCAGTGTTTTCAACCCTGGCGTTGAGCCTGGCGGTCATGCTCTACGTGGTGACGCCATCCGCCGAGCAACCCTGGCTGGATGAGGCGGTGTCCAGTCATGTGCGTTCGTTGATGGCCGAGCATTTGAACGATGTGGTGTCATCCGACCGGCATACGGTGAAACCCTGGTTCACCGGCAAGCTCGATTTCGCGCCGCCGGTTTTCGACTATGCGGCGCAGGGTTACCCGCTGCTGGGCGGGCGATTGGATTATCTGCAACACCAGACCACTGCTGCGCTGGCATATCGGCATGCCAAGCACACCATCAACCTGTTTATCCTGCCGACGGCCGAGGCTGATCGGGCTCGGGAGAGCCAGTCGTTACGGGGCTACAACGTGGTGGCGTGGCGACGCGATCATCTGCGCTTCATCCTGGTCTCGGACCTGGAGAAGGGCGAGCTCGAGGCGTTCGGGCAGTTGATCGAGAAGGGGGGGTAAGTGTCTGATCTGATCGCGGGCACACAACAAAACCTGTAGGAGCCGGCTTGCTGGCGATGCAGACGCTGCGGTGTCTCAGACAGACCGCATTATCGTTCATCGCCAGCAAGCCGGCTCCTGCAGGACCGTGTCTAGCCAGCACGGGTCGTTGTGTCAGTCCTTGCAGACCGCGGCAATCGCTTGCGCCAGTGCATCCAGGCGCGTCGCGTCGATACCCGCCACGTTGGCCCGGCCGGAGCTGACCATATACACGCTGTGCTCGTCGCGCAGGCGTTTGACCTGGGCCGGTGACAGACCGGTGTAGGAGAACATGCCGCGCTGCACGCCAATATGCGCAAACCGCTCGGCCAGGCCGTGGGGCTGCAGGGCTTCCACCAGGCCGCTGCGCAGTTGCGCAATACGCAAACGCATGGCTTCCACTTCATCGGCCCACAGGCTTTTCAGCTCGGGGTCGCCAAGAATGGTGGTGACCACCGCCGCGCCGTGATCCGGTGGGTTCGACCACAGGTTTCGGGCCACTGCCGCCAGTTGGCTGCGTACATCCAGCAGTTTTTCAGCATCGCCGGTGCAGACGATCAGCGCACCGGTACGCTCGCGGTACAGGCCGAAGTTCTTCGAGCAGGAACTGGTGATCAGCACCTCCGGCAACTCCCGGGCGAACAACCGCGCCGCCCAGGCATCCTGTTCCACGCCATCGCCAAAGCCCTGGTAGGCGAAGTCGATCAGTGGCAGCAGTTCACGGCGACGGACGATGTCCAGCACCTTGTACCAGTCATCGTGGGACAGGTCGAAACCGGTCGGGTTGTGGCAGCAGGCGTGCAGCAGCACCACGTCACCCTGCGGTACCTGTTCCAGGGCGGCGAGCATGCCCTCGACATCCAGGCGGTTGTCGCTGTCGACATAAGGGTAGTGACTGATCTTCAAGCCGGCGGCGGCGAAGATGGTCTCGTGGATCGGCCAGGTCGGATCGCTGAGCCAGATGCCACGGCCCGGCAGGCAGTGGGCGATAAAGTCGGCGCTCAGGCGCAAGGCGCCGGTGCCGCCCGGGGTCTGGGTCGCGCCGACACGCTGGGCGGCGATCAGCGGCGAGTCCGCGCCCATCACCAGCTCGTTGAGCAGGCTGCCGAAACGCAGGTCACCGTGGCCACCGATATAGGACTTGGTCCGTTGCTCGTCCACCAGCCGCTGTTCAGCCAGCTTGACCGACCGCAGGATCGGGGTCAGGCCCTGGGCATCCTTGTAGACGCCGACGCCCAGGTCGAACTTGCGAGGGTTGGTGTCCTGGGCATAAGCCTCCAGCAACCCGAGAATCGGGTCGCCGGGTACACGCGCGATGGCGTCGAAATGCATTATTTACGGCCCTCGGCGGCGTGGCTGACCTCGTCGGTGCGTGCCGCCATGATGAAATCGTTACGGTGCAGGCCCTTGATCGAATGGCTCCACCAGGTGACGGTGACTTTGCCCCATTCGGTCAGCAGGCCCGGGTGGTGGCCTTCGGCTTCGGAAATCTCGCCGACGGCATTGGTGAAGGCCAGGGCGAACTTGAAGTTCTTGAACAGGAAGACCTTCTCCAGTTGCATGATGCCGTCCCGCACTTCGATGTTCCAGTCCGGAATCTGTTTGATCAGCAGCGGCAGTTCTTCGTCGCTGACCTGGGGGGCATCGGCGCGGCAGGCTTCGCAGTGGGCTTGGTTCAAGGTGTTCATGGTGGATTCCTGAAATCGTTTTTTTATTCAAGGACGCCGTTCGAATACGCTATTCGAAAACGTCGGTTCGAGAAAGACGCACGTAGCGCTCAATGTCGCGGATCAGGCGGCCTTGGGCGGGAATTTCGGGGCATGCAGACCCAGCTGCATGCCGCGCTCGACCATGCCCATGATGTCTTCGTGGGCCAGGTCGAACAAGCGCTTGAGGTTCGGCAGGACGAAGTACAGCGGTTGCAGGATGTCGATGCGATACGGCGTGCGCATGGCTTCCAGCGGATCGAACAGCTGATGTTCGGGCTGGTTGGACAGGCTGTACACGCTTTCCTTCGGCGAGGAGAGGATGCCGCCGCCATAGATCCGCCGGCCTTGCGGGGTGTCCACCAGGCCGAATTCGATGGTCATCCAGTACAGGCGCGCCAGGTAGACCCGTTGCTCCTTGCTGGCTTGCAGGCCGAGCTTGCCGTAGGTGTGGGTGAATTCGGCGAACCAGGGGTTGGTCAGCAGCGGGCAGTGACCAAAGATCTCGTGGAAAATATCCGGCTCTTGCAGGTAGTCGAGTTCTTCTTCGGTGCGAATAAAGGTCGCCACCGGAAACTGCTTGTTAGCCAGCAGCTCGAAAAAGGTCTGGAACGGAATCAGCGCCGGTACCCGGGCGACTTGCCAGCCGGTGGTGGCGCCGAGGACCTGGTTGATTTCGCCGAGCTGCGGAATCCGGTCGTGGGGCAGGGCCAGTTTTTCGATGCCGTCCAGGTATTCCTGGCACGCGCGGCCTTCGATCACTTTCAGTTGACGAGTGATCAGGGTATTCCACACGGCATGCTCGGCGGCCGGGTAGTCGATAAAACCTTGCGCATCGGGCTCGCGAGCCACGTAGTGCGTCTGCTTCATACAGCTCTCCTGCTGGGGGATTCGTTCTTGTTATGTGCTGCGATGGGCTTAGTGTTAACCCGTTGAGGGGCCGTGCGCATCGGGGGGAGAGCGCTAAAGGGTGGGATGAGTGTTGGTATTTCGTAAAGAAAACGTTACGAAATGGCGCTTTGCTAGTGTGTAAGGCGTTTTGACGTGGCGACCCAGCAGGTTTTTGTCACATAATCTTTACGACTAACTGCGGCGTACTGAAAAAAGTGCCCGCTCCGCCGGGGCCGGGGTGCCTCGGCCATCGCCCTTTTTCGAGCCTTTCCATGCGTATCAAAGTGCATTGCCAGAACCGCATCGGCATTCTTCGCGACATTCTCAACCTGCTGGTGGACTACGGCATCAACGTGGCCCGCGGCGAGGTCGGCGGTGATCAGGGCAATGCCATCTACCTGCACTGCCCGAATCTGATCAACCTGCAGTTCCAGGCCCTGCGGCCGAAGTTCGAAACCATTGCCGGGGTCTTTGGCGTCAAGCGCGTCGGCCTGATGCCCAGCGAGCGTCGGCATATGGAGCTCAACGCCTTGCTCGGGGCCCTGGAGTTTCCGGTGCTGTCCATCGACATGGGTGGCTCGATTGTCGCGGCCAATCGGGCGGCGGCGCAGTTGCTCGGGGTCAGGGTAGACGAAGTGCCGGGTATCCCGCTGGCGCGTTATGCGCCGGATTTCGACCTGCCGGAGTTGGTGCGCGCGAACCAGTCGCGGATCAATGGCCTGCGGGTCAAGATCAAGGGTGACGTTTTCCTGGCGGATATCGCGCCGTTGCAGTCGGAGCACGATGACAGCGAGGCGATGGCCGGCGCGGTGCTGACCTTGCATCGCGCCGACCAGGTCGGCGAGCGCATCTACAACGTGCGCAAGCAGGAACTGCGCGGCTTCGACAGTATTTTCCAGAGTTCGAAAGTCATGGCTGCGGTGGTCCGCGAGGCCCGGCGCATGGCACCGCTGGACGCGCCGTTGCTGATCGAGGGCGAGACCGGGACCGGCAAGGAATTGCTGGCACGAGCCTGTCACCTGGCCAGTCCGCGGGGACAGGCGCCGCTGATGGCACTCAATTGCGCCGGTTTGCCGGAGTCCATGGCCGAAACCGAGCTGTTCGGCTACGGCCCTGGTGCGTTCGAGGGCGCGCGCGCCGAGGGCAAGCTCGGGCTGCTGGAGCTGACGGCCGGCGGCACCTTGTTCCTCGACGGGGTGGGGGAGATGAGCCCGCGTTTGCAGGTCAAGTTATTGCGTTTTCTCCAGGACGGCGGCTTCCGTCGGGTCGGCAGCGACGAGGAGGTGTACCTGGATGTGCGGGTGATCTGCGCGACCCAGGTCGACCTCTCGGAACTGTGTTCGCGGGGCGAATTTCGCCAGGATCTCTATCACCGGCTCAACGTGTTGTCCCTGCATATCCCGCCCCTGCGTGAGTGCCTGGACGGGCTGACCCCGTTGGTGGAGCATTTTCTCGACCAGGCCAGCCGGCAGATCGGTTGTCCATTGCCGAAGCTGGCGCCGGCGGCGATGGATCGCCTTGCGCACTATCACTGGCCGGGCAATGTCCGGCAGTTGGAGAACGTGCTGTTCCAGGCGGTTTCCCTCTGTGAGGGCGGGGTGGTCAAGGCTGAGCATATCCGGTTGCCGGACTATGGCGTGCGCCAGCCCCTGGGGGATTTTTCCCTGGAAGGCGGGTTGGACGAGATTGTCGGGCGGTTCGAGCGGGCGGTGTTGGAGCGCTTGTACTCGGAACATCCGAGCAGTCGCTTGCTGGGCAAGCGGCTGGGGGTTTCCCATACCACCATTGCCAACAAACTGAAGGCGTATGACGTGGGCAAGGGTGTGTAGACGGAATATCTTGAGCAGGTCATGAACCCTGCAGGAGCCAGCAAACCGGCTCCTGCAGGTACAGGGCGTCGTCGAAAACAACGCCCGTCAGGCATCAGATGTGGAAGTAACCCACGCACGAGTCGAACGGCAGGCGCTTGAGCTCGATCTTGTTCATGTCGAACACTTCGCGCAGGGCCTTGGTCTCACCCGGGAAGTTGCGATAGGCAACCTCGTCGAGCACCACGATGGCGCCTTTGGGCATGTAGGGCAGGAAGGTTTCCAGGGCCACCTTGGTCGGCTCGTAGAGGTCGGTGTCGAGGATCAGCATGGCCACCACCAGGTCCGGACGGGACTTGACGAATTCCGGCACGGTCTTGCAGATATCGCCCTTGACCAGTTCGCAGCGCGGGATGCGGTTGACCGGACGCAGCAGGTCGTTGGCATCGATCATGTCCTGGATCAGCGACTGGTCGGTGTCGGAGAACATGTTCTCGTTGATGTCGGCCGGGTCTTCATCCTTGTTGATGCTGGTGAAGCCTTCGAAGGTGTCGAAGCCGACGATCGAACGGTTGATCGCGTACGGCTCGAGGATCATCGACAGGTGCATGTAGAGCATCAGCGAGTTGCCCTTGTACACGCCGCACTCGATGATCGCGCCCGGCACATCCATGACCTTCTTGAACAGCTCCATGCGCGACAGGGCGGCGGTCACGTTGATGCGGTTGGCGAACACGAACGGCGCGTCGGCCACGTATTCGGCATCGACCCGCTTGAGCACGCCGGCACGGGTTTCGTTGTATTGAGCCTCGGCAGGCGTAATGCGGCGCTTGGTCATTGATAGATTCCTTGGAAATTCGAGAAGTCGTGGGCGTGGAAGTAGTCTTTGAAGCCGGCCCCGACATCCGGGCAGGCGCTGTCGACGTTGGGGGCGCCGCGCTTGTGTTGCAGGTCGTCCAGGTGCATCAGGCGGAAGTCCACGCTGAAGCGGGTCTGTTCGGTGTAGTTGGGTACGGTGCCATGCAGGTGTGAACCGGAGAAAATCAGCATCTCGCCGGTGTTGCCGGCAATGCGCACTTCCGACGAAGTATCGATGTCGGCCAGGGGCACCGGGTGCACGCGCACTTCCTCGGTCAGGTTGTCCTTGGCCTTGTGCCGCTGGTTGTTGATCCAGTCGTTCAGGCTCCAGTCCTTCGAGGTGTTGAGCACCGGTTTTTCGAAGTAGCCGGCGTTGATCATCATGGTCTGGTTCGGGGCAATGGTGTAGACCGGCATCCAGGTGTTGATCTGGCAATCGACGCTGCCGTACCAGGTGTCGCGATGCGGCTTGTAGGCATAGCTGACGCCAGCGTGCAGGTAGTTGTAGTTGGGCACGACGCGCAGGCGCGGCACATCGAAGATGTACTCGCGCGGGTCGATGCCGACTTCATGGATAAACCCCAGGATCAGGTCCTTGACGCGCTGGCTGTTGGTGAACTGGCCCTTGAGGCGGGTCACCCGGCTGACGAATTCTTCTACCGGCATCATCTTGTGGAGGGACTGGTGATCGGTCTCGCCGTCGAAGGCCAGGGTGATGCTTTCCTTGGCAAAGCCGCAGAGCTCCTTGGCGGTCGTCAGTTGGGTGTCAAGGAAAATGGCGCCTGAATAGATGTCTTCCTTGAAGTCAGCTTTTTTCTGTAGCTGGTTGATGTACAGGTTCACGTCAGCCCTCCTGAATACTGTGGCTAATTCTGAATGTCGGCAGTCACCGGGCAAACTTGACGTTGGTTGCCGTATGCCGGGTTGGCTTGCAAGGTCTATTCCAGGGTGGTTTTCTGGCGCCCGCCGCGCGGGGGGAAATGACCGATACTTGCCGCCAGCGGCATAACCGCGCCGTTTTTTCGTCTGCCCTCAAGACCTTGAAAGCCTGCGAAAGGTACCCAAGCCCCCGCCACGACGGCTTGTCCTGCGTCAAGGAAAAAGTTGGTTCGGAAATTGCTTGGGCCTCTCGCAGTACAGCGGTGGCGGCAAACGTCCGTCAGGAAGAGGAAAGACTGTGGACAAGTACCTTTACGTGGCAATGACCGGTGCGGCCCAGAATGCCCTGGCGCAAAAGGCCCATGCCAACAATCTGGCGAACCTCTCGACCAATGGTTTTCAACGCGACCTGGACCAGGCCCGTTCGATGCCGGTGTTCGGTGACAGCTTTCCGTCACGTGCCTATGCCATGACCGAGCGCCCGGGCACGGATTTCTCCTCGGGCCCGATGGTCGAGACCGGTCGCGATCTCGACGTGGCGGTGTCCGGTGATGGCTGGGTTGCCGTGCAGACACCTGACGGCAGCGAAGGCTACGTGCGCACCGCAAGCATGAATATTGACGCCCTCGGCGTGCTGCGTGCCGGCAACGGCATGCCGGTCATGGGCAATGGCGGGCCGATCGCCGTGCCGCCCGAGTCGAAGATCGAAGTGGGCGAGGACGGCACCATCAGCATCCGTGCCATGGGTGAAGGGCCACGGGTGGTGGCCGAAGTCGACCGCATCAAACTGGTCAATCCGGATCTGAAGAACATGATCAAGGGACCGGATGCCGTGGTGCATACCAAGGACGGCACGGCCGCGCCGGTCGATGCCAACGTCAAGGTGGTCTCGGGCTTCCTGGTCGGCAGCAACGTCAATGCCGTCGAGGAAATGACCTCGGTGCTGGCCCTGTCCAGGCAGTTCGAATTGCACATCAAGATGATGAACACCGCCAAAGAAGATGACACGGCTATGGCTCGGGTCTTGCAGAACAGCTAATCACCAGAACGTAGTGCCGTAAAACAGGCGCGCGAAGGAGAACAGAATGCTTCCGGCTCTATGGGTTGCAAAAACAGGTTTGGCGGCACAAGACACCAACCTGACGACTATTTCCAACAACCTGGCCAACGTCTCGACCACCGGCTTCAAACGTGATCGCGCCGAGTTCCAGGACCTGCTGTATCAGATCAAGCGTCAGCCGGGTGCCGAGTCGACCCAGGACAGCGAACTGCCGTCGGGCCTGCAACTGGGTACCGGTGTGCGGATCGTCGGCACCCAGAAAAACTTCGCCGCCGGTAGCCTGCAAACCACCGACCAGCCGCTGGACATGGCCGTCAACGGCCGCGGTTTCTTCCAGATCCTGCAACCGGACGGCACCACGGCCTACACCCGTGACGGTACCTTCCACCTGAGCAACACCGGGCAGATCGTCACCGCCAGCGGTTTCACCCTGCAGCCGGCGATCATCATCCCGAACAACGCCCAGACCTTCACCGTCGGCCAGGACGGCACGGTCTCGATCACCGTCGCCGGCAACCCGGCTTCGCAAGTGATCGGCAATATCCAGACCGCCGACTTCATCAACCCGGCCGGCCTGCAGTCCATGGGCGGCAACCTGTTCCTGGAAACCGCCGCCAGCGGCGCGCCGCAAGTCGGCACCCCGGGCCTCAACGGTTTCGGTACCACCGAGCAGAGCACCCTGGAAACTTCCAACGTCAGCACCGTGGAAGAAATGGTCAACATGATCACCACCCAGCGTGCCTACGAGATGAACTCCAAGGTGATTTCCACCGCCGACCAGATGCTCCAGTACGTCGCACAGAACCTGTAATCAAGTCTATGAGGCGGCCTGAAGGGCGCCTGCAACACCGTGAGGTAATAGGGTCATGAATCGGTTGTTTTCCATGCTCGCGTTGAGCGCGATGGCGCTGTTGGCCGGCTGCATGAGCCCGCCACCCAAGCCCAATGACCCGTATTACGCGCCGGTGTTGCCGCGTACCCCGTTGCCCGCCGCGGCGAACAACGGTTCGATCTACCAGGCGGGCTTCGAGCAGAACCTGTATGGCGACCGCAAGGCTTTCCGGGTCGGCGACATTGTCACCATTACCCTGAACGAAGCCACCCAGGCGAGCAAGAACGCCAACTCCGACCTGTCGAAGAAAGACGCCAACAACTTTGGCCTGACCACGCTCTTCGGCTCGTCGGTGACCAGCGGCAACGCGAACCTGAATGTCGGCTATGGCGGCACCAAGACCACCGACGGCTCGTCCAAGGCCGCGCAGAGCAACAGCCTGACCGGCTCGATCACCGTGACCGTGGCTGACGTGCTGCCCAACGGCATCATCGCCGTCCGTGGCGAGAAGTGGTTGACCCTCAACACCGGCAATGAGCTGGTGCGCATCGCCGGGATGATCCGGGCGGATGATATCGCCACCGATAACACCGTTCCGTCCACTCGCGTGGCCGATGCGCGCATTACCTACTCGGGTACCGGCGCCTTTGCCGATACGAGCCAGCCGGGTTGGCTCGACCGCTTCTTCCTCAGTCCGCTCTGGCCTTTCTAGGTGCTACGACCATGTTCAATCTCAAGCATCTGATGGCGGCTGTGCTGCTGATGTCTACCGCTCTCGGTGCCCAGGCCGAGCGGTTGAAGGACATCGCCAGTATTTCCGGTGTGCGTTCCAACCAGCTGATTGGTTATGGCCTGGTGGTCGGTCTCAACGGGTCGGGTGACCAGACCACGCAGACGCCGTTCACCCTGCAGACCTTCAACAACATGCTTTCGCAGTTCGGCATCAAGGTGCCGGCCAACGCTGGTACCGTGCAGTTGAAGAACGTCGCGGCGGTGTCGATCAGTGCCGATCTGCCGGCGTTCGCCAAGCCGGGGCAGGTGGTGGATATCACCGTCTCGTCCATCGGTAACGCCAAGAGCCTGCGCGGCGGCACCCTGTTGATGACGCCACTCAAGGGTATCGACGGCAATGTCTACGCCATCGCCCAGGGCAACCTGGTGGTGGGCGGTTTCGATGCTTCGGGGGCGGACGGTTCGAAGATCACCGTCAACGTTCCGTCGGCCGGCCGTATTCCCGGCGGGGCTTCGGTGGAGCGCGCGGTGCCGAGTGGTTTCAACCAGGGCAACAGCCTGACCTTGAACCTCAACCGTTCCGACTTCACCACCGCCAAGCGGGTCGTCGACAAGGTCAATGACCTGCTCGGCCCGGGCGTGGCCCAGGCCATCGACGGCGGCTCGATCCGCGTCACCGCGCCGCTGGATCCGAGCCAGCGGGTCGACTACCTGTCGATGCTGGAAAACCTCGAGGTCGATCCGGGCCAGGCGGTGGCGAAAGTCATCATCAACTCGCGCACCGGCACTATCGTGATCGGCCAGAACGTCAAGGTGTCGCCGGCCGCGGTGACCCACGGCAGCCTGACCGTGACCATTACCGAAGACCCGATCGTCAGCCAGCCGGGGCCGCTGTCCAACGGCACCACGGCGGTGGTACCGCGTTCGCGGGTCAACGCCCAGCAGGAAGCCAAGCCGATGTTCAAGTTTGGCCCGGGGACCACCCTGGACGAGATCGTCCGTGCGGTGAACCAGGTGGGTGCGGCGCCAGGCGACTTGATGGCGATCCTCGAAGCCTTGAAACAGGCCGGCGCCTTGCAAGCCGACCTGATCGTGATCTGAGGCCGTCGATATGGTGGACATGCGCAAGAGCGGGCTGGCAAGCACTGGCGACTCCGGTGCCTACAGCGACCTGAACCGAATGAACAGCCTGAAGGTCGGCAATCGCGACAGCGACGCCAACATTCGCAAGGTGGCGCAGGAGTTCGAGTCGCTGTTCGTTGGTGAAATGCTCAAGTCCGCGCGCGCAGCCACTGATGTCATGGCCCAGGACAATCCGCTCAATACTCCGGCGACCAAGCAGTACCAGGAAATGTACGACCATCAGTTGGCCGTGACCATGTCGCGCCAGGGTGGCGGTATCGGCCTGGCCGATGTGCTGGTGCGCCAGATGAGCAAGAACAAGCCGACGCACCCCTCCCAGGGCGGGCTCAAGGTCGGGCCGCCAGCCGGTACGGTTGCGACCGAAACGCCGGTGCCGACACCGATCGATGCCGGCACCACCACGGCCGCGACCGCGGCGTCACCGTTCGCTCGCTCCAATGGCCAGCGGCCGTTGTGGGCCTCGCGGGTCGCCAGCCCGATCCACAACAGCGACGGCAGCCTGCATAACGACATGGCCAAGATCAACCAGCGCCGCCTGGCCCTGCCGAGCAAGCTGACCGATCGCCTGGTCGCCGGGCTGGTACCGTCGGCCGACGGCAGCCTGGCCACGGTCAACGCCCAGGCCGTGCCGGCGCGCAACAGTGCTTCCAGCGATTCCGTGCTCCAGGGCCAGGCAGCCCACAGCTTGAGCAACGTGCCGACCACGCGCATGCAGATCTACGGTCGCGCGATGATGGCCCAGCCGCCGTTGGCACCGGCCAAACAGGCGTTCAGCTCGCCCGACGATTTCGTCGCCACCATGCTGCCGATGGCGGAGCAGGCGGCCAAGCGCATCGGTGTCGACCCGCGTTACCTGGTGGCCCAGGCGGCCCTGGAAACCGGTTGGGGAAAATCGGTCATGCGCCAGCAGGACGGCAGCAGCAGTCACAACCTGTTCGGCATCAAGGCCGGCAGCAGTTGGCAGGGGCCGCAGGCCCGCGCCATCACCAGCGAGTTCAAAAATGGCCAGATGGTCAAGGAGACGGCGGACTTCCGTTCCTATGCCTCGTACCAGGACAGCTTCCACGACCTGGTCACCATGTTGCAGAGCAATAATCGCTATCAAGATGTGCTGAAGTCGGCCGATAAACCTGAACAGTTTGTACGCGAGTTGCAAAAGGCCGGGTACGCCACTGACCCGGACTACGCCAGCAAGATTTCGCAAATAGCAAAACAGATGAAGAGCTACCAGAACTACGCTGCGGCGGGCGCTTCCACGAATTTATAAGGTCTGAATCATGAGCTTGCTCAATATTGGTATGACGGGGTTGAACGCGGCCTCGTCGGCTTTGAACACCACCGGTAACAACATTTCCAACGTTGATACGGCTGGTTATTCACGTCAGCTGACCGTACAGACCAGTTCTGCCTCGCAGCAATACGGCAACGTATTCATCGGCACCGGCACGACCCTGGCGGATGTCCGTCGGGTCTACAGCGCCTACCTGAATTCGCAGGTGCAGACCGCGACCTCGCTCAACAGCGATTCGTCCTCGTACCTGGCCCAGGTCACGCCGACCGACTCCATGCTGTCCGATACCAACACCGGCATGACCGCTTCGTTGCAGCAGTTCTTCACTTCCCTGCAAAGCGTGTCCACCACCCCGACGGATGATGCGTCCCGCCAGACGACGCTGACCAGTGCCCAGGCGTTGAGCAGCAAGCTCAACTCCCTCTCCCAGCAGTTGAGCGCCCAGAACACCGGGATCAACACCAACCTGTCGGACATGTCCAGCCAGGTGAACAAGCTGGCGAGCACCATCGCCCAGTACAACGATCAGATTTCCAAGGTCACCACCGCCGCCGGTGCGCCGAACGACCTGCTGGACCAGCGCGACGACGCGGTGCGCCAGTTGTCCGAGCTGGTCGGAACCCAGGTGGTCCAGCGCGGTTCGAGTTATGACGTCTACATTGGCAGCGGTCAGCCGCTGGTGATGGGCAACACCACCAACACCCTGTCCGCCGTGCCGAGCAAGGACGACCCGAGCCAGTCGGCCTTGCAACTGGATCGCGGTACCAGCACCATCGATATCACCTCCACCGTGACCGGTGGCGAGATCGGTGGACTGTTGCGCTATCGCAGCGATGTGCTCGAGCCGTCGATCAACTCGCTGGGGCGCATTGCCATGGTCGCGGCCGACCAGATGAACAAGCAGCAGGCCCAGGGCATCGACAAGAACGGCAACTTCGGTGCGCCGCTGTTCAACGATATCAACAGCCCCTCCCTGATCAGCCAGCGCAGTATCGCCAACGCGAACAACAGTGCCGGCTCCGGCAACCTGAACGTGACCATCGCCGATACCGGTGCGCTGACCACCAACGACTACCAGGTAACCTTCAGCAGCGCGACCAACTACACCGTCACGCGCTCGGATGGCACCGCCATGGGCTCCTTCAGTACCGCGACCACGCCGCCACCGGTGATCGACGGGATCACCCTGAGCCTGACCGGCGGCGCGATGAGTGCCGGCGACAGCTTCAAGGTGACGCCGACCCGCAACGGTGCCAGTGACATCCAGACGGTGATGACCAACGCGCAGAACATTGCCGCGGCGGCGCCGCTGAGCGGTGTCTCCAGTGCCAACAACGGTGGCACCTACACCCAGCCGACCCTGGTCGACCAGTTGGGCACGTCCAACACGACGAACAACGCCCAGTTGCAGGACGCCATCCAGTACGGCACGCCGGTCAAGATCGTCTTCGGTTCACCCGGTACCGGTGCGACCGCGGGGACCCAGGGCTACACCCTGACCGATGCCCAGGGCAACACGATGGGCACCGGTACCATCGTGCCGGGGCAGGCCAACACCCTGAACCTGAAAGTGAACATGGTCGACGCCAGCGGCAACCCGGTGATGGATACCTCGGTCACGCCGAACGTGCAGAAGACCTTCACCGTTCAGACCACGGTCAGCGGTAACCCGAAAGCCGGTGAAAGCTTCACCATGTCGATGACCGGCGCCGGTTCTTCGGACAACCGCAACAGCACCGCCCTGGTCGCCCTGCAAAACAGCAAGACCGTGGGCACGAACGCCACGAGCGGCGGCAGCAGCATCTCGGATGCCTATGGCACGTTGATTTCCACTGTCGGTAGCAAGGCGTCCCAGGCCACCTCGGACAACACGGCGACAACCACCATCCTGACCAACGCCACGGGCGCCCAAAGCTCCCTGTCCGGCGTCAACCTGGACGAAGAGTCCGCCAACCTGGTCAAGTACCAGCAGTACTACACGGCCGCGTCGCAGATTATCAAAGCCGCCCAGGCCATCTTCAGCACGCTGCTCAGCAGCCTTTAAGGAGTCGTGATTCATGCGCATTTCCACCGCCCAGTATTACGAAACCACGGCTGCCAACTACCAGCGTGGCTACAACGCGACACTCCAGACCAGTGCCGAGGCCAGCAGCATGGTCAAGGTCAACACCGCCGCCGATGACCCGGTGGGCGCGGCGCGGCTGTTGCAATTGGGCCAGCAAAGCGCGTCGCTGACCCAGTACTCCAGTAATATCAGTTCGCTCAAAGGTTCGCTCAGCCAGTCGGAAACGGCCTTGACCGCGATTCAGAACGCCATGCAATCGGCCCGCGAAATCGGCCTGTCGGCCATCAGCGGCACCAACACCGATGCTGATCGCAAGGCTTATGCCGCGCAATTGGGGCAGATCCAGCAAACGGTCCTCGGGTTGATGAACAGCCAGGATGCCAACGGCAACTACCTGTTCGGCGGTTCGAAGACCAGTACCCCGCCCTATACCGCCAACTCCGACGGGACCTACAGCTACAACGGCGATCAGTCGCAGTTGAACCTGGCGGTTGGCGACAATAATACGGTGGCCAGCAATGTGACCGGCTGGGACGCGTTCCAGCAGTCCATCAACACCGCCCGCACCCAGGTCACCATGACTTCTCCGGCCGTGGACGACGGCCGCGTCAGCCTGTCCAACGGCCAGGTCAGCAACAGTGCGACCTACGACGCCAAGTTCACCGCCGGCCAGCCCTATACCGTCAGCTTCCTCAGCAGTACCCAGATCAAGATCACCGATGCCGGCGGCAACGACGTCACCTCCGAAGCCAGCCAGAACGGCGTGATCAGCAACACCAGCGGCGTGAACCAGACGGTCAACTTCCGTGGTGTGGACCTGGGGCTGAGCCTCAACCTCCAGCCCGGCGATGTGCCGGACACCGCGATTGCCGGACATAGCTTCACCCTGGCGGCGCAGCCGGATACCTTCAATACCACGCGTAGCGCCGGCAACTCGTCGACCACCGTGGTGACCGGGGCGACGACCACCAACCAGGCGGCCTACGACAGCACCTTCCCCTCCAGTGGGGCGATCCTCAAGTTCACCAGTGCCACGGCCTATGACCTGTACGCTTCGCCGATCACGGCCAGCAGCCGGCCGGTGTCCTCGGGCACCATGACCGGTTCGACGGCGACGGCGGCGGGGGTCAGCCTGACGTTAAGCGGTGCGCCGGCGGCCGGTGATCAGTTTGTGATCCAGCCGAACAATCATCAGACCCAGAACGTCCTCGACACCTTGAACCAGATGATTACTTCGTTGAACACGCCGGCCGATGGCATTCCGGTTGCCCAGCAGAAGCTGCTGGCGACCATGAACGCCGGTGTCAGCAACATCACCAGCGCGATGGACCAGGCAGGCAGCGCGATCACCGCCGTCGGTACCCGCGGCCAGACCATTGACGCCCAGGACGCCACCAACCAGAGCATGGTTATCGCCAACACGACCGCCCAAGGGGCGATTCGCGACGCCGACCCGGCGGCGGTCATGACCCAACTGACCCTGCAGCAGACCATGTTGCAGGCGGCGCAGTTGGCGTTCAGCAAAATCAGCCAACTGGGCCTGTTCAACAAGATCTGATTTGACCCGGACGCGGGAGCCATCGTGGCTCTCGCGTTTTCACCAACCGCCTTTTTCAGCGGTGCCAGTGGCTCGTCCGATCGGGTGAGTCGCGCCGCTTGCGAGCCCCGCCGTGAATCCAGTCCCACTCGTCAGCCTCGTCATTCCCGCCACCAATCCACGCTTTTTTGGCAAAGCCCTGCACAGTGCCTTGGGCCAGAGCTACGGCAATCTCGAAATCATCGTGTGCGATGACAGCCAGGATGACGAAATTGGCCGCTTGG
>Ga0302156_10000170_pt1 | contig 60791 bp, 58 predicted proteins | sample I_Bog_N3_2_FD_193503 | JGI IMG/M metagenome (GOLD analysis project Ga0302156, IMG submission 193503) | Peat permafrost microbial communities from Stordalen Mire near Abisko, Sweden - I_Bog_N3_2 | ecosystem: Environmental > Terrestrial > Soil > Wetlands > Peat | place: Sweden: Abisko, Stordalen... | reverse complement strand
AGGCGCCTTCCCAGAAAATCTCGCTAAGTCCTTCATTTTGAATATATAATCGCTCGACGCTGGTCAGAAAACCGGTGTCAGTGTAAGAATAAAAAAGACCATTCTACACAGAGGTGCACTAGTCAGCCTCGCTAATTTGCAAATATGACAGAGGGAACCACGAAAAATCGCAGCATGCGGCAACAGGGTTCTGCCGGTAAGCCTCGTACACCCTACGAATGCATAGCCGGCAAGACATTGCCGCGCGCGGATTTGACGGCGCCCTGAAACGTGTACGCAGCATCCCTGCGCGAGTCCAGTTTGCACCGCAGTTGCAATCGGATAACGCACTTGGGTGTTGAATCGAATTGTTTGGATTATCAGGATAAAGTCTGGCAAGACCTGTCGTTGCACAACGCAGTGTGCAGTGCTTGCTGGTTGATGCTTTGAACCCGAGTTGCCGATTTGCCAACCTTGAGAAAAATGCTTCGCTTGGCTAACACTGATAGCTTACCGTCCACAATGACCGTGACCGCCTCTTTCGGCGTGTCAGGCGTGGATACGGAGCTGCTCGGCTTTCCGGTGCACCGCATCCGCGCCCCGTTGTGCTTGAGCGCTACGCGCTCCACACATTAAGGCAATTCCCTCCCCCAATCACTTCATTCTGGCGTACATCCTTGTACTTTTGATGCCTGCATTGCAGCATCACTAAAGCGGCCTCAGTGCCACGGAGTGAAACATGAAACGTATGTTGTTCAATGCGACGCAGCAAGAAGAATTGCGCGTCGCCATCGTTGACGGTCAAAAACTGATCGACATCGATATCGAAGCTACCGGACGCGAACAGCGTAAATCCAACATTTACAAAGGCGTCATCACCCGCATCGAGCCTTCGCTGGAAGCCTGTTTCGTCAATTACGGCGAAGAACGTCATGGCTTCCTGCCATTCAAGGAAGTGGCGCGCTCGTACTTCAAGGAAGGCATCGATGTACGCAATGCCTCCATCAAGGAAGCGCTGCGCGAAGGCCAGGAAATCATCGTTCAGGTCGAGAAGGAAGAACGCGGCAACAAGGGCGCAGCCCTGACTTCGTTCATCTCGCTGGCCGGTCGTTATCTGGTGCTCATGCCCAACAACCCGCGTGGTGGTGGCGTATCGCGCCGCGTCGAAGGCGAAGATCGCCAGGAACTGCGCGAAACCATGGACAAACTGGACCTGCCTAACGGCATGTCCGTCATTGCCCGCACCGCCGGCATCGGCCGCAACGTCGATGAGCTGCAGTGGGATCTGAACTACCTGATGCAATTGTGGCGCGCCATTGACGGCGCCGGCCAGTCTGGCTCGGGCGCGTTCCTGATTTATCAGGAATCCTCATTGGTGATCCGCGCCATCCGCGATTATTTCCAGCCTGATATCGGCGAGATCCTGATCGATACCGACGACATCCACGAGCAAGCCCAGCAGTTCATGGCGCATGTGATGCCGGACATGGTCCACCGGGTCAAGCGCTACCGTGATGACGTGCCGCTGTTCTCGCGCTTCCAGATCGAACATCAGATCGAAACCGCGTATTCGCGCACCGTGCCGCTGCCATCCGGTGGCGCTATCGTGATCGACCACACCGAAGCGCTGGTGTCGGTCGACGTCAACTCGGCACGTGCCACCCGCGGCAGCGATATTGAAACTACCGCGTTCTACACCAATCTTGAAGCCGCCGACGAAGTGGCCCGCCAATTGCGCTTGCGTGATCTGGGCGGTCTGATCGTGATTGACTTCATCGACATGGAGAACGCCAAGAACCAGCGTGAAGTGGAATCGCGCCTCAAAGATGCGCTGCACCACGACCGTGCCCGCGTACAAATGGGCAAGATCTCGCGCTTCGGCCTGATGGAATTGTCGCGTCAGCGTCTGCGTCCGTCGCTGTCCGAAGGCAGCCACGTGACCTGCCCGCGTTGCAACGGCACCGGCCATATCCGTGATACCGAATCGTCTGCCTTGCAAGTCCTGCGCATCATCCAGGAAGAGGCAATGAAGGAAAATTCGGCCGCTATCCATGTGCAAGCGCCGGTCGATGTGGCCGCTTTCCTGCTCAATGAAAAGCGCGGCGAAATCCTGAAGATCGAAACACGCCACCGCGTGACGGTCATCATGATCCCCAACAAGCATCTGGAAACACCGCACTACAAGCTCGAGCGCATCAAGCACGACGATCCGCGTCTGGACGATACCCAGGCCAGCTACGCCATGGCCGAACAAGCCGAAACGGACATCGGCTACAGCAAGCGTCAGAAAGAAGACGTCAAGCCACGCCAGGAAGCGGTCGTCAAGGGCATCACCCCTGACCAGCCGGCACCGATCGTCGAACGCAAGACAGCGCCTGTTGAACCACTGCCAACCCTGGCGCCCGAAGCAGGTCTGCTGGGCAAGATCTGGAGCTTCTTCCGCAAAAAACCAGTCGAACCAACGCCGGTAGCAGCACCGGTGGAAGCCAAGGGTCCACAAAAACGCGACCATGCCGAGCGCGGCAACCGCAATCGCAATGGCCGTAACCGTAATGGCCGGGGCCGTAACGAAGAGCGCGATGGCGCACCACAGCAGGCTCAGAGTGGTCGTGAAGAAACTGCAAAACCAGAGGTCGAAGGCAAGCCGGCGCGCGCACCACGTCCGCCACGCGAACCGCGTGAAGGTCGTGAACCGCGTGAAGATCGCAACGAAAACCGTGAACCGCGTGAAGCGCGCGAGCCACGTGAACCACGTGAGAATCGCGAACAGCGGGAGCCACGCGAAAACAAGGAAACACGTGAGCAGCGTGAACCACGCCCACCACGTGAACCGCGCCAGCCACGTCCGCCACGCGAAGACCGCAAGGATCAGCCCAAGCAGGATGAAGTGCTGCCGCTGGAAGTGGTTGCAACCGTTACCGCTGATGCCCAGGGCGATGCTGGTGAGAACGAGCAAGTCATTGGCAATCAGGTCGAAGGCGCAGTCGAAGATGGTGCAGAACCACGTCGTCGTCGTCGTCGCGGTGGCCGTAACCGTAACCGTCGTGACCGCGAACAAGGCGATAACGGTGGCGAACAAGCTGAAGCTGGCGAAGGCGAAGTAAGTGGCGAAAGCGCTACCGCCGAGCATGTCGCAGCAGCAGTGGTCGCAGCAACGCCTGAGACGCCTGCAGCGGCTGTCGTGATTGAAAATGTCGCGCCTGCAGTTAGCGTGGCTCCAGTGGTGGTTCCGGTTGTAGCTCCTGTTGCAGCGCCGGTCATCGCCGTTGCCGCAGCGCCCGCTGCTGTCACTCCTGCTGCAGAAACACCGCAGCCGGTGGTGGTAGAAGCGGTTGCCACACCAGTGATCGAAACTGCGCCCGTGGCAATTGCTGAACCAAGCGCTGCACCAGCACCAGTGGCTATTGTGGAAGTTGCCCCGGCAGCGCCGCAGCAAATCAGTCTGCTGCCGGAGCCGGCCGGAGCTGAAGTTGCGCAAGTTGCGGCCGTCGCCGTCAGCGTGGCAGAACCAACTCCGGTTGCAACGCCAGCTGTCGTCCAGGTGCCAGCTCCTGTGCAAGCCCCTGCACCAGCGGCAGCCCAACCCGCAGCTGACCTGCAGGCAGTGTTGTCGGCTGCAGGACTGACCTTGGCCAGCACCGATCCGGTCAAGCTGCGTGCGGCGCAAGAAGCTGCAGCGCAGATCCATGTGACACCACATGTCCCACGCGAACGCAAACCGGTGGCAGCACCGTCGAGCGAACCGCTGGTACAGGTCGAAACACGGCACTGATCAGCGAATAACTTGCCAAAAAGAAAATAAAAAAGGGAGTGAAAGCTCCCTTTTTTATCGCCTGTAGAATCGTGCGACCTTTCCTCGCACTGCGCTCAAGGCTTAAATCGAGTGGCTGTACCTCAGCCCGAAAAGCCACTCTGTACCCCATCTCATCACCAGCCTCGTGCTATCGTAGCGAGTATGAACAAGCGCATTATCCCTATCACTGATTTCCGTCCGATGGCTAGCATGACGAGCGTGCCAGCGACGCTGGAAGCGCCCACCGGCTTGCTGTCCGATGCCCTGGCGCGGCCGCTGCACGATTTGCGCATTTCGGTCACCGACCGCTGCAATTTCCGCTGCGTGTATTGCATGCCGAAAGAAGTTTTCGACAAGGACTACGCCTTCCTGCCGCACGCCGCATTGCTGTCGTTTGAAGAAATTACCCGGCTAGCCACACTGTTCGTTGCCCACGGCGTCGAAAAAATCCGCCTGACCGGCGGCGAACCGCTGCTGCGCAAACATCTCGAACGCCTGGTCGCCATGCTCAGCGCACTGAGAACACCTGACGGCCGTGAGATTGACCTGACGCTGACCACCAACGGCACCCTGTTAGCGCAAAAAGCGCAGGCGCTCAAGGATGCCGGTCTCAAGCGCGTCACGGTGTCGCTTGATGCGCTCGACGATGGCAACTTCAAACGCATGAACGATGTCGACGTCAGCGTTGCGCAAGTGCTGCATGGACTCGAAGTGGCGCACCAGGTCGGTCTCGGCCCGATCAAGATCAACATGGTCGTCAAGAAAGGCGCCAACGACCACGAAATCCTGCCCATGGCGCGCCATTTCAAGGACTCGCCGTTCATTCTGCGTTTCATCGAATACATGGACGTGGGCAGCTCCAACGGCTGGCGCATGGATGAAGTGTTACCCTCGGACGAAGTGATTCGCCGCCTCCACGCTGAACTGCCGTTGCAGGCGATTGGCGCCAATTACTCCGGTGAGACCGCACAGCGCTGGCGCTACCTGGACGGGGGCGGAGAAGTCGGCGTCATTTCCAGTGTGACCCAGGCGTTTTGCCATGACTGCACACGCGCACGACTGTCTACCGAAGGCAAGATCTACACCTGCCTGTTCGCCTCTGCTGGTCACGATTTGCGCGAGCTGCTGCGCAGCGGTCGCAGCGATGCCGAAATTTCCAGCGTGATCGGCGCCATCTGGCATGCTCGCGGCGACCGCTATTCCGAATTACGCAGCCAACTGCAGCAGCACCCCACCGCCACATCTGAGCGCAAGGTTGAAATGTCCTATATCGGTGGCTGACATGGCGATCGCGCGGGAGCACATCACGGGGCTGATACTGGCCGGCGGCCAGGGCAGTCGTATGGGCCATCGCGACAAAGGCTTGCAGCCCTTCCTTGGTCAACCCTTGGTAGTGCACTGCATGAGGCGCCTGGCGCCGCAGGTGGATACGCTGGCCATCAATGCCAATCACCACGCAGCTGATTATGCAGCATTTGGCTGGCCGCTCTGGCCCGACCTACTCACTGGCTTTGCCGGCCCGTTGGCGGGCCTACATAGCGGTCTCAGCCAATGCCGCACCGCCTACCTGGTTGCCGTGCCATGCGACTCGCCCTTGTTGCCAGCAGATCTGGTGTCGCGCCTGGCTGCGGCACTAGAACAGCAGCAGGCTGACGCCGCCTACGCGGTCACCGGTCAAGGGGCGCTGCAACAGCGCCATCCGGTGTTTTGTTTACTCAAGAAGACTTTGCTGCCGGCGCTTAACGCATACCTGCACCAGGATGGCCGTAAAATGGAGCGCTGGTTTGCCAGTATCAACAGCGTGCCAGTAGCCTTCGAAGACCAGCTCGCTTTCAGCAATATCAATACGCTGCAAGAGTTGCAGCAGTTAGAAGCCAACGCCGATATTGCCTCACCGGAATCTGAATAACATGACCTCAGTCTCTCTGTCTGACATTATCAGTTGCATCTCCGACTATGACCCTGACGCCATGACGGTGCCACAGGCGCAAAAAATCATCCATGATTTCATCACGCCGATCGCCGCCGTCGAGCAAGTCGCCATCCGTAGCGCGCTCGAACGGGTGCTGGCCAAGGACATCATCTCTGCCATCGACGTGCCGGCCAACGACAATTCGGCCATGGACGGCTATGCCCTGCGCGGCGACGACCTGACGCAAGGTTTTCCATTGCACTTGCGTATCGTTGCCAGCGTGCATGCAGGCCAGCGTCATAGCGGCCAGGTCAAGTCCGGCGAATGCGTGCGCATCATGACCGGCGCGGCCATGCCGGCCGACTGCGATACCGTGATTCCACAGGAATTCACCACCCAGCAAGATCCGCAAGACAAGCGCATGACAATTCCGGCAGCCGGCGTACGGCGCGGCGATAACCGCCGCCTGTGCGGCGAAGATCTGAGTCGCGGCCAGATCGCACTGCGCGCCGGCAAACTGCTGCGGCCGGCCGACATCGGTTTGCTGGCCTCACTGGGCGTGGCCGAGGTAGGTGTGCAGCGGCGCCTGCGCGTGGCCTTCTTTTCCACCGGCGACGAATTACGCTCGGTCGGCGAAATCTTGAATGCCGGTTGCGTCTACGACTCCAATCGCTACACGCTCTACGGCATGCTCACCCGCCTGGGTTGCGAGATCATCGACATGGGCGTGGTCAAAGATGACCCAGTGGCCATGGAGGCTGCCTTTCGCAGCGCCTGCGAACATGCCGACGCCGTCATTACCTCCGGCGGCGTGTCGGTCGGTGCCGCCGATTACACCAAGCAAACCATGAGCAAGCTAGGCGACATGCTGTTCTGGAAAATCGGTATGCGGCCAGGTCGACCGATGGCCGTCGGACGTATTGCCTCGCAGGGGCGCGCAGCTTATCTGTTCGGCCTGCCCGGCAATCCGGTGGCGGTGATGGTGAGCTTCTACTTTTTCGTGCGCGAGGCCCTGCTACGCATGATGGGCGCTGAGGTTACGCCCTTGCCGCGCCTGCTGGTCACGTCGCTGTCGCCGATCCGCAAAAAAGCCGGCCGCACCGAATACCAGCGCGGCGTCATCACACCCGACAGCGACGGCGTCTGGAAGGTCAAACTGACCGGTGCGCAAGGCTCCGGCATCCTGCGCTCGATGTCGGATGCCAATTGCATCATCGTGCTCGATGACGCACAAGGCGATGTCGCCGTCGGTGATGCGGTGCCAGTGGTGCTGTTTGATGGTTTGATCTGAGCTCTTAGCGCAGCCCACTTAGAGCAGTTCGCTTTGACCATCACCTTCGACTTCGATTTCACCGGTGCCGAGCAACTTCTGCGCCGTATCAGTCGGCAGCGCCTCCACCGACTTGAGCTTACGTGACATCTGACGCGTGCGTGTCTCGGCCTGCTCGATATTTTTGGCAGCGCGCTCCAGGGTATTCCTGGTCGCCGCCAGCACATCGCCGAACTTGCCGAACTCGGTCTTGACTGCTCCCAGCACCTGCCAGACTTCAGACGAACGTTTTTCCAGCGCCAGCGTGCGAAAACCCATCTGCAAGCTGTTGAGCAAGGCCGACAGCGTTGACGGGCCGGCAATGCTGACCCGCAAGTTGCGTTGCAGCTCGTCAGACAAGCCGGGACGACGCATCACTTCGGCATACAGACCTTCGGTTGGCAAAAATAGAATCGCAAAATCCGTCGTCAACGGCGGCGACAGATATTTCTCAGCAATGGTCTTAGCCTCATTACGCACCACGCGTTCCAACTCGCGACCAGCCGTGGCGACGCCTTCAGCATCGGCGCGATCGGCGGCATCGGCCAGCCGCTCGTATTGTTCTTTCGGGAATTTGGCGTCGATTGGCATCCACACCGGCGTGCCGCCATCCACGTTACCCGGCAACTTGATGGCAAACTCGACCCGCTCGCCGCTGCCCGGCACAGTCTCGACGTTCTTGGCGTATTGCTCGGGCGTGAGCACTTGTTCCAACAACATTTCCAGTTGTACTTCACCCCAGGTGCCACGCGTCTTGACATTGGTCAGCACGCGCTTGAGATCACCCACGCCGATGGCCAATTGCTGCATTTCGCCCAGACCCTGATGGACTTTTTCCAGACGATCCGAGACCAGCTTGAAGGATTCTCCCAGGCGTTGTTCCAGGGTAGCGTGCAGCTTTTCATCGACGGTCTTGCGCATCTCTTCGAGACGATTACCGTTGTCCAGTTGCAGATCCTTGATCTTGGCTTCCAGCGTAGCGCGCACTTCGGCCATGCGTTGTGCGTTTGATTCGGTGAGCGTCGACAGCGTCTGATTGAGCGTATCACCAAAGCGTTGCAGCGAAGCAGCCTGCTCTTCGCGATTGCTTTGCGCCTGCAAGTTCATGCTCTGGCGCATGCCATCGAGCTGTTGGGCATTGGTCTGATTGAGCTTGACCAGTTGCTGGGCGAAGCCATCGATTTGATTGTTTTGCAAGGTCGCAACACTGGTCATCTGTGCCGCCAGTGCTTGCTGCAATTGGCTGAAATTACTGGCCAGCTCTTGGCGCGATCCTTGCGCACTGATTTGCAATTGCGCACGCCATTCGCGTTCGCTGCGTTCGGCCAGATCTTGCTGGTGACGCTGCAATTCGGCTTTCAATTGCTGCAAGGGCGTGTCAAGGTCCAGCTCCTGTGCGGCGCTGGTGCGACTGCGCAGCAGAATCAGTAGTTGCAGCACCAGGCCGGCAGCCACCAGGGCAATCAGGATTAATTCAGTTTGGGTCATAACAGGATTTATTTGTGACGAGATAGAGAGAGTTGCCGCACGTCCAAAGTCAGATGCCGGCGCACTCTTCGTAGTCACTGCGCATCTGATCAAACGGATAAGCCGCTGAGGATATCACTAACAAATCTTTTATAGATGCACCTGCCACTGCATTTTTCAGTTTAGCCCGCGCCGTGCCGGCCCATTCTAGTGGGCCGGCACGGTGCTTACTTGGCCTGGATCAGCACTGCCTTGCTGGCGTCTGCCGCCGCCTCACCTTCCATCACGATGATGCGTGCTGCCGCAGGCGCTGCTGCGCCCGCTGCAGCCAGCACACGCAATGGGCCAATTGCCGTGCCGTTGCTCATCCCCTTGGCATCGGTAACGAAACGCGCCACAGCGGCCGCCTGGCCATCCCAATAGACGCTATAAGTGGTTTGTGGTTTAAGTTTGAATAGTGACACTTCCAAAGCATCGATCACCCCAAGATTGCGCGAGACCACAAAACCACGTGCCTCGCTGGGCGCGTTTGGCGCGCGTTCGAGGGCAATATTGAGCGGATCGCTATTGACGCGTTCGACCAGATTACTCTTGCTACCGCTGGCGTCAACCACATGCGAGAGGTAGACCAGTGCCTGCGGTGCCTGGCCGCCACCAATATGCGCGATGACCTGGTTGCTGGAGGTATCAATGACCTCGACACCATCACCGTTTTCCAGTCCAACGTAGACGCGGCTACTGTCATCTGAGGTCCAGATGCCATGTGGCAGCGCGCCGGTAGGGATAGTGGCAACCAATTTGGCTGGGTGATCGATGGTGTAGACCTTGACCACATTTTCACCGCCGACCGTGACATAGGACAGCACCTTGCCATTGAGAGTCACGAAGGTAAGGTGGTTGGTAATGAAGCCGCTATCAATGACACCCGTCACTTGCAATGTCGATGTATCAATACGCGTGACTTTGCCGACGTCCTTATGCGTCATCCACATTTCCTTGAAATCTGGCGTGAATTGCAGATACGGTGAAAACGGGCTGACCACATCGATTTTCTTGATGACTTGATGTAATTTGACATCAATCACATCGACCTGCGGGGTAAAGCTCGACACGGCGAATGCCAGCTTGCCGTCCGGCATGAACTGCACCATGCCAGGACCGACGCCGGTCTGAATACGACGAATTTCCTTGAAACTAACCGGGTCAATCACTGAAATGTAATCTTCACCACGCACCACGACCCAGGCCTCCTTGCCGTCGGCGGTGAAAAAACCTTCATGCGGTGAGCGGCCGACATAGGTGATGCCTTTGACCTGGTTAGTGGCGGTATCAATGAAGGTCACCGAATTGGAGCCGTTGGCGACGACCAGCAAGGTCTTGTGGTCGGGTGAAAAACCCATGCCGTGAACATTGATCTGACCGCGGTACAGCGGTGACAGCACATCCGGACGTGGGTTACCCAGACGAATCTGGCCGACCAGGGTATTGGTGGCAGGATTGAACACGCTCACTGTGTTGCTGTTCTGGTCGGCCGTATACACACGGTCAGTGTCCGCGGGCAAAGCCCAGGCGGCATGTGCAATCAAAGCGAATGCCGCGGCGAGCGCAATAGAAGTTTTTTTCATATGGTGACTCCGGTTAATGTTACTTTTTTGAAATAAAGTGCGCTGCACAAACTAAAAAACAGCGCATTGGCACTACTTGGCTGCAGCTTCGCCATGGCGTTGCAGCCACAATTGCATGACTTGGATTTCGGTTTGTTGCTCGGTAATGATGCCCAGCGCCAGATTACGGACCTCTGGGTCGTCGCTGTAGAGCAGCATGGCCCGAGCCATGTCCACGGCGCCCTGATGGTGCGGCAGCATCATTGTCATAAAATCATGCTCAGCCTTACCGTTCATTGGCGCGTGCGCCATGCCGTAGTCCATGACGGCCATGGCGTCATCCATCAGTGCGCCAAAAGGTTTGGCGGTGCTCGCAATGAATACCGGTGCTACGGCTGGCGTGGCCATGCCACTCATGTCGCTTTGCTCAGCGCCGTGTTGATGCATGTCTTGTGCGAGGACATTGCCGCTGCTACACAAGAAAATAGTGGCCATGCAGACCGCGCTGGCGATCATGAAGGCATAGGCGGCATGCCGCCTAGTTTCGCCGCCCAGGGGTTGTCGTAGCTTGGTTCGAAACATGCAAAGCTCCTCATCTTTATGATCAATCGTTCAAAAAGATGTGGCGTGCGGCACTGCACATCTTTCATGTGAGGACGCAGTGTAGAAGCCGATGACGCTTAAACCGATGACAAAGACATGACAAATTTGTCACCGCTTAGGCAACAAATAATGCGAAACGAGAGGAAATAAAGATAAAAACCATACAGCGCCGGCAAGCAATACGCTAGCCGGCGCTGTCATATTGACCTCGGTGGCGTCTAGCTACCGTTGAGTTTGAACACTTCGACCAACTGCTCCAGCCTCGCAGCCTGTTGTTTCAGAGATTCCGCCGCTGCAGCGGCCTGCTCCACCAGAGCGGCATTTTGTTGCGTCACATTATCCATCTGCGTGATGCCGATATTGACCTGCTCAATCCCGGTGCTTTGTTCATGGCTGGCGGTGGCGATTTCGGCAATGATGGAAGTGACTTGCTTGACGCTGGAGACGACTTCCTTCATGGTCTTGCCAGCGTCTTCCACCAGCACGCTGCCGGCCTCGACTTTTTCTACCGAATCCGCAATCAGCGTCTTGATTTCTTTGGCGGCACTGGCGCTGCGTTGCGCCAGACTTCTCACTTCGCTGGCGACCACGGCAAAGCCGCGTCCCTGCTCGCCGGCACGTGCTGCTTCGACCGCTGCATTCAAAGCCAGAATGTTAGTCTGGAAGGCAATACCGTCAATCACGCCGATGATATCCACGATCCTGTTGGAGGACTCGTTGATGGAGGCCATGGTGTGAATCACCTGCTCCACCACACTGCCCCCTTGGGCCGCGACTTCTGATGCCTTGACGGCCAGTGTATTGGCATGCCGTCCGTTCTCCGCATTTTGTTTGACCGCGCTGGTGAGTTGCTCCATGGTGGAAGCAATTTCTTCCAGTGAGCCGGCTTGCTCTTCCGTTCTGGATGACAAATCCTGATTGCCTTGCGCGATCTCGGTCGAGGCACTGGTAATGGCGGAAGCGCCGGTGCGAATGCCAGAAATGATGCCGATCAATCCGTTCTGCATGCCGGAAATCGCATACAGCAAACTGTTGTTGTCATCCTTGTGCAACTGCACTGGCGCCGACAAATCTCCACCGGCAATTTTTTGCGTGACTGCCGAAGCATATCCCGGTTCGCCGCCAAGAGAATGGGTGACGCTGCGAATGAGACGCCAGCCCAGCAATCCCAGAATACCGATAGCGACAATAAAAATAACCATGAAGTTAGTGGCGGAATGCCAGAAGACCTCATTGATGTCATCGATATAGAAACCGGTTCCTATCCACCATCCCCATGGCTTGAACTCGACGATGCCGTTCAACTTCGGCACGGCGCCACCGTCGCCGCGCGGAATCTTGATCAGCACCAAGCCAATGGTGTCCTTGTCCATCGCCTCGCGATAAGCCACCGCATCGACCCGCCCATCCATGGTCTCGCCCTGGGTGATGGTATCGCGGACTTTGGGATTCGGATGGATGAACGTCAAGCCATTCGGCAGACGCGCCCAGTAATAACTTTTGCCTTCGTTATCAAGCTGGGACAAGGCCGCTTTGGCAGCCGCCTGCGCCTGCTCACGCGTGAGTGTGCCTTTCACTTCCAGACTCTGATAATAGGTCACCAGCTTGATACCCATTTTCAGCATATTGACAATCTCGGCCTTACGATCATCGAGCATGGATTTATTGAGCGAATGCAGGCTCACGGCACAAAGCACGGATAACGAGACTACCGCAACGCCCACCAGGAACATCAAACGTGTAGATAGCTTCATACAATCTTTCAGATTAATCAGGCAAGTTGCCGAACACAACAAAAGCTACACCAACGATGTCTTGCCCTGAGCGCCTGCGTTCACGGTACTGGCAGATTGCGGTGCTGCCGGCGCCATTTTCATCCGTGCAGAAACAATCACCGATAACAGACAACCACCTGCCAGATAAGCAGCTACTGCATGCCAGGAACCATCGACGCCGAGCAAGGCCGTGGCGATGAAGGGCGTGAAGCCGCCGCACACCACACTGGCGAACTGATAACCGACACCGGCACCGCTATAGCGATACTCAGCGCCAAAGAATTCCGTGAACAAAGGTTGCTGCACACTGACCACCATATCATGTGCAATATTGGCCAGCAGTACCGAGAACACCACAATCCATAAAATCGAACGCGCTTCCATTGCCAGAAAGAAAGGAACCGCGGAAAACAGACCAATCAGCGCGCCCGTCACATATACCCGCTTTTGACCGATGCGGTCGGCCGCCAAGGCAAACAATGGAATCGTCAAACAACTGACCGCGCCCACCAACAAGCCGATATTGAGAAACAGATCGCGCGACATACCCAGGTTTTTGGTCGAATACGACAGCGCAAACGCGGTCACGATGTACATCGTGAACATTTCAGCCATGCGCAAGGCAATGATCAGCAGAAAACTCTTGGGATTTTTGCTCAGCGCAGTCAATACCGGCAGTTTGACCTTGCGTTCGCCGTGCTGGCCGACCGTGCGCATAAATTCCTGCGACTCGTCCATAGTTGAACGTATCCACAATGCCACCAGCACCAGCACGATGCTGAGCAGGAAAGGAATGCGCCACCCCCAGGACAGGAAAGCGTCGTTGTCGAGCGTATGGGTGAGAATGGAAACAATGCCGGTGGCGAGCACCAAGCCGACGCCGTAGCCGACCTGTACGCCGCTGCTATAAAAAGCCTTCTTGCCTGCGGGTGCACTCTCGACCGCCATCAAGGCGGCCCCGCCCCACTCACCACCCACCGCAAAACCTTGCAGTGCGCGCAGTAGCACCAGCGCCAGCGGCGCATACCAGCCAATACTGGCATAGCTGGGCAACAGACCGATACAGGCGGTGGAAACGCCCATCATCACCACGGTAATGACCAGCATGCGTTTGCGCCCCAGGCGGTCACCGAAATGGCCGAATACAATGCCTCCCAAAGGACGGAACAAAAAGCCGACGCCAAACGTGCCGAAGGCTGCCAGCGTCCCCAGAGTCGGGTTCGTGCTAGGGAAAAACTGCGTATTAAACACCAGTGCTGCCGTGATGCCGTACAACAGAAAGTCGTACCAGTCGACGACGGCGCCGACGAAACTGCCAACTGCGGCCTTGCGGGCTTGTCGGTTCTGCTGCAATTGTTGCGCGCTCGCGATTACATTGCTCATGGTCTTGTCTCCATTATCTGGTTATTGGTTTTTTAAGATTTTCGTTTTGGTAAAAGTGTAGCCACAAGCAATCAACAAGACCAAGGAACAATATCCAAAAACGTACGATAAACGCTCAAATAGTACGATTACCGATCGTTTTTGAAAAATACCCTCAGCCTGAATTCAGCATGGCGACGCGCAATGACGCGGCAACACAATAGGTATACGGTGCGCCACAGAGGGCAGCAGCAGCCAGCACCAGGATTGAAACTGAGGCTGAAACCGGGGCTAGAGCTAGAGCATCAAGCAGGTGTGCTAAGCAGGCTGCTTGCCCGAGGTATCCTTGTTCATCATCCAGTCGGCAGTCTGAAAAAATGCCTGCATCAGCCGTGTACGCAGGGCCTCCTCAAGCCCGACATCTTGCATCGCCCAGGCCATGCAACGCAGCCACTGATCACGCTCGGTGATACCGATGGCAAACGGTAGATGGCGGGCACGCAGGAAAGGATGTCCGAAACGTTCGATATAGAGATTGGGGCCGCCGCTCCAGCCTGACAAAAACCAGTAGGTCTTGTCGCGCGAGCCATCCAGCGTGGCCGGATGCAGCGCACGGATGACGGCAAATTCGGGCTCAAGGTCCATCAGATCGTAAAAACGATCCACCATTGCGCGCAGCTTGTCGGCGCCACCGATCATGTCGTAGACAGTCGGTTGATTAGGGTCTTCGATTTGCATAGAGCGAGATGATAGCGCAGCTGCCGCCAGTGCGTATCGGCGGTCCCGTCAGGCTTCGCGCAAGCTCTGCAAGGGCGGCCGGCCCAGTACATGGCGCAAGCCGAGCCAACCACCGGCTAGCGCGCACGCAATCCCCAAGCCGGCACCGGCCAACCACAGCAAAACGCTGAAGTGCCAGTCGAAATCGAACACATAATGCGCCAGCGCCCAGCCGACCACTGCGGCGCCGCTGGCGGCCAACAAACCAGCGACACTGCCAATGAGCATCACTTCGATCGCCTGTGCGCGCGCCAGCTCGCGCCGTGTGGCGCCCAGCGCACGCAACAACGCCGCCTCGCGCACCCGCGCATCCTGAGTGCCGACCAAGGCGGCATACAACACCAGAACGCCAGCCATGAGCGTGAAGAGAAACAGGAATTGCACCGCAGCAACCACCTGATCGACGATGTCTTGAATTTGCTTGAGTACACTGCCGATATCGACCACCGTCAGATTGGGAAAGTCGCGTGTAAGCAGATTGCCCAGAGCGCTTTGCTCTGGCGTCACGTGGAATGCCGTGATCCAGGTCTGTGGCGTGTCTTGCATCGCAGCCGGATTGATGATGACGAAGAAATTCACCCGCAACGAACCCCATTCCAGCTTACGCATGCTGGTAATCGGTACCGTCAGCAATTGGCCGGCGATATCAAATTGCAGTTGATCACCCAGATGCAGTTTGAGCGTCTTCGCCAAGCCCTCCTCTACCGATGCTTCCGGGTGCGTATCGTCGAACCACTTGCCGCCGACGATCGTGTTTTGCGGCGGCAGCGCAGGCATGGTCGACAAATTGAATTCACGATCGACCAAACGCTTGGCGCGATCTTCCTGATAGCTGTCATTGGTCACCGGCTTGCCGTTGATCTGCACCAGACGGCCACGAATCATGGGAAACAACGGCGCCTGCATTACCTGCGCCTGCTGCAGCCGCTGTGCCACCGCCTGCTTCTGATCCGGCTGGATATTGATCACAAAGCGATTAGGCGCGTCGACCGGCGTAGCCTGGCGCCAGGCGCCGATCAGATCGCCGCGAATTACCGTCAGCAGCAGCAAGGCCATCAACCCCAGCGCGAGCGCCACAATTTGCATCACGGTGGCACCCGGACGGCGCTGCAGACCATTAATGGCAAAGCGCCAGCTCTGATTGTCGAACAAGCCACGTAAGCCATTGGCGCCTTGCAGGCAAGCCCAGGCCAGCAAGGCAAACAAGCCAAACGCGCCCAGAAAGCCAGCAGCGGTCATGGCGCCCAGCTTGACATCGCCGGCCTGCCACAGCAGCAGCCCAGTAAACACCAACGCCCCCAGTGCATAGGTGGCCACGCTCATGGCCTTGGGCGGCGATTGTTCGCGCCGTATCACACGGTTATGCGGCACATTGCGCAATTGCAGCAGCGGCGGCAACGCGAAACCGATCAGCAACAACATGCCAACCGCCAGTCCCTGCCCTGCCGGCCACCAAGTGGCAGCTGGCAGATTGGTCGGAATAAAACCGCCGAGCCAGCGTAACAAGACGAAATGCGCCACAAAGCCGAGCGCCACACCCAGCGCACTGCCAACGATGCCGACCAGCGCAAATTCTTGCAAATACATCCAGGTAACCTGGGTCTGCGTCATGCCAAAGCAGCGCAACATGGCACAGGCATCGAGATGGCGCAACATGAAACGGCGCGCTGCCATGGCCACGGCCAGCGCTGCCAACATGGCCGACAGCAGGCCCACCAGTGCCAGAAATTGTTGCGCGCGATCAAGCGTGGCCCGCATTTCAGGGCGCCCCGACGCCAGCGATTCTATGCGCACGCCTTTCAGATTGTCATTATCAATGCGCTGTTGCAGCCATTGCTCATAAGCGTTGATATGCGCGGGTGTACCGGACAACAACAAGCGGTAGGTCACGCGCGAGCCGTACTGCACCAGCTCGGTGGCAGGCAAATCGTCCAACGCCAGCATCACGCGCGGAGCGAAGCTGGCGAAAGCGCTGCCGCGATCGGGTTCGACCGCAATCACGGCGGCGATCTGAAATTGCCGCTGGCCCAGTTTGAGCATGTCGCCAACCTGTAGCTGTAAGGACGCCAGAATATTCGGATCAACCCAGACCGTGCCCGGGCGCGGTCCCCCTGCGGCGCTGCGGTCGCCGCCACCAGGCTGCACCAGCTTAAGCTGCCCACGTAAGGGATAGGCCGCAGAAACAGCCTTAATGGAAGACAATAGAGAACGCGCTGTATCGCCTTGACCGGCCACGGCCATGCTTGGGAACACTACCGTTTGCGCCATCTGCAACTGCGTTTGTTGGGCCTGTGCCAACCACGCCGGCTGCAAGGGCTGATCGGCACCGATGAGCAGATCGGCCGCCAGCAATTGATGGGCGTCCCGCTCCAGGCCGGCACGCATGCGGTCGACGAAAAAACCGACCGACGACAGTGCGGCCACAGCCACGATCAGCGCGATCAGCAGAAAACGGAGTTCGCCGGCGCGCCAGTCCCGGCCGGTCATGCGCAACGATAATGAAAACATCTAACGTCCCGAAGCAAATAGCAGCCAGCATAACCGATCACCGCCTGCGGCGATCGGTTATGCGCTGACGATGCGTCGCTTAAGCCGGCAGCGAGGCCATGTCGATGACAAAACGATATTTCACGTCACTCTTGAGCATGCGCTCGTAAGCTTCATTGACTTGATCCATCTTGATCAGTTCAATGTCCGAGGTAATCCCATGTTCGGCACAGAAATCGAGCATTTCCTGCGTTTCCTTGATGCCACCGATCAAGGAACCGGCCAGATTGCGGCGCTTGAGGATCAGGTTGAACACCGTCGGCGATGGGTGAGGCGAGTCGGGTGCACCCACCAGCGTCATGGTAGCGTCACGTTTGAGCAAAGTCAGGAAAGCATCCAGGTTGTGCGGCGCGGCGACGGTGTTCAAGATGAAGTCGAAACTATTGGCATGCTGCGCCATCTGTGCCGCATCCTTGGAAATCACCACTTCGTCGGCACCCAGTTTTAATGCATCGGCCACCTTGCTGGGTGACGTGGTGAACAACACCACATGCGCACCCATTGCATGCGCCAGCTTCACGCCCATGTGTCCCAGACCGCCCAGACCGACGATACCAACCTTGTGACCTTTACCCACCTTCCAGTGACGCAGCGGCGAATAGGTGGTGATGCCGGCACATAGCAAGGGCGCCGCCGCCGCCGGGTCGAGTTTATCGGAAATGCGCAGGACGAATTTTTCACTGACGACGATATTGCTGGCGTAACCACCGTAGGTGACGCCACCGCTGTGTTTGTCTTCACCATTGTAGGTACCGACAAAACCATTTTCGCAATATTGCTCCAGGCCTTCGGCGCAGCTGGCGCAACTCTGACAGGAGTCGACCATACAGCCGACACCGACTACCTGCCCTACTTTGAATTGTTGAACCCGGGAACCGACCTTGCTGACACGGCCGATGATTTCATGACCAGGCACGGTCGGATAAACCGTATTACCCCATTCATTGCGCGCGGTGTGCAGATCGGAATGGCACACGCCGCAATACATGATGTCGATTTGTACATCATTCGCACCCGGTTCACGCCGCTCGAAACGAAAAGGCGCCAAGGGAGATTGTGGATTGACTGCTGCATAAGCATAAGATGCCGCCATGATTGATCCTTTCATGATCAGTGGATAGCCTCGTATCACAAGCGCGCGCCGGCTTGGCACATGCTGCATACAATGAGCTTGAAAACCGGATGGGGTCCCATGGTAATACGCTAAGCGAATCCTTGCAGGACGAGCAAGCATTTGCTGTGCGCCATGCATAAAAATACCGTTATGCGATAACAAAAATATCCCGATATAAAAAACAAATTGTTACCATTTTTTTTCAGTAAATCATTTGCAATATACGACTCGGCGATAGACACTCATGAGCAAACAGAGTTGAGGAAATGTATGCAATTATTTTTTTGGCGCAGCACCGTCCTGCTTGCCTTTGCCGTACTGAGCAGCAGCGCCACGCTTTGCCACGCTGCCGACGCCGCCACTGACAATCGCGTTGATTGCAGCAAAGCGGGCAGCCAGAGCGAGATGGAACAATGCGCCTCGCAAGCACTCAACAAGGCCGATGCGGAATTGAATCAGACCTATGTCGACTACCGCAACCGGCTCGACCAGGCGCAACAGAACCAGATTCGCGATGTCCAGTTGGCCTGGATCAAATATCGCGACTTGTCGTGCAAATATGTCAGCGGCGACATCACTGGATCGGCACGCGGATTGGCACTGCAAAGCTGCCTCACAGACAAAACTTTGGAACGCGCCAAGGAACTCAAGGCACTGGCCTCCTGCGCCCAAGGCGACCTCAACTGTGCGCACTGAATGTGTTGCTGAAGGCGACAAAAAGCCCGCATCAATCAACTGATGCGGGCTTTTTTCATGCGCCGGCCGGTGCCCGCGATGCAGGTTTATGAAGCCTGGCTGCGCTTGAAGAAAAATAGTCCCGCGCCGACCAGCATCAAGATGCCACCAAAGAAGCGATTCTGCACCTTGAGCGCGCGCGCGTCACTGAAGAAGCGTTGCATGCGACTAGCGGCGAACGCATAGCCATGCATCACCACCAGATCCACCATCACCATGGTCACTGCCATCACCAGCAATTGCAGCCACAATGCTTGCTGGTGGTTGATGAATTGCGGTAGCACCGCAACCATGAAGACGATGCCTTTAGGATTGGTGGCATTGGTCAAAAATCCGGTGAATACGCGTTGCCATAACGTGCTTGAGGCCGCCGGCTGAGCCCGTTTTCCCTCCGCTACATGCACTGGGGCACGCCATTGCGACCAGCCCAGATAAATCAGATAAGCAGCGCCGAGAAACTTGATCGTGTTGAACGCCGCCTCCGACGCCACCAGCAAGGAGCCCACGCCAGCACCGGCAATCACCAACACCGTCACCAGGGCAATTTCCAGTCCCAGGATGGTCGCGCTGGTACGGCGCACACCGTAACTCAATCCGTGACTCATCGACAAGACGGCGCCAGAGCCAGGCGAAATAGCAATCAGACAAGATGCCAGGAAAAATGCGATCCAGGTTTGAAACAACATACCGATACTCTCCACTGAAAATCAGGACACTATTATAAAGCCCGCAGTCCAACTCAGCTGTCGGCGCCACTGCGCAGCGCAGACAAGTTAAACTGATCTGCGCACAAACAGCATCTCCCTCTCTTTGCTACAGGAGTTCAATATGGATATTCATCTTTCCTTCGGCCCATTGGTGGCGATGATCGCGGGCATTCTGATTTTGCTCATGCCGCGTCTACTCAATTTCATTATCGCGCTCTACCTCATCATTATTGGCGCGGTGGGCCTGTTCGGTCCGCAAATAGCGCATCTGGCCGGTATCGCGCACAGTTGGCCGCTGACCTGAACAAACCAGGAAACAACGCGCACCGCAACTTGCAACAGGCGCTTACAACTATCGCATGTTTTGCAACACTTTGATGTCGTCGCTTTGATTGGCCACTCGTTAATGGAAGTAAGGTGCAGTAAATAACGGTAAGCACCGAGATTGAACAACTTCTCTTTAAGGAAATACGCCATGAAATCGACTTCCCTCCTTGTTGCCGTCCTGTTGTCCGCATTGGCCTTGCCAGTGTTTGCCCAAACCGGCGCACCAACAACTGCCGCAACGACGCCGGCGGCTACCACCGCGACGAAGAAGACTGAACCGGCAACCAAGGCCAAGACAGTGAAACACAGCACCAAGAAAGCCAAGGTCAGCAAGGAAAAGACCGGCGCAGCAACTCCGGCAACGGCCCCTGCCAGCACGATGGCACCTGCCGTGGCCAAGTAAAGCATCGCTGATCAACAGTACTCGTCATTCGCGCCTTATTTTGCAGCAAAGCCCTTAAAGGAAAACATCATGAAATCGTCCGCCATCGTCGTCGCCACACTGTTATCCGCATTGACTCTGCCTGTGTTCGCCCAAACTGGCGCCACCACACCAGCGGCCACTCCCGCAGTAACAACAGCGGCGCCCAAAGCGCCTGCTGCGGCCAAGCACAAGACCGTGAAACACTTGGCCAAGAAGGACGCCAGCGGCAAGACCAGTAACACAACCACGGCAGCCAAGCCTGCCGCGGAGGCAACACCTGCCAAGAGCTAATGTTGGCAGCAATCTGCAAATAAAAAGCGGCTTGTCACTCGCATGACAAGCCGCTTTTTCATGGCCAGAAAAATCCGCGCAGATCCGATCAATTCAGCATAGATCAGCGCAAATCAGCCTGCCAACGCAAGGCAATGCGCCGCCCGCCGGCATCTTCCGTGCTGGGCTGCGCCTGGCAATCCATACCGATACCGGCTGCATACAGCAGTTGATCTGCTGCAAAGACGAGCGGTAGATAAGGCCGTTCCCAAGCCGGAATATCGAGCGATTGATAGTGATATTTCAAGCTCTTGGCGGGCCGATTCCAGGCCAGCCTGAGGCGCTCACCGCCACTGCGCAAGGTCAAGGTCAAGGCCTGAGTGCGCATCCATACCGGATCAAACCCATGCTCGCCTGCATCAAAAAACAACGTCCCTGACAAGCGTGCGAAATGCATGCTGGCTTCGCCTTGCCAGACAAATCCTTGTGGTCCCGTATCGGCATCGAAAGCAGGATGCCGAGGCGTTAAAAATACCCGCTCGCGATAACGGCGGATATGGCAGTCCGGATGCGTGACGCACAATTGCGCATCGTCCTTCGCTTCCAGCAACTGCGTACGCAACTCCGCCAGCCAGGCGGCCGTCGGCATACGCAAGCCGCGCAGCGCAATCCAGTAACGCAGTAGATTGTCGAGCCGATCCTGATCCAGGCGACGCAGCGCCGGCATGCTTAGATATTCGCCGTCCAGACAGGCGGCATGATCTTGCGCCGCCAAGCTGATGAGCAAGCGCTGCGCCGATTGGGCATGGCCGGCGGCACGCGCAAAGCGCTGCTGAAAGCCCGGGAAAAATTCGGCCAGCAATGGCATCACTCGCTGGCGCAAGGCATTGCGAGCATAGCGGGTATCACTGTTGGACTCATCCTCAACAAAGCGCAAGCAATGCGCTGTGACGTATTGTTCCAGTTCACGACGGGAAGCTTCCAACAGTGGCCGCGCCAGCAACAACGCGGCATTGCCGAGCAAGGCTGCCGCCGTATTGGCGCTGTCCATGCCGGACATGCCGGCCACACCCGAACCGCGCAGGATTTGCAAGAGCACGGTTTCGGCCTGATCGTCGAGATGATGCGCCGTCAGCAGCAACTCCACGCCATGCGCCCGGCACAATTGCCCCAATGCCTGGTAGCGGCCAATGCGGGCGGCCTCTTCAATACCGCCCTTGTCATCCTGATCCAGCGTGATCTGGCGCGTATCGAACGCCACCTCAAGGCTTGCGCTTTGCCGTTGGCAATGCTGCTGCCAGACATCGGCATTGGCACTCAGACCATGATGTATGTGAAACGCGAACAACTGCACGCCGTGCTGGTGTGCAAAAGCCGCCGCCAGATGCAACAGCACCGACGAATCGAGACCACCACTGTAGGCCACTGCCATGCGTGGAAAGCGTGCCGCAAAGCGATGCGCACCGTCAGTATTGGCAGTATCGGGAGTGTCAGCATTTTGCAGCGACAGCAGCTTGTTTAATGCCTGCGTCAGCTGCTCTGGCAATGAATGGGAATGTGCGGAGGCAGACATGCTTGATTTTTCCTGTAAGCCAGGCCTGGAATGCAACAACGGCGCCATGCTTATGCAATTGGCGCCGCCGTATTTGCTGCGAGGACGGAATTACTCTTGTGGATTGAGTTCTTTGAATTTGCCGTAGCTCATCAATTTTTCGTGCCGTGCGTTCAGCAATTCCTTGGTCTTGACGCCCTGGAACTGACGCAGGGTATCGGCCAACGCGCGCTTGAGCAACGACGCCATCTGCTTGGGATCGCGATGGGCACCACCCAGCGGTTCGCTGACGATCTTGTCGATCAGGCCCATGGCCTTGAGCCGATGCGCAGTCAAGCCCAAGGCTTCGGCAGCGTCGGAGGCGCGATCCGCCGTTTTCCACAGAATCGAGGCACAACCTTCGGGCGAAATCACCGAATAAGTGGCGTATTGCAACATCAACACCGAGTCGCCAACCGCAATGGCCAGCGCACCGCCAGAACCGCCTTCACCGATGATGGTGGCAATCAGCGGCACTTTCAGCTCGGCCATCACGTACAGGTTGTGACCGATCGCCTCCGACTGGCCGCGCTCTTCAGCGTCAATGCCGGGAAAGGCGCCCGGGGTATCGACAAAGGTGAAGATCGGCAAGTTGAATTTTTCTGCCACTTTCATCAGGCGCATCGCCTTGCGATAGCCTTCCGGCTTAGGCATGCCGAAATTGCGCAGAGCGCGTTCCTTGGTGTCACGGCCCTTTTGATGACCGATCACCATGCAGGCCTGACCATTGAAGCGCGCCAGGCCGCCGACAATGGACAAATCGTCGGCATAGCTACGATCGCCGTGCAATTCGTGGAAATCGGTGAAGATTTCGTTGACGTAGTCCATGGTGTAAGGACGTTGCGGATGACGGGCGATCTGCGACACCTGCCATGGCGTCAGCTTGGCGTAGATATCTTTGGTCAGTTGCTGGCTTTTCTTGACCAGGCGCTCAATCTCTTCCGAGATGTCGACGGCCGAATCGTCCTGCACAAAGCGCAACTCTTCGATTTTGGCGTCGAGCTCGGCGATGGCCTGCTCAAAACCCAGAAATGTGGTTGTCGACTTGTTCATCGTATTCCTTTGCTAAACTCATTTTCATGCACAGGCAGCAGTATAACAGCCCACCGTGCCAGTACTAAACGGCAGACTGCGAATCCAGGCTGCGCCACAAATACCAGGTGGCAACAGTGCGCCACGGCTCCCAATTGGCGGCGACTTCCCGCATGTCACTGCGCGATACCGGTTCACCCGAAAAATAACTATTGCTGATGCCTTCAAGCAAGCCTGGGTCATCCAGCGGCAAGATATTCGGTCGCAGCAAATTAAATATCAAAAACATCTCAGCTGTCCAGCGACCGATACCGCGAATCTGCAGCATTTCCGCAATCACGTCTTCATCGGGCATTTCCGCCCATTTATCCGGATGCACCGTTTTGGCTTTGAAATGGTTCGCCAGGTCGAGCAAATACTCGGCCTTGCGTTTGGACAAGCCGCAGGCGCCCAACTGCTCCGGCCCAGCTTTGAGCACCTGCACCGGCGTGCACTTGGGGCAACTTTCCAGAAACCGCTGCCATAGCGCCTGCGCCGCCTTGACCGAAATCTGCTGGCCAATGATGGAACGCGCCAAGGTAGTAAAAGCATCGCCGCGCCCGGTCAGTTGCAAGTCGCCAAATTGAGGAATGAGCTTGCGCATGATACGGTCGCGCTTCATCAATTCAAGCTTTGCCTGCTCCCAGTACACCGGTACGCTGATCGTTAGATCCGTCGGAATAGTTCTTATCATTCTGATCAGCCTCGCCGCCACTCAGTCAGACCACCTGGTTTATCTTCAAGAATGACGCCAGCCGCGGCAAGTTGCGCGCGGATGTTATCTGCTTCGGCGAAATTCTTTGCTTTTTTAGCAGCAATACGGGCTGCAATGCCGGCTTCAATCTCAGCTTCGCTCAGGCCTTGGCTGGCATCTCCCACCGTACTCTTGAGAAAACTGTCGGCCGGACGCTGCAACAGACCAATCACCTCGCCTAAAGCCTTGAGTTGTCTTGCATGCAACTGCGATTTGCTCTTATTGACTTCATTGGCGAGATCGAACAATACCGCAATCGCCACCGGCGTATTGAAATCGTCGTTCATCGCTTGCGCAAAACGTTGCGCGTGCGGTTCAGCCTGATCCACGCTCACCGACTCGGTCACAGCCACTTCCTTGAGTGCCGTATAGAGTCGGGTCAAGGCTTGACGCGCGTCGTCAAGATGCTGATCGGAATAATTGAGCGGACTGCGATAATGCGCACGCAAAATGAAGAAGCGCACGACTTCCGGATCGTATTTCTTGAGCACCTCGCGGATCGTGAAGAAATTACCCAGCGACTTCGACATCTTTTCATTGTCGACACGCACGAATCCATTATGCATCCAGTAATTCACGAAGCCATGCCCATGCGCGCCTTCGGACTGCGCAATCTCATTCTCGTGATGTGGGAATTGCAAGTCTTGTCCGCCGCCGTGAATATCGAAATGCTCACCCAGTAAATCACCCGACATCGCCGAGCATTCAATATGCCAACCCGGACGCCCCTTGCCCCATGGCGAATCCCATTTGACTTCACCCGGCTCACTTTGCTTGGCCGCTTTCCACAAGACAAAGTCAAGCGGGTCGCGCTTGCCCGTATTGACCTCAACGCGCTCGCCGGCACGCAGGTCGTCGAGCGACTTGCCCGACAATTTGCCATAACCGGGAAAATCGCGCACCGAATAATTGACATCGCCGTCATCGCCCTGATACGCCAGGCCCTTATTGTGCAACTGTTGAATCATCGCCAACATTTGCGGCACATAAGCAGTGGCACGCGGCTCATGGTCAGGTCTTTGCACGCCTAGCGCGGCGGAATCTTCATCCATGGCGTCGATGAAACGCTGCGTCAACTGCGCAATGGTTTCGCCATTGTCGATGGCGCGCCGGATGATCTTGTCGTCGATGTCGGTGATATTGCGCACATAGGTGACCTCAAAGCCACTCGCGCGCAGCCAGCGCTGCACCAGATCGAACACCACCATCACGCGCGCATGGCCAAGATGGCAGTAGTCGTAGACAGTCATGCCACACACGTAGAGACGGACCTTGCCCGCTTCGATTGGATAAAAGACCTGCTTGTCACGCGCCAGCGTGTTGTAAATTTTCAGATTGCTCATGGACGGGAAAAATTGGTTCAGGCAAAAATTCGTGATTTGTTCGTGTTGCTGCAAAATTAATTACGCGATGAATGCATGCTGCCGGGTCGCTGAGGCGCAGCCCTCATACCCTCAAATTTCAATGCACCCGAGCGTGTCTCGCGCTTATTCTGTTATTGCGGCTACAACATGAATACAACACGATTGCCAAAACCCTTTTGATAGTGCTTTTTTGATAAAATGCGTCTTTTCGTTTGAGTATAGCATTGATGAAAACCATGCCTCTTGCATCTCCGCACACTTATCGCAATGCATTGCGTGGCATTTTGGGCAAGACCGTTATTCTATCCGGCTTGCTCGCAGCAATCTACCCGGCACAGGCCAATGATGTTTCTGACATCGGCAAACTGATGCATAACGGGCAATATCCGGAAGCCTTGAGCAAAACGGATGCCGTACTGGCAAAACACCCTCGCGATGCGCAGATGCGTTTCGTCAAAGGCCTGATTCTGGCAGAGCAAAACAAAGCGGCGGAAGCCATCGCCATTTTCAGCAAACTGACCGAAGACTTCCCCGATCTGCCTGAACCGTATAACAATCTGGCCGTGTTGTATGCCGCCAATGGCCAATATGACAAGGCCCGCAGCGCCCTTGACATGGCCATACGCACCAACCCGACCTATGCCACGGCACTCGAAAATCTCGGTGACATCTACGCTAAACTGGCTAGCCAGGCCTACGACAAAGCCTTGCAAATCGATCCCGGCAGCAATGTGCCAACGCCAAAGCTGACGCTGGTGCGCACGCTCAGCGGCAACATCACTGGCGGCACCATTCCCAAGCTGGCCAGCGCCGGCAGCAAGCCCGCGTCAGCAACGCCGGCGTCGGTGGCAGAGATTACCGCCCCACCAGTGCCACTGCCAGTGCCAGCGCCTGCCCCGGTAACAACCGCAACACCAACGCCAACGCCAACGCCAACACCCGCGCCCGACAAGAAACAACCGGATGCCGTGAGCGAGACCAAGTCCGAACCGAAGGCCGTGGACCAGATTGACGAAAAGCGGGCGGCGGCAGAAAAGGCCAAAGCGGACAAGGCTGCTGAAAAAGCCGCCAAACTAGCCGAAAAGCAAGCCAAACAAGCCAAGGAAGCCGCCGAACAGACCGCTGACAGCACGCGCGGCGAGAAAGACAAGGCTGCCATCCTGAGCACGGTAAACAACTGGGCCAAGGCCTGGAGCGATATGGATGTGAAGTCTTACCTGGCCTCCTATGGCAACGATTTCGTGCCGCCTAAAGGCCAGTCGCGCAAGCAATGGTCGGAAGAGCGCCGCGACCGCATTGAAGAAAAAGGCCATATCAGCGTCAAGGTTGAGGCACCTCAAGTCACCATCAAAAACGATACGGCCACCGTTCGCTTCCGTCAGATATATAATTCGAACCGTCTGACAGTCGACAGCCGCAAGACATTGATTCTGACCAAACAGGGCAACAAGTGGCTGATCAAACAGGAGCGCTCGGGAGGGTAATGGTTCGTTTCGCTGCATATCAAGGCAAGGTTGCATCCTTGCCATTCGTTTTCGCACGACTGCTTCTGGCTTGCCTAGCATGTTCGCCTACCGTGGTTGTGCTGGCGTCTTCTTCGGCGCTGACGCCGCAATCGGCACAGGCGGAGCTGCGCAAACCCGACCCTGAGGCATTGCTTATTGAGATCTACAAGGATCTGGGCAACAATCGTCTGCAGGAAGCACAAGCCAAGGCCGATGCGCTAGTGGCGGCCTATCCCAATTTTCGCCTCGGCCATTTGGTGCGAGGCGATCTGTTGATGATGCATACCCGTGCGGTGCAGAGCTTCGGTGCCATCGCTGACGCCCCTGCCGGCAAACTCAAGGATTTGCGCGCGGAGGCGATTATGCGCATTCGTTCGCTGCAAGAACGGCCCAATCCCGATCTGATTCCCAAGCCGATTTTACAAGTCAGCGAAGACCAAAAGAATGTGCTGGTCGTGGACACCTCGCGCTCGCGCATGTACGTCTATGAAAATCAAGGCGGACAGCTCAAGCTGATCACCGACTATTACATCTCGCACGGCCGCGACGGCGTCAACAAATCACGCGAAGGCGATCAGCGTACGCCGATCGGCGTGTATTACGTCAATGCCCGCATTCCAGGTCCCAAACTGCCCGATTTTTATGGCACTGGCGCGCTGCCGCTGAACTATCCCAACGAATGGGACAAGCGCAACGGTCGCAGCGGCTCCGGCATCTGGCTGCACGGCACGCCCTCTGACAATTTCAGTCGTCCGCCACTGTCTTCGGACGGCTGCGTGGTGCTGGCCAATCCCGATCTGCAAAGCCTGTATGCCACTGCCGAAGTGGGCAAGACGGTGGTGGTCATCAGTGAGAATGTGCAGTTCATCGACAAAACGGAATGGAACAAGGAGCGCAACTCGGTCGATACGCTCATGGATCAGTGGCAACAAGACATGGAAGCCAGCGATAGCGACAAGGTGCTGGCCAATTATTCGCCCAATTTCCGTTCCAGCCTGGGTGAAAGTCTGAGCACCTGGTTCAGTCGCCAGCAAAAAAACCTCAATGGCGCGCGGCAATCGATCAAACTGCGCGATCTGAGCTTGTATCGCTACCCCGGAGCCGACGACACCATCGTCAGCACATTTATCCAGGAAACTTCGGTCGGCAAGAGCAAAAACACGATCCGCAAGCGCCAATACTGGCAACGAGAAGGATCACAATGGAAAATTGTCTACGAAGGCAATGCCTGAGCACGCGGTCATCGCCAGCCTAGCGATTTACGCACTGTACTAGCCGAAAAACCAAGGAAAGCCAACATGATTGAAGCATTGCTATCACGCCGTAAGTTACTCCAATGCATTGCCGCATTAAGCCTGTCCGGCGCCGCCCTGCTGGCGCATGCCCAAAGCGCCCCGCGTGTGCTGCTCAAAACCAGCGCCGGCGATATTGTGCTGGAGCTCAATGCCGACAAGGCACCAGGCACGGTCAGCAACTTTCTGGCTTACGTCAAGAGCGGTCAGTACAATGGCACGATCTTCCATCGCGTGATCAATGGCTTCATGATTCAGGGCGGCGGCTTCGACAAGGACATGCACGAAAAGCCAACCCGTGCACCGATCCAGAATGAAGCCAAGAATGGTCTGAAAAACGAGGCGTATACTATCGCCATGGCACGCACCGGCGCACCGCATTCAGCCACTGCACAGTTTTTCATCAACGTGGCCGACAACGCCGCGCTTGACTATCCGAGCCGCGACGGCTGGGGCTATGCCGTATTCGGCAAAGTTATCCAGGGCACCGATGTGGTCGACAAGATCAAGCAGGCACGCACCGGCTCGTCGGGCATGTTCGACGATGTTCCGCTGACGCAGATCGTGATCCAGTCAGCCACGCTGATCAAATAAGTTTTATTTTCGCTTCATCCAATTACGTAAAAAGGGATTCTCATGGCTGTTCTCTTCACTACCAACCACGGTAACTTCAAGGTCGAACTGGACGCTGAAAAAGCGCCTAAGACAGTGGAAAATTTCTTAGCCTACGTCAACGCCGGCCACTACAACGGCACCATTTTCCATCGCGTGATTGATGGCTTCATGGTCCAGGGTGGCGGTTTCGAACCAGGCATGAAACAGAAACCGACCAACGACACCGTCGAAAACGAAGCCAAGAATGGGCTCAAGAATGAGCCGTACACACTGGCCATGGCCCGTACCTCGGACCCGCATTCGGCCTCGGCGCAGTTCTTCGTCAATGTCAAAAACAACAGCTTTCTCGACTATCCTGGTCAAGACGGCTGGGGCTATTGCGTATTTGGCAAGGTAAGCGAAGGCACCGACGTGGTTGACAAGATCAAGGCCGTCAAGACCACGCGCTCGGGCATGTTCGCCGATGTGCCAGTGGACGACGTCGTGATCGAAAAGGCAGAAGTGGTCTAATCGACCTCACGCCTACTTTCTGATGATGACGACTTCATCTGCAGCGCAACCGGCAACGGTTGCGCTTTTTGTTTCCGACCTGCATTTGCAGGCCGCGCTACCGCGCACCACCCAGGCTTTTTTCGATTTTCTCGAACAACAGGCCAAGCATGCCGCACAGCTCTACTTGCTGGGCGACATCTTCGAATACTGGGCTGGTGACGACGATATCGATACGCCTTACCAGCGCGGCATTGTCGACGCCTTGCGCGCCATCTCTGACCACGGTGTACAACTGTTCTGGATCGCTGGCAACCGTGATTTCCTGGCTGGCGCGGCGTTCGCCGAGGCTGCCGGACTGAGCATTCTGCAGGACCCGCACATCATCACGCTGGCCGGTCGCGCCATCGCCCTCGCGCATGGCGATGCCCAATGCACCGACGACACGGCCTACATGGCATTTCGCGCGCAGGTGCGTCAGCCCGCCTGGCAGCAACAGTTCCTGTCCATGCCACTGGCGCAGCGTAAAGCTGTCATTGAGGGCGCGCGCAAAACCAGCCAGGATGCCGGCAAGGAAAAGACGGCCGATATTATGGATGTGAATGCTGCCGCTATCGCCGACCTGTTCGAGCGTACCGGCACCCAGGTTTTGATCCACGGACACACCCATCGCCCTGCCCTGCACGTTGGCAATGACAATGGCCAGCAGCGGCTGCGCTATGTCTTGCCTGACTGGGAGTACGATGTGACGCCGGTGCGCGGCGGCTGGATCAGTCTGACCGCTGATGGCCAATTGCATCGTTTTGATGCAAGCGGAGTGGCGTACACATCAACGTGAATCCCACATCTGAATCGCCATGATTTTAGTCGATGACGATATGGCCCTGGCAATCCGAAGACGCCTTGATGGGGCATTCTGATCCGGGCAATCGATTCAGTCGCCACCACTGGCAGGCATTCTTGTTACCAAGCCAGCATCCAACAATTACTCAACAATTAAGCGCCTCATTTCTGTTCCGCAAAACAAGCGCAATACTATTTAGCCGGAGCACCCGCCGCCGCGATGGCGTTAGAAATAGCTGCGGCCATCACATCAGTCTTGCGCTCGCTTCCCAAGCTGCCACCAAAAATAAAATTGATCACGGTTTGCGCATTGGCGGCGACATAGCCGACCACCGAACCGACGAGGCCAGACACCGCCGCTACGATTGCCACATCCTTGACGCCGATGCCGCCGGTGAGCAGCCCATAACAACCATACAGCACCACTCCCATCACGATCGCAAATGTCAGGAGCACTACGATTGCCAAACGCATGACGACCGGATTGTGCGCATTGTTCTTGCGCGCATCGGCGACATCAGCAAGCACCCCCTTGTCACGTCGCAAGGAAATAGACGCAAGATCAGTCTGACTTTTAAAGCCGGCTGTTGCCATCGCTAATTTGTAGTCATGGTTGGCCTTGGTCAGCGCGAGCAGTTGACTCGGTGTCGCGTTCTGAATCACAGTGCCTAGCGCTGCCTTGCGCTCATCGAGGCTAGCATCGGCAGCGGGTGTCAGCCCGAAAACCGACTCTATCGCAGAAACGGCGCCACCGGCTAGCGGGCCGCCGAGACCTGTCGCGATCATCGGTGCCAACTTGGAAATTACACTTGTCCAATCCATTACAACACCTCCATGGCTTTGTTGAAAAATGCCAGCCGCTCGGCTAAGCCGTTATATCCACCGTTGACGCGCTTGGTTACAGCTTTTTGATCGCCCGCATCTGCCAGTTGATTCAGTCCTTGTATCTTCCAAAACCAGCCCGCAGTGCGCGCAGCCAGTGCTGGTTGCTCCAGTATTTCGGGGTTCTGCACGCAATCGATGTTCAACGACATCATCAAGGCAATGTAATTTGCCCGCCCGGTGATTTGAATCAGACCACGCCCCTTATAGCGCACGCCATCGCCAGGATTGATGTTACCAAGGTCAACCCGTCCCTGATATGCCTCGCCGCTGGCCAGCTCGCGTACAAACAGCAACTGAGCAGATTCATGCGCCACCTGGCTCAGAAAAGATGCCTGACGCTCCTTGCTGTTGATGTCAAACTCGTCCATTGCCGCATTCAGAGGATCAAGGAATATCTCGGCGCGCGCGTGCACCAACGGCATGATCAGATGCAGCTGATCGATATTCATGATTTCTCGCGCTCTTGCGCAAATTCGGACTCCATGAGCTGTTCAAAGAACATGATCGAACGGCTACCTATGCAGGCTGCAATACCAGAAAATATGGCCGTCAGTAGCGGCTCCAAATTACGCCATTGGCACAGGTAGAAAATCAATCCGCTGGCAAACGCGCTGGTACAAATCTCTGCGATCATTTCGACGATATTCCAACTGCGTGCATGCCCGGCCTTTACTCTGATTACGAACGAAACGAAGCCAACAATTGCAGATAGACCGATGACCGATACGTAGATAATCCAGTTGAAATTCTCCGGCGTTTTTTCTGGCGTCATTTTTTGTTCCTCGAAAATTGGACGAAAAAATCCGGCCTAAAAGCCGGTCTATCGGATGTTGTCGCTTTAAGTTATTGCGGGATAAAATGAAGAGTTAAGAAGGCTTGGAAGTATTTTAGGTAGATCACCGCTTGCTACTAAAACAAGCGCGCATACTGGTGCAGAGATAATGCACTCATCGGCAGTGAGCACAATCCTTGCAGTAGATCTGAGTTGAGGTGTCATTTTAGAGCTCCGCAGATAGTCAATACATCTCAGCGCCATCCCAAAAAACTCGCGCAGCTGCTGCACTCGGGAAAACGCCACTGATATCGGTAACATCAGCATCAATTCCAACTTGGAAATTTCCATGCAAAGTCGCGGCCATTCGCTTAACTTTCGACGCAATCCGCATCGTCGGATGTGATCACTACCAAGAAACAGGGTGGCGTGAGCAGACACTATCTGATCGCAAAGGCACTGTTTTATTAAGTCGGAAATAATTCTTGTATAGACATCGTTCTGGATCAAAAAAACGACGCTCAAATGCGGGGGCTCACAGCCGCTTGTTCAAACGGCGACACATCAAGGCCGAGCGAGAAACGGCGTCAGTCGCAGCGCCTTCGCCGCAATCGAATTCGTATTTGACAAGAAAGACGAAACCATCAGCGGAGTCATGAGCGGGATGAATCCGATTGCGATCGGACCATGGCATTTGGGCGATGCGCACCAGATCTAAGCGAAGTCAGAGAGAACCAGATATGTTGACCTACTCCGGATTTAATCGTGCGCTATTCAAATAGCGACCCGGTATAAGAATATTGAGCACAGTCTTGGCAAAGACGCCGACTATCTACACTAAGTCTCCAATGGCAATTCAAACGCCATTGTTAAATGATGCGCACGCAAAAAATTTTCGCCTTACCGAGATTCGGTATATGGCACGCTTACTATCAGGATTTCAACTTGCGCGCCAGTCCGAAATTGGTGCGTCGCTTTTCTTGGATTAGATTCCGACGTGAATTAGAATTTTCACGGCACTGATAGAACCCAGAGCATCGGCGTCATGCATTTCAAGAACCGCCCTGCCACCAGAAGAAAAAATTTACGGACGAGACCATACTTTCCTAGGAAGCGCTTCGCTGCGAATTTGATCAATCTGTCTGGACGATCAATACGACAGCGGAAAGATCGCGAACTACGGAAATATGCATCACAAGAACGCCATATTGAGGAGACAGATTTTAGAAACCTAATGCACAAAGCGTAACGGCCGGTGTGCAGCAAAACGGTCGGCAAAATTGCAACACTACCTGCCCGTTCAATGCGCTGGTAGCTGGTGCGACGCGCACCGTTGAGTTCAACTCAGGCAGCGGTGGCACAACCTACTACACGCTCTGGCACTACGTCGACTGACCACTGGCGTAGCGGATTGGCATCATGCCGATCCGCTAACAGCTGCGCATAACGACAGCTAGCGCCGCTCATTCAACATCAGGCCTCAACCGTGCTGAGCATGGCTGGGGCCTTAACAGTCAGACGGCCAAGATTTTTCATTCGAACGCCATGATGAACGACGTGACAGATTTCTATGCAGACAATGAATATTCAAATCAAATCGGGAAGAGACAAAAAATGAGGATGCCGGACACCAAGCTGCCCCTCCCTCGGACGCTTAAGCAACGTGGTTTTACCTTGATCGAACTCATGGTGGTGGTGGTCATCATCGGCATTCTGGCCGCGCTGGTCGTCCCCAAATTGATCAGCCGCACCGACGATGCACGCGTGATGGCGGCACGCTCTGACATCGCCACCTTGATGGCGGCGTTGAAGCTGTACAAACTCGACAACCAGCACTATCCAAGCACCGAGCAAGGCTTGCAAGCCCTGGTCGCCAAACCGACTTCCGGTCCTGCCGCAGATGGCTGGAAAAGCGGCGGCTACATCGACAAGTTGCCGAAAGACCCCTGGGGCAATCCTTATCAATATTTGTCGCCTGGCATCAAGGGCGAAATCGATGTGTTCTCGTTTGGCGCAGATGGTCAGCCTGGCGGCGAAGGCAATGACGCTGATATCGGCTCCTGGGATTTGTGATTGCTTTGATGACACCAGGGCCGCAGCAGCCAAGATCGGCATCACGACTGGCCTCCCAACACGGCTTTACCTTGATGGAGTTGCTGCTCGTGATGGTCATCGCTGCCATGACGATTGGCCTGGTGTCGCTCAATATCATACGAAGTCCTGGCCAGGTACTCGAAAAGGAAACGCATAGTATTGCCCTGTTGTTGCAACTGGGAAGGGAAGAAGCCATTTTGCGCAATCGACCGGTCGCATTTGAAGCTGATCCTCAACAATACCGTTTTCTGCTGCAGGACAACAACGGCTGGCAAGCCTTAAGCGACGACATATTGCATCCGCGCGCGTTCCAACAAACGCCCGTGCATGCGTCGATCACCCCGCCCCAGATCAGCGAAAGCGCCGACTCTTCCGTGCTGCGTATTGTGTTTGGCCGCGAGCCGGTCGACAAACCGTTCCTGCTGACCCTAAGCGTTGGCGAGGCCAGCGCCGCCATACGTGCCGACGGCATCGGTCATTTTTTGGTGGAGCAGGTGCCATGAATCGATCATTCAGGCCAGTGCTACGTGCGCCTGCGGTACAAGGATTCACCTTGCTCGAAGTGCTGGTCGCACTGGTCATCGTCGGTACCGCATTGGGCGCCAGCTTACGCGCCGTCGGTAGCTTGACGCAAAACAGCGAAGGCTTGCGCAGTGCCATGATGGCCACCTGGTCGGCCGAAAATCATTTGATGCAAATTCGTCTTTCTGGGCAATGGCCTGCAATCGGCGATCGCAGCTTTGCTTGCCCGCAGGCGGAATTCCCATTGCTGTGCAATGAGCACGTACTGCCGACCCCGAATCCCTATTTCCGCCGGGTGGAAGTCAGTGTGGTCGACCGCCGCACGCCACAACAGCAGATCATCAAGATGGTGCAGGTGGTGGCACATGCAAACTAGGCCCGCGCTACCCTTGCTACCAGCGGCCAAGGGCTTTACGCTCATTGAATTATTGGTTGCCATCAGCATCCTGGCGATCGTGGCGCTACTGGGCTGGCGCGGACTCGACAGCATCGTCAAAGCGCGTGTCGCATTGAACGCCGAACTGGAGCAAACGCGTGGCATGCAACTGACTTTCGCGCAATTGCAGAACGATTGCCGACAACTGGCATCGAGCCAGGTGCTGGGCACCAGAGCCGCGTTGTTTGTGCAGAATGATCGGCTGGTGCTGGCCCGTACCGTGACGCTCGACAATCAGCCGTCGCGCTTGGAGGTGGTCGACTATCGTTTGCGCGATGGCATGCTGAGCCGATGGGAGTCGCCGCAAACGCGTGATCTGGACGAATTCGATGGGATCTGGAAGGCGGTGCTGTCGAGTGCCGCCGATGAGCAGCAAACCAGTCAGCCGGTGGTGCTGCAATCGCATGTCAACGGCATGCAAATGCGCCTATGGCAAAGCGGTGCAACGGACTGGCGCAGAACCGGCGATGCGGTCGCGACGTCGCCCTTGGCCACCAATCAAGTCAGCTGGACTGGTCTGGAAGTGTCACTGCAACCACAACGTCCGGCACAGCAAAGCGCGGGCAGTGTCGTTAAGCAATTTTTGCTGGGCGGCGCATGAGACCAAGATCGCCTTCAATCATGCCGGCAGGCGCATCGTTGCAGCACCAGCGCGGCGTCGCCGTGATCACTGCGCTCTTGCTGGCAACACTGGCCATCACCATCGTCGCCAGTCTATTCTGGCAACAGCAGGTGCAAGTACGCTCGATAGAAAACCAGCGTTTGCAATTACAAACAGAATGGATACTGCGCGGCGCGCTGGATTGGGCCAGCCTGATCCTGCGCGAAGATGGCAAGCAATCCACGGTCGATTATCTATCCGAACCCTGGGCCACGCCGCTGGCAGAAACCAGACTTGATCAATATGTCGAAGCTGGCAGCACGGATCAGAATGCCGGCGCAGCGGTATTGTCCGGCTACATTGTAGACGCGCAATCGCGCTTCAACCTGAGCAATCTGGTCAATGGAAATAGCGTTGATCCAAGCGCGCTGACGACATTTTCGCACTTGCTAAGCGGCCTTCAGCTCGATGCCGGACTGGCGCAAGCCATTGCGCAAGCGCTAGCCGCGCAGCAAACAGGAACAACAGGAACAACCGCGCTGCCGCTGCAAAATGTGGAAGACTTGCTGGCGGTGCCTGGGGTCACGCCGGCATTCGTCAATGCACTTAAAGAATTTGTCGTGATTTTGCCTCAGGTCACACCCATCAACGTCAACACCGCGCCATTGGAAGTATTGGCCGCGAACCTCAATACCTTATCGAGTACCCAGGTGGAATCGTTGATCGCTTCCCGCACGCAACACTACTACGCCAGTATGGGCGATTTTCAGCAAAGGATTAATGCGATCAAACCAACATTCATTGCCACCGGTTCCCTCTCTGTTGGCAGCAATTATTTCCTGGTCAAAGGCAAGGTACAGATGGGACGCGCAGCACTGGCATCCTGGTCATTAATCCAGCGCAGCGGCGTTGGCGCAGGCACCACCACCAAGGTGCTCTGGAGCCGCGCAAGCTCCATCTCTTGAAATCATGATCCAGCTATTTATCCATGCCCCCCCAAGGTCGGCAGTCGAAAATTCCCCTGCCGGCTTGGCGCCACAATGCGGCTACGCCTTGGTGGCCGACAATGGGCGCATTGTGCAGCAAGGCCATACAGCACTGGCGGATTTTGCCAAGCTCGTAGCGCAGGCACAGCAAGTTGTCTTGTTGCTGGCCGCCAGTGATGTCACGCTGTTGCATATCGCCGTTCCGCCCTTGTCGCCGGCTAAACTGAAAGCCGCCCTGCCGCATCTGGTCGAGGAACAACTGATCTCGGATCCGCTCGATTGCGTGATCGTGGCCGGACCCCGTCATGCTGGCAAGCGGCTGATTGCAGTGATGCAGCGCGACTGGCTGGAGTTGCTTGCCAAAGCTTTGTTAAGCATGGGCGCACGTGCCCTGCGAGCACTGCCCTCGCAGCTTTGCTTGGCGTTTGAGGACAACCTAAGCGCGGTGGCGCTGCATTGTCATGAAGCCCAGCATGATCTGAGCATACGCCTGTCGGAACAGGCCGGATTTGGCTTGTCGATCTTGCCGGTGCATGGCACCGCAGCCGCCCGTGAAACGCTCACCTTGTTGCGCGCCTTGCTACCTAATGGCGCGATCAAACTCTCGCTGCCGGAGCAAGAAATTCGGCACTATGCCAGCTCGTTGGGCCAGGACGAGGCTGGCATCACGCTAGTGGCTGACAGCTGGAACCACTGGATTGCCGGCGCCGCCACTTGCCAACTCGACTTGATCACCGGATTGAGCGTGGCCGCATCCGGCCAAGGCATACCCTGGCGCGCCTGGCGTTACTCGCTGCTATGGGCCAGTGCCCTGGTGCTCTTGAATGTGACGGCATTGAACCTGGATTGGTGGCAATTGCGCAGCGAGTCGGCGCAACTGAAATCGTCGATGTTCAAGGCATATCGCAATGCCTATCCGCAAGAAACGGTCGTAATCGATCCGATTGCACAGGTGCGCCAAAAGATTTCACTGTCACAACAAAGCGGCGGGCAGCTCGCCGCGGATGATTTCATTGTGCTGGCCGCGCAATTCAATGCGGCGTGGAACAACTTGGGGACAACAACCGGCAAAGCGTCCGTGGCATCGGTCCAATACCGCGAGCGCAGCCTGTTCGTGCAATTGACTAATCGCAATGATGGCGCAACCCTGCTCTCTCCATTAAAGAATGCCTTGGCCAGCCAACACTTAAGCTTGTCACCGACATCGACCGGCTGGCAGATCAAGTTAAGCGGAGATGAAAAGTGAACGAAATAAACAAAGTAAGCGATATGCGGCGCAGACTGCGACGCTGTAAAACCCTAGCCGCAACGTTTTGGCAACAGCGCAATAGGCGCGAGCAGCTCATGCTCACAGCCGCCGCCGGGGTTGTGCTTTGTGCGCTGATCTACTTAGTCCTGATCGAGCCTGCAATGACTGGCCGTCAACGCTTGCAGAGCAGCTTGCCTTCATTGCGTCAGCAGACCATCGAGTTGCAACAATTGCTGCGACAAGCGCAGGCCTTGCCCACGACTGCGCAACGACCGGCCGTCGCGTTCTCGCAAAGCGATATCGAGCAGGCGTTGGCACGCAACAATTTGAGCAGCAAGCGTATCGCGCTCTCCGGCGATAGCGCCAAACTGGAATTGGCGGCAAGCAGTTTTTCCGGCCTGCTCAATTTCTTGCAAGAGGTCCAAAAAACGGCAGGCTGGCAAGTCAGTGAGGCCAGCTTCAATGCCACAGCCCAGCCGGGACTGGTGGACACCACGATCACGCTCAGACAGAAAAGAAGCCAATAAACATGGCACGAGCAATCAACATACGTGCGCTACTGTTGTGGCTGGGAGCAGGACTCATCAGCGCATTGCTGAGCCTGTTGGCGTTCTTCCCGATAGCTTGGCTGCAACCAATGATAGAGGCGCAATTTGGCGCACGCATCACGCTGGCCGATGCGCAGGGCACGCTGTGGCGAGGTTCCGCCATCATTGGTGCCGCCGCCAGTGCCGACGAAGCCATCACACCGCTGCTGCCGGGCAGGTTTTCCTGGGAACTGTCGCCCAAGCTATTACTGGGACAGCTCGCCTTATCCATCAGCAATCCCGCAGCCCTGCAACAGCCGCTACGCTTGACTGGCAACTGGTGGCAGTGGCAACTGCAGCACGGCGTGCTTGCCTTGCCGGCGCAACGCCTGGTCGCATTGGGCGCGCCGCTAAACACGATGCAACCGTCCGGCAACATGCTACTTAGCTGGGATAACTTACAGTTATCGCGACAACAACATGGCGTCCATATCAGCGGCCTGATGAGGCTGGATTTATTGAACATGTCCTCGCGCCTGTCGGCCACCAAACCGTTGGGCAGCTACAGGATGACATTTTTATGGCATCAACAGCAGGCCAAGCTCGTCCTCACGACCATCAGAGGACCGATGTTACTCGATGGCAGCGGCAGCCTGATCAACGGTCACTTGCAGTTTTCCGGCAGTGCGCAGGCGGCCCAGGGACAGGAAGAAAAGCTGGCAAATTTATTGAATTTGCTGGGGCAACGTCGTCAAGAAAAAGACGGCAAAACAGTTATCGGACTTGAGATTACCTAGTGAAAAAACATTTTCCCAAACACATTGCCACCGCACTCGTACTCATCGGGGCCGTCTCCTTACCTTTCCCGGCATCGTTATTAGCGGCCGAATCCGGCAATAAGCAAAGCGATCAAGCTGCGCTCAATTTTGTGGGCGCAGATATTGAATCGGTGATCCGCGCGGTGGGGCAGTACACCAGCACGACGTTCATCATTGATCCGCGCGTCAAAGGCAATATCACGCTGGTGTCGGAGAAAATCCTGAACAAGCGCGAGACCTACGACCTGCTGGCCTCAACCTTGCGTCTGCAGGGTTTCGCCTTGGTGCGCGCCGACGGCTACGTCAAAGTGGTCCCGGAAGCTGACGCCAAACTGCAGATCGGCAGCGCCGAAAATACCAGCGCCAGAGGGGATCAGATCGCCACCCAGATCTATCCTTTGAGCTACGAGTCGGCCGCCAATCTGCTGGCCGTGTTGCGGCCATTGATCTCGCCCAACAACACCATCAATGCCAATCCCGGCAATAACACGCTGGTGGTGACCGATTATGCGGATAACCTGAATCGGATCGGCAAGATGATTGCCATGCTTGATGTGCCAAGCATCGCGAATCTAGATGTGCTGCCGATTCGTTATGCCATCGCCACCGACATTGCGAGCATCGTCAATAAACTGTTCGACAGCGGTGTGGCCGGACAAGCCGGTGCCGACGGCGGACGCATCAGCGTCATGGCCGACCCTCGCACCAACTCGGTGATCATTCGGGCGCCATCGGCAGCGCGTGCCAATCTGGCCAAATCGTTCATCGCCAAACTGGATCAACCGACGGTTCTGCCCGGCAATATCCATGTGGTGTATTTGAAAAACACCGATGCCGTCAAGCTGGCCAAAACCCTGCGCGCCGTGGTTTCGCTTGATTCTTCGTTGCCCACAACCAGCCGTCCTTCCTCCAGCGCACCGAGCGGTGGCTTGCTGCAGAATAACAGCGGCGGATTACTCAGCACCGCCAACTCGCCGGCACCGACTTCTGACGGCGGCGCCCAATCGTCAGGCGGAGGAGCAGGCGGCGGCTTTATTCAGGCCGATGAAACCACCAATACGCTCATCATTACCGCCAGCGAACCGATTTACCGTAATCTGCGCAGCGTCATTGATCAACTCGATACCCGACGCGCGCAGGTCTATGTGGAAGCCTTGATCGTGGAAGTCACCGATACCGCCGCCAGCGAAGTGGGGGTGCAATGGCTGGGCTTGAGCGGTGACGCCAATAGCGCGTACCGGGTCGGCGGCGGCGCCGGATTTACTGGCACCAATACGGGTATTACCAGTGGCAACATTTTCAATACCGCCATTAGCACCTCGGTAGGTTCAGCCAGTGCGACCGCCACTGTGCCGTCGCTCGGCAGCGGCTTACAGCTTGGCATATTCCGCCAGATCGCTGGAAAAATCGGCCTCGGTGCCTTGGCCAGTGCCTTGAATTCGACCACCGGCAGTAATGTCTTGTCCATGCCCAATTTGCTCACGCTGGATAATGAAGAAGCCAAGATCGTGGTCGGCCAGAACGTGCCTTTTGTCACGGGTTCCTACGCCACGACCGGCGGCACCACCACCAATCCCTTCACCACCGTTGATCGCAAGGACGTCGGCACGGCGCTGAAGATCCGGCCGCACATTTCCGAAGGCGGCACCATCCGCCTGGAAATTTCGCAAGAAGTGTCGGCGGTGGTCCCCAGCACTGCCGCCAATCAAAACGGACCGACCACCACCAAGCGCTCACTCGACACCAATGTGCTGATCGATGATGGCGAAATCATCGCATTGGGCGGCCTCATTGGCGATGACAACGAGGGCAATATCCAAAAAGTACCGTTTCTGGGCGATCTTCCGTATATCGGCAATTTGTTCAAATATCAGTCCGGTTCGCGCAGCAAAACCAATCTGATGATTTTCCTGCGTCCCACCATTATTTGGGACAAAGATCAAAGCGCCAACATTGCCACCGATCGCTACGATTACATACGCAAAGCGCAGGCCAGCGTACAACCGGGCAAGACCACATTGACCGACTTTGGCTCATCGGTGACGCCGCCGTTGGAAAATGGCGGCCCGTTTGTCGATCTGCGTCCCAAGTCGCCTGCGGCAACTAGCGACGCCAAGCCATGAGCGACGCCAGCATAGCCGGTGCGCGGCTCTTGCCCTATGCCTTCGCGCGCAATTTTTTAGTGCTCGCCCAGCAGACTGAGGACGCCAGCGGCGCCGGTCATGCCGTGCAATTATGGATTTGCGAAAACACGCAACGTAGCGCCATTGCGGAAATCTCACGCCGTTTTGGACCGGTCAAATTACAGTGGATGCCGAGCGCCGAATTGGAGACGGCGATAGCGGCCGCGTATTCCGGATCGGGCGTCAATGCGGCGCAAGTGGCCGATGAATTCGAAGCCGATTTCGACCTCGGGAAAATGCTACAGGATCTGCCCGCCATCGAAGATCTGCTGGCCTCCTCCGACGACGCGCCGGTGATCCGCATGATTAACGCCCTGCTGACACAGGCATTGCGCGAAGGCGCCTCGGATATTCATATCGAGCCGTTTGAACAAATTTCCGTGGTGCGCTTTCGCATCGACGGCAGCTTGCGCGATGTGGTCAAGCCCAGAAAGGCAGTACATGCGGCGCTGGTATCACGTATCAAGATCATGTCGCAACTTGACATTGCCGAAAAGCGCTTGCCGCAAGATGGCCGGATTACCTTGCGCGTGGCCGGCAAACCAGTTGATGTACGGGTATCGACCTTGCCGACCGCGCACGGTGAACGCGCGGTATTGCGCTTGCTCGACAAAGAAAGCGGACGCCTGGATCTGGAACGGCTCGGCATGAGTGCACCGGTGTTGTCGCAATTTGACCGCCTGATTGCGCAGCCGCATGGCATTGTCTTGGTCACCGGCCCTACTGGCTCCGGCAAAACCACCACACTGTATGCCGCCCTGTCGCGGTTGAACACCACCAGCAGCAACATTTTGACGGTCGAAGACCCGATCGAGTATGAATTGGCCGGAGTCGGACAAACACAGGTCAATGCACGTATTGATATGTCGTTTGCCAAAGCCCTGCGCGCCATCTTGCGGCAGGACCCGGATGTCATCATGATTGGTGAAATCCGCGACCTGGAAACTGCGCAAATTGCGGTACAGGCCTCGCTGACCGGGCATCTGGTATTGGCTACCTTGCATACCAACAACGCCGCTGCCGCCGTGACGCGCTTGCTGGATATGGGTATCGAACCGTTTCTCTTATCCTCATCCTTATTGGGCGTCGTGGCACAACGTCTGGTGCGCAAGCTATGCCAGCATTGCCGGCGTCACGATGCTCAGGTGTGGCAGGCAGTCGGTTGCGATCACTGCGGACACACCGGCTATCAGGGTCGTGTCGGCGTCTATGAATTACTGCAATCGACCGACGAAATTCATGCGCTGATCCATGCACGCGCAGCCGAAGCCGACATTGCAGCCATGGCACAGCGTGACGGCATGCTGACCATGCGCCAGGATGGCCAGCGCTGGTTGGCAGACGGCATCACGACGCACGCCGAATTGCTGCGTGTGACGAAAGAATGAATTGCCTCCAATAACAGGGAAAAATCGTGCCCGCATTTCGCTATAACGCCGTCGACGGTGCAGGAAAATCAAGAACCGGCGTGGTCAACGCAGACAACGCGCGGGCGGCGCGGGCCCATTTGCGCGAACAGGCACTGGTGCCAATCGATGTCGAGCAGATTGCCGCCGCGCGCATCGACACCGACGGCGGCGACCCGCAATGGCATTGGCGTTTTGGCGAGCGCTTGTCCACCGTCGAGCTGGCCTTGTTCACACGCCAGTTGGCCAGCTTGCTGGAAGCCGGCTTGCCGCTGGAACAAACGCTGACGGCATTGCAAGAACAGGCCGAGCGCAACTATTTGCGCGACGTCATCGCCGCGGTGCGCTCTGAGGTCACGGGCGGCACCGCGTTGTCGGTTGCGCTGGCCAGCCATCCGCGTGATTTCTCCGACATCTATCGCGCCTTGGTCGCCTCGGGCGAGCACATCGGCCAGTTGTCGGCCGTCTTATCCAAGCTGGCCGACTACATCGAACGCAGAAATGCCCTGGTGCAGAAAATCAAACTGGCATTTACCTACCCTGCCATCGTTACCTTGGTGGCGTTTACCATCGTCATCTTTCTCTTGACCTATGTGGTGCCGCAAATCGTTTCCGTGTTTGCCAGTACCAAACAAAAATTACCGCTGCTGACCGTGCTGATGCTGGCGGTATCGAACTTTGTGCGTTACTACGGCTGGATCGTACTGATCACTGTCGGCGGCCTGCTGTACGCTTGGCGCCAGGCATTGAAGAATCCTGCCACGCGTTTGCGCTGGCACACCTGGCTATTGCGCGCGCCCTTGTATGGCAAACTTGAGCGCAGTTTGAATACGGCACGCTTTGCCAGCACGCTGGCGATCACGACAGGATCGGGCGTGCCGATTTTGCGCGCCTTGCAAACCAGTCGCGATACCCTTTCCAATCTCGCCATGCGCCATCAGGTTGACAGCGCCGCCGCCAGCGTGCGCGAAGGCGTCGGCCTGGCGCAGGCACTGGCGCTACATCACTATTTCCCGCCCATGCTGATCCATATGATCCGTGCCGGCGAAGCCACCGGTGAGCTGACCGCCATGCTCGAACGCGCCGCCAATGCGCAGCAGCAGGATCTGGAACGGCGTGCCATGACCATTGCCGGGCTGCTTGAGCCGGCATTGATTCTTGCCATGGGGGTCGTCGTGCTATTGATCGTGCTGGCGGTGTTGATGCCGATTATTGAAATCAACCAACTGGTGCATTAGGCGCACCAGCAAGAACATCACATGAAAATCCATTCAAAACAGCTTATCGGATTGACCAGCCTGTTGCTGTTCATGGCATTTTGCGCCTCGCTAGCCTATTGGAGCACGCAATGGCTAATGCCGAAACAGCGTGCACTAACGGCGCCAGCACCGCTGCCGCAGATCGACTCCGCGCTTGCCGCAACTTTGTTTGGCAGCGTGCCGCAGACAATGAACGCTGCCGGAAATTACAAGCTCATGGGAATAGTCGCGGCCAACAACGATGCCGACAGTATTGCGATCGTCAGCGTCGACGACAAGCCGGCGCGCGCCTTGCGGATGGGTGTCGAAGTGCAAAGCGGGGTGCGCATCAAAGAAATTCATGCCAGCTATATTGTCCTCTGCGTCGGCAGCGACGAGCGTCGTATAGCGTTGCCAGAGGCCGGCTTGCATGTCGCGCCCCTTGTACATTGATAGCGCGATCGATGTAGAGAGCCGCTAACTCTTATTTGCGGAATGCAAAAAGCCTCGCTAAAAAGCGAGGCTTAGGGTGCTGCGCATAATTGAGAAGATTCGCAAACCCTTACATATCTTGTAAGTGGCTCGCTCGATGAATCTGCTCAAATTTACACCCTCTTGCGAAGGCTGAACTTGCTGCTGATGAATAATACACCGTATTGACGCCAGCGCAAGTAAAGGCCTGCATTTTTCCGTCAGGATCGTCAGGCCGCCGCATGAAGATGGCAGGCCGACCAATGCATCGGCGCGACTTCCATCAAGGCCGGTCGGGTCTGACTACAGACCGGTATCGCCCGCGCACAACGCGGATGAAACGGACAGCCACTGGGTGGCTTGAGTGGGCAGGGCCACCGGACGATGCGCCACCGTGCTCGATTCCAGGTGCGGCGCATCAGCGATCAGGGTTTGCGTATATGGATGCTGGGGTCGGCTGAAAATGGATACGGTATCAGCCAACTCAACAATACGTCCGAGATACATGATTGCCACCTGGTCGGCGACATATTCGACCACAGCCAGGTTGTGGCTGATGGAAACAGGCGAAAACACGGGAATTTGCGGCAAACACGAACTTGAAGGGCCGCATGCCCACTACAGAAAATGTAAGCATGGCATCTCAGCCGACGTTGCACCTCGACTCGCACTACACTATGCTACTCAGCAATCGACAATATTGAAGACATCTTATGCACGCAGAATTCTGGCTCGAACGCTGGCGCGAAGGGCGCACCCATTTTCATCAAGAAAGAGTCACCCCATTGCTGCAAAAATACTGGCCCATGCTGGCTCTGCCAGCCGCCAGCCAGGTGTTGGTGCCGCTGGCGGGCAAGTCGCTCGATATGCTCTGGCTGGCAGCACAGGGGCATCGCGTATTGGGGGTGGAATTATCGCAACTGGCGGTCGAGCAATTCTTTAGCGAAAATCATCTAGATGCCGAAAAGCATACGCGCTCCTATGGGACGCACTATCGTTGCGACAATATCGAAATTATTTGCGGCGACATCTTCGCGCTTGATGCGCATGTCCTGGGAGGCTGTATCGGCGTCTATGATCGTGCCGCCCTGATTGCGCTGCCCACAGCAATGCGTGCGCAGTATATGCACCATGTCTATGGTCAACTTGCAGATCAATATCGCGGTATCTTGATCACCTTGGACTATCCTCAGACGCAAATGGATGGCCCGCCATTTTCGGTGGATGACGTCGAAGTGCAGGTGCTGGCGGCCCCCCATTCGCAGGCTTTGATTCTTGATCGGCGAGCGATTCTGGACAAGGAGCCCAAGTTCTCTGAACGCGGCGTGACGCGGCTTGATACGGTGGTCTACAAGATGCAGCGCAAGCACGCAGGAGCAATCAGCGCGGCATAAATTGTCTTTTTACAACTTTTTACCACTTGCGCCATTGCGCCGCAAAAAGTCCCATAATGCTGCTCTTGCGACGCCAGCGTCGATTCAATATTGAGCTATTCCTATGTCAGATCCGATGCCAGAACCGACGCCGCAATCTCCTTCCGAGATCCAGCCAACGCGTCCATGGATAGTCCTTGCCACGACCTATGACGTGGAGGCCTGGATCGACAATTACAACCGCGATCTGCAGCAGGCAGTCAAGAAGGACAATAGCAAAGGTTATGGTATTTGTTTCTTGCTGGAATTAGGTGGCGAAGTCTATCTGCACACCACGTCGGAAGGAGATATCTTGCTCGATGTCAGCGAAGAGGCGGCCTGGGTAGCGCCGCTGATTTCTGCTGCAACCGCAGTGGCACCCCCGCCATCGTCGATCTGGGCCTTGCCGGGTGACACCCTGACCCAATTGATACTGGGCTTGAGCGGATTGATTGCCGCCACCCGCATCGTCGTCAGCCATACCTACAAGACACCGAAAAACTGGTCGCAACGCTACTAAATCGATTGCATATACAGCCTGCAACAAGGCAACAAGACCCAGCCGCGTCGGCGCGTCTTGTCGTCGACCTTTTGTCAGGGCTTAGTGTCAGGGCTTAGCGTCGGGCCTTATTAATAGGATTTAGGCTTGGTGTTGAGGGCACGCCGTGCATCCGCATCTTTTTGGGATTGCTTCTCAAATGGGGTACGGTCACACGCACACACGACTAATGCAATGCAGGCTGCCAAGGATAAAGCGATGAAGCGTTTCATGGTATTCCTCGATTTTTATTGTGATGCGCCAGTCAGGGAAAAAGCACACCAGTTCTTGCGGCTGCAAGTCTACACCGGCAACTGCCCCGATTACTATCAATATAGCGCAAACGCTGGCGAAGAAAAACCTCAGACGACATGATCTCGTTCAGCGCTGTGTTCAACCGGCAGTGTTGCGCCCTCCCGATAATTCGTACTTCTTCATCTTGTCATACAAGGTCTTTCTGGGAATGCCTAATTGATCGGCCGCGCTCGCCACATTGGCGCCGGCATCGCTGAGCGCGCGCTCGATCAAGACCCGTTCGTACGCATCAAGCTGAAGCGGCAGCGTGGACGCCGTACGATCGGCGCCAAGCGCAGGACCGTCAGCATCGGCCACCCCCAAGACCCAACGATCGGCAAAATTACGCAGCTCGCGCACATTGCCGGGCCAGTCGCGCTGCTGCCATTGCACCATATCTTGCGGCGTCCACGGCGCTGCTTCGCGCCCGTAGCGCAAGGTGGCCGCGCGCATGAAGTGCGCCAGCAACAAGGGAATATCGTCACGCCGCTCGCGCAGACGCGGCAACTCGATGCTGACCACGCCGATGCGGTAATAGAGGTCTTCGCGGAAACCGCCTTGTGCCGCCAAAGTCAACAAGTCTACCTTGCTGGCGGCGATCACCCGGCAATCGACTGAAATCAGATCGTTGCCGCCGAGACGTTCTAAGGTGCGTTCCTGCAACACCCGCAACAACTTGACTTGCAAGGGCAGCGGCATGCTTTCAATTTCATCGAGAAACAAGGTGCCGCCAGCGGCATACTCGAGCTTGCCGATACGGCGCTTCTGGGCACCGGTAAATGCCCCCGCTTCATGGCCAAAAATTTCACTTTCAAATACGCTCTCCGGCAAGGCCCCGCAATTGATGGCGACAAACGCGCCTTTACGACCGCTGGCCGCATGCAACTGGCGCGCCACGACCTCCTTGCCGGTACCGGTCTGGCCGTTGATGAGCACATCCACGGCGGCAGGTCCGATACTGCGAATCCAGGTACGCAGCCTTTCCAAGGCTACCGATTGCCCGACCAGTGGCGGCGTTTCAGGATCGCTGGCCCAAGCCTCCCGCAGACGTCGGTTTTCCAGTACCAGGCGGCGTTTTTCCTGCGCGCGGCGGGCCGTATCCACCAGACGTTCTGCGCTGAACGGCTTTTCAATAAAATCGTAAGCGCCGGCGCGCATAGCTTCGACAGCCATGCCGACATCGCCGTGCCCGGTCACCACGATGACTGGTAGATCGGGGTCCAGCGCGGTGACCTGTGCGAGCAACTCGAGGCCGGAACGTCCGGGCAAGCGCACATCCGTCACCACGATGCCGGCAAACCCGGCATGCAGGTGCGGCAAGGCCTGCTCAGCATCGGCGCAGGCGATCACGCTGAATCCGCCCAGCTCCAGGGTCTGGGCGGTCGCGTGGCGCACGCTTTGTTCATCTTCGATCAGGATGGCCTGCACGGACGAACGCGTCGCCCCCGTCGCCAACGTAGTTGATTTGTCCATCATGACTCCACGCCGTGGTCCGGCAACGGCAAGCTTACGGTGAATTCTGCGCCGCCCTGCGGCAGATTGTGGGCCGTCAACTGACCGTTCATCGCCTGCACAATCGAAGATGAAATCGCCAGTCCCAATCCCAGCCCCTTGCCACTGACCTTGGTGGTAAAAAACGGCGCGAACAGATGCGGCGCAACATGGTCGGCAATCCCGGCGCCGGTATCACGGATACGAATGAGGGCTTGCTCGCCCTGACGCTCGATGATCACCATCACGCACTTGTCGCCGGCATCTTCATGCGCCTCGACGGCGTCGATGGCATTGCGCAACAGGTTGATGAGTACTTGCTCGGTGCGCGCCGCATCGCCCATGACCTGCACCTGATGACGCACATCAATGTCAATGCTCACGGCATGTTGCTGCAATTCACTACGCAGCAGCAGCACCGCCGCCTCGACTGCCTGCGCCAGATCGACTGCGGCGATTTGGTCGCCGCTCTTGCGCGCGAAACCTTTGAGCTGGGCGATGATCTTGCCCATGCGGGCGCTGGCATTGCTAATGTGTTCAAGATTTTGTTCCACCTGCGGCAACTGACCGCGCCGGATGAATTGCACCGCATTGTCGGCGAATGCGCGGATGGCCGTCAGCGGCTGATTGAGTTCATGCGTGACGCCGGCCGCCATTTGCCCCAGCATCGCTAGCTTGCCAGCCTGTACCAGTTCGTTCTGGGTCGAACGCAACAGGCTTTCTGTGTGCTGCAGCGTGGCATATTTTCCTTCCAGGGCTTGATTGGCCACGCGTAATTCCTGCACCCGCACGGCAATGGTGGCATCGAGTTCCTGCTCGACCCGACGCAAGGCATCGCGCGATTCTCGACGCTCCTGCAAACGCCGCCAACGCTGGTACCAGGCCCATAACGAAATGGCAGCAATGGCCATGATCAGCGCCACGCCGATTGACCATAACAGGGCGATGCGGGCAATGCGCCGTTGCGACGGAAACAACATCAATTGCCAGCCCTGTTTGTCGATAGTTTGCATGACATATTCACCAAAACCGCGCTGCAGCTTACGCGGCATGGCTGAGACCGGCATGATGGTCAGATCGGCATACTGATGCGTGCCGGCCAGTTCATGCTGCACCTGCGGACTAAGCGGCCCCAGACTGTGATATCGCCATTGCGGCAAATTGCTGAGAAACACCACGCCACTATGGTCAACCAAGGTAATGGGATCTTCGCTACCGCGCCAAGTGCGCTCCAACTCAGTCAAATCCACCTTGACCACCATCACACCAAGCGGCGCGCCCTGCCCTGGCGCGCTACCGCTTGGGTAAATCGGCTGCGCCATGAAATAGCCAGGCTCGGTGGAAACATTGCCGATCCCGTAAAAACGCCCCAAGTGACCGGCCATGGCTTGCGTGAAATACGGCCGGAAGCCGAAATCGCGACCGACAAAACTGCTTTCTTCATTCCAGTTACTGGCAGCTAGCGTGATGCCCCGGCTATCCATCATGTAAATCGCCAACACCTTGGATTGCGCGCGAATGGCCTGCAGCCGCCGATTTAGTCGCATGATGGCGACGCTGTCAGCGGGATGGCGCAGCACTAGATCAACATCGGCCAGCCCACCGAGTACAAAGGGCATGCTCTCGAACTTGTCGAGAATGGATTGCAAATTGAGACCGATAATTTGCAACTGGCGCACACCGGATTCGCGCAAATCGGCGCGTGCCTTACCCGCCGCCAAAAAATAGGCAGCAAAAAAAACCGCCGCCGCACAAAGCGCAGCGGCGGCGGCCAGCATGGATATTTTGCGAGGAGTCATATCAAGGCAGCAAGTACCGGTGCAGGCAAGTTCAAACAATTGCCCGACATCTTACCCGCCTTGTTGCCCCTGATGGTCAATCTTCATCTTTAAGAAAACCAACCTTCGATGGATCTGCCATGCGCCATGCAATCGCCAGAGCAATTGCGCATAGCGCCGACACATACCAGTAAAAGCTCGATTCCATGCCTATCGATTTGAACCACAAGGCGACGAATTCAGCCGAACCGCCAAATAAGGCATTGCCGATGGCATAGGACAAACCAACGCACAAGGCGCGCACTTCCGGCGGAAACATTTCGGCCTTGATCAAACCACTGATGGAGGTATAAAAACTGACGATCGCCAGTGCCAAAATCGCCAGCCCGAAAGCTGCATAAGGATCACTGACATCCTTGAGCAAATGCAGGATGGGCACGGTACACAGCGTGCCGAGCACACCGAAAATAAGCATCATATTGCGCCGACCGATGCGATCCGACAAAGCGCCGAACACCGGTTGCAACACCATATACACAAACAGCGCACCGGTCATGACGGCACTGGCGGTCTTGGGATTCATGCCGGCGGTGTTGACCAGATACTTCTGCATGTAGGTGGTGAAGGTATAAAACATCAAGGAACCACCAGCGGTGAAGCCGACCACGGTGAAGAATGCGCGCTTGTGCTTCCACAAACCGGCAAATGTACCGGCTTCCTTGTTCTTGCGACTTTCCTCCGTGGTTGTTTCGGTGAGCGAACGACGCAGATACAGCGCAATCAGCGCGGTCAGCGCACCCAACACGAACGGTACACGCCAGCCCCAGGCGCGCAGTTCTTCGTTGCTCAGCAGCTGTTGCATCACCACCAGCACCACCACAGCCAACAACTGACCGCCAATCAGGGTGACATACTGGAACGAGGCGAAGAAGCCGCGATTGGCCTTGGGTGCGACTTCACTCATATAGGTCGCGCTGGTGCCGTATTCACCGCCCACCGACAAACCTTGAAACAAGCGCGCCACGAGCAATAGCAGAGGTGCAGCCGCGCCGATCGTGGCATAGGTCGGCAGCAAGGCGATCATCAACGATCCGCCGCACATCATCAGCACTGAAATCATCATGGCCTTGCGCCGGCCGTGCTTGTCGGCAATCCGCCCGAACAGCCAGCCACCGATAGGACGCATCAGAAAACCGGCGGCGAACACACCGGCAGTGTTGAGCAATTGCGAGGTGGTGTCACCCTTGGGGAAAAATGCCGGTGCGAAATAAATCGCACAGAACGAATAGACGTAAAAATCGAACCATTCCACCAGATTGCCCGAGGAGGCGCCCATGATGGCGAAAATACGTTTGCGGCTATCAGCCGCACTGCCGGTCTCTGCGGCCACGGAAATTATTTGTGTAGTCATCATCTCTCCAGTTTTGTAGGATGGCGACGCGCTGATAGGAATCTGCTACGCCGGCCAGACAAAACAATGCATGCAGGAGACTTCAATGCTGCCCGGTCTGAGAGTGCTTGACACCAAGCGCTCCGTCGAGAAAGGGCAAATCCTCCGTCTCCTGTATTTTTGTTTTACGAAGTACTATGCAGTCTTCGTGCCAGGCTGGCAAGAAAAAACAAGTCATTGATTTAGTTTGAGTTTTTATTTTTGATCACGAGCGCCACAGGGCATTTTGGGCGAAAAACCAGAATGCCGAATGCGAGCATTCTGAAAAATCGCCGTATCAGACTTAGCGCGCCTATTTCAGACCTGTACCCGGCGCCGTCATGTCAAGCGCAGCACTCCCGGCAATCGGCTGTGCTGCGCTGCTGCCAAGATTAAATACACTCACCAGCCGTGCCAGATGATCTGCCTGACTCTGCATGGATGCCGCCGCCCCTGCTGCCTGCTCCACCAAGGCGGCGTTTTGCTGGGTAGTCTGATCCATCTGGGTGATCGCCTGATTGATCTGCTCGATGCCGATGGTCTGTTCCTGGCTAGCCGAACTGATCTCCCCGACCACATCTGTGACACGCTTGACGCTGACCACCACCTCTCCCATAGTGGCGCCGGCTTGCTGGACCAGCTTGCTGCCGTTGCTGATTTTTTCCACCGTATCGTCGATCAACAGCTTGATTTCTTTTGCTGCCGCCGCCGAACGTTGCGCCAAGGTACGCACTTCTGAGGCCACCACCGCAAAACCACGTCCCTGTTCGCCAGCGCGGGCGGCCTCTACCGCAGCATTGAGGGCCAGAATATTGGTCTGAAAAGCAATCGCATCGATCACGCTGATGATTTCTACGATTTTTATCGAGGCGTCGTTGATTGCCCCCATGGTGTCAACCACTTTGCCGACCACACCGCCGCCCTGGGTCGCCACTGCCGAGGCCGACACGGCAAGTTGATTGGCCTGGCGCGCATTGTCGGCATTTTGCCTGACGGTGGAAATGAGCTCTTCCATGGACGATGCGGTCTGCTCCAACGCACTGGCTTGTTGCTCGGTGCGAGAAGACAGGTCAAGGTTGCCGGCGGCAATTTCACCGGACGCAGTAGCAATCGTGTCAGTGCCGCTGCGCACATTGCTGACGATGCCGCGCAGGCTGTTGTTCATATCTTGCAAGGCCAGCAGCAATTGGCCGGTTTCATCCGTGCTGCCAACCTCGACATCGGCGCTCAGATCGCCATCGGCCACCCGCCGCGAAATTTTCATCGCAGCCCGCAGGGGACGAGTGATACCAACCGTCAAATACCAAGCGCACAAGATGCCTAGGAGCAGAATCAATACCTCCAGCAGCAGCATCAGATGACCGCTATTGTCGGCAATTTCTCCGATGTTGCGCACAGTTTCATCTATCGATCGGCGCTGTAGTTCGACCAGCTCACGCATGCTGACCTGATAAGCGGCGGCGGTTGGTATGAAGACTTTGCTGAGCATTTGCTCGGCTTGATCAAGGTTGCCTGCCGCCTTGGCATCGACGATGGCTTGACGCGTGGACAAATAAAGCTTGCGTTGCTCGCTGATTTTCTGAAACAGCGTTCTTTCTTCATCATTGCTCAGCATGGCCCCAACTTTTTCTTGAAACGCGGCCGAGCTCTTGCCTGAGGCGGCGGCCTCTTCTTCGAAAAATTTTCCCAGCGTAGGATCGCCGCTCTTGGCGATCGCAATGGTGCGGCGCACACCGGCAACCAGATTGGTGTACCAGTCGGCAATCAGCCGTTCCTTGAACAGTGGCTGACTAATCATGGCTTGAGTAGCTTCGGACACGGTATGCAGACGCCAGATGCCAATGGCCGTAATGACGATGGAAAAAGCGAGCGTCAGGGCGAAACCCAAAGCCAAACGCTTGCCGATGCCCATGTTTCTAATCAAATTCATTGTTTTTTTCCTATTTCCGTTGCGGTTATCTGCGCCTCTATTACTTTCTACTTTGCTCGGACAAGCACCACCGCGACCACCATAGAGCGTCGTAATACGCCGCGACAAATCGGTGATCGCCGCTTAATTATCAGCAAAAATAATCGAAAAACCTATTAAATCGGAGCTTTATGAAAAGAAACCCAAAACTGTTCAAAAACACGCTATGAAACAAGACAGGTACGTCATCGCGCCGCAATAAGTGATAGGCAAACAATGGACAATTGTTAGCAGCAACGCTCACCACGCATGGAGCTATTGCATTGCGGGCGGATACGAATCCGACGCCTGAATCCATGCTCGCCAAGCGAATAAAACCGTTGCGCGATTTCAGACCGCCCTGCGCTTACACCAGCAGATTCGCCGCAATGTTGCCGCACAAGGTCCGCCTCGTTTCCTACCGCTGCGCCATTGATACGCTGATGCCAAGCATCAACGGCGAGAACACAAAATAGCTGGAAGACAAAGGATAGGCAGTAGTAAAGTGCAAGGTAACTTAAAAGAATCACCATCAGATTACAGAAAACTGATCGGTATAAATTATGCATCTGCCACTCAACGCTCTGCGCGCCTTCGAAGTCGCTGCACGCCATCTCAGTTTTACGCATGCTGCCGACGAGCTCAACGTAACGCAGACGGCGGTCAGCATGCAGGTCAAAAATCTCGAAGACCGCATGGGAGTCACACTTTTTCGACGACTGCCGCGCGGACTGGCACTAACCGATGAAGGTCTGGCTTTACTGCCGGTACTGGCCGAGTCGTTTGAACGCATCAGCACTGTGCTGGGCCAATTTGAAAACGGCCGCCTGCGCGAGGTCCTGACCGTGGGGGTGGTCGGTACCTTTGCGGTGGGTTGGCTGATGCCACGTTTGCGTGCATTTCAGCAAACCTACCCATTCGTTGATTTGCGCCTGTTGACCAACAATAATCGCGTCGATCTGGCCGGTGAAGGGCTCGATTACGCCATCCGCTTCGGTGACGGTGCTTGGCATGGCACCGATGCTGAGCACTTGTTTGCTGCGCCGCTGGCGCCCATGTGCGCCCCCGCCGCTGCCGACCGTCTGCGCCACCCACAAGACCTGGCTGGCGAAACCCTGCTGCGCTCTTATCGCGCCGATGAATGGCAGCAATGGTTTGCTGCCGCCGCGACGCCTTGCCCGCCCATCCGTGGTTTTATTTTCGATTCTTCGCTGACGATGGCCGAAGCGGTTGCGCAACAGGCCGGTGTCGCCTTGTTACCGATCAATATGTTCAGCCGTGAATTACGTGAAGGACGCCTGGTTTGTCCGTTCGAAATCGCCATCAGCAATGGTGCCTATTGGCTGACCCGACTCAAATCAAAACAACCCGGCGCTGCCATGCAGGCCTTCAGAAATTGGCTGCTGAGCCAGACTGCACACCTCGGCACCGTGATATAGGACCAAAAAACAACATTTCCCACAAGAAAAGTCCAATATCAACAAAATGGCATACGCGGAAGAATTAATTATATAAACTATTTACATGTCATCGATTACATTACTGAAGTTGTTTGCATAACCAGGCGGGTGATAGCGGCATTTGTCAATGTCTTGTCCTGGTCAAACATAGGAGGACATCATGAAAAAATTCTTTGCTGCGTTGTACCGTAAACTGCTTAACTACCTCAACGACTCGAGTGCTCTGGACACGGGTTCGCACCGTGGTGCACCGCATGATTGCGGCTTGTATTCGGGCCTGTCGGAGTTCAACCAAGAGCACCACAAACACTGAATGACGCATAGCCACGGCTTGTGAGGCACGCGTAGGCTGCGCTGCGACGGTGTTGCCCTTATAACTTATAATTTGGGGCCACACCGTTCGCTTGTCTTATGTCTGCCAACACCATCGCTCGCAACAAGACCATGACTCATTTCGACCAGCACGACAGGGTCTGGTTATTTGGATATGGTTCGCTGATTTTCAAAGCCGACTTCCCGTTCATCGAGCGCCGACCAGCGCACATTGCCGGCTGGGAACGGCGTTTTTGGCAAGGCTCGCATGACCATCGCGGCAGTCTACAGGCTCCAGGTCGCGTGGCCACATTGATTGAGCAAGCTGGTGCACGCTGCGCCGGCATGGCCTATCTGATCACGCCAGAAGTCTTTGACCACCTTGATTATCGAGAAAAAAACGGCTATCTGCGGCTCGTCTCCGACATTCTGTTCGACGACGGCAGCAGCGTTGAAGGCTTGGTGTATATCGCAACGGCAGACAACACAGCATTTCTAGGTCCGGCGCCGGAGCGCGATATTGCCTGCCAGATTGCCCGCGCCGAAGGGCCCAGCGGGCGCAATGCAGAATATCTGCTGAAACTGGCGCAGGCGCTACGCGAACTGGGTCAGCAGGATGCTCACGTGTTCGCCATCGAACAGCATTTGCTTGCGTTCGAAGGCGGCGTGCCGCAGGGCTAAATTTACTGACGCACCGACAGCAATAGCGCGCCGGCACCGATGAAGAAACCACCGGTTGCCTTATTCAGGCGCGCCGCGCCGCGCGAAGTACGAATGAAGCGGCGAATCTGACGGCCGCCGCTGGCATAGACTGCGCTGGAAACAAACTCGGCGCACAAATAAATCGAACCCAACACCAGAAATTGGTGCGCTGCAGGTCGGGCAGCATTGATAAATTGCGGAAAAATCGCGGCAAACAGCATGATGGCCTTGGGATTGGTGATCCCCAGCAAAAACTCTTGCGTTACCAGGGCTCGCAGGCTCTTGGCTTGCGGCGTGCACGCGCCACTTTGCTCAGCACCGTCGGCCAACTCCAGACCGTGAAACTCACGACTGCGCCAGGCGCGCCAGCCGAGATAGAACAAGTACACGGCGCCCACCCACTTGACTGCGTTGAAGGCAGTTTCCGAGGCCAGCAGCATGGCGCCCAGACCTACCGCCGAAATCGTCAGGAAGATCGCAAAAGCAGTTACCCGACCGAAGGTCGCCAGCAAGGCGGTGCCGACGCCACGACGAATACCGTTGTTGAGCGCACAGAAATTGTTTGGCCCAGGCACCAAGGCCAGCATGATGGCAACAGGGATAAAGAAGAAAGCGTCCATTCGGCATCCAATCGAAACGGTCCAGACTGCACCAGCGCGGCACAGGGCGGCTTGAAAGCAATGATTTTAGCAGCCGCCGGCCAAGCATGCTGGCGACTATCGGATTGCACTGCCAGTGGCTGCCGGTAGTGTAAAATTCCGCTCCGCCGGCGCGACGTTCGTCCGAACAAGCCGGTGCACCGGAAATGTCATGAATATCACGATCAACAACGAACTGCTGCAATACATCGATCCGCTTACCGCAAACGAATACGCTGCCCTGGAACGCAGTCTGCTGGCTGAAGGCTGCCGCGACGCGCTAGTGCTGTGGGGCGAGGTGCTGGTCGACGGCCATAACCGCTATGAAATTTGCCGCAAGCACGGCATCGCCTTCCTGACCGTGCAACACGCCAGCTTCCAATCGATCGACGACGTCATGCTGTGGATGATCGACAACCAGCTCGGTAGGCGTAGCGTCACCGACTTCCAGCGCGGCGTTCTGGCGCTGCGCAAACGCGATATTTTGGCCGCGCGCGTGAGAGCTGAGATGGATGCCACCATCGATGCCAGGCAAGCCACTGGCCAATCGCCAGAGGCATTGACGCCGGCCGGCGGCGAAACGACCGAAGAACGCTCATCGGCGATTCCTAGCGCCGCCATCAAAACGCGAGAAGATATTGCCCGCACTGCTGGCATCAGCAGCAATACCATCGGCCAGATTGAAAAAATCCGCAAGACCGCGGCACCAGAGCTGGTGGAAGCGGTGCGGGTCGGCACCATTTCCATCAATGCTGCCGCTGCCGTGGCCTCGTTATCAAACCAGGAACAAGTCCTGGCAGTCGCTGGCGGCAAAAAAGAATTGCGTCAGGCAGCAAAAATGGTACGCGAGCAAAAAGCCGCCAGCCGTCCGCCCCGGGCAGAATCTGCAGCGGCGGCCGAACTGGTTGCTCATGCTACTGACGCGGCAAGCAAGAGTGAAGCGGCTGACTTACGCGTCGAAATTGCGACGTTGCATGCACGCATTGCTAGCCTGACTGCAGAAAATCAAGCCTTGCAGGCAGAACTTGCAGGTTTGCGCGGCATCCCCGCCTGACCCCGGGTGAGCGCGCACCGCTGCCAGGATTGATGCCGTGCCGATCTATACCATCGCCGCTGCCGTTGAAATCGAACTGGAGATTCGCAAAAGTCGCTTCATCGGCCTGATCTTGCCGGTCGACAACCGTAACGCTGCACAGCACGAACTGGAACGCCTGCGTGCCCTGCATCGCGGCGCAACCCATGTCTGCTGGGCACTGATGGCCGGCGGCCAATCCGGTATGTCCGATGACGGCGAACCTTCCGGAACGGCTGGACGGCCGATGCTGGAAGTGCTGCGCCATCATGAACTAGACGGTGTGTTGGCTGCCGTGGTGCGCTATTACGGCGGCATCAAACTAGGGGCAGGAGGTCTGGTGCGGGCCTATACCGATGCCGTGGCGACGGCATTGAAACAGGCCACCCGCATCGAACGTATTGTTTTTTCCGAAATCGAAATCGCGATTGCTTATGCCGATGAATCGCATCTGCGCTACTGGCTGCAGCAACACCATTATCTCCTGTTGGACAGTCGCCATGACGATTTGGCGCATCTACGGGTCAGGCTGCCCGCCGCCGATGTGACGCGGCTCAAAGAGGCCTTGCCGGCGCTGGTTTCGCATTTTTCAAGCTGCTCGGTAAACATCATCCTGTAATGCCAGCAAGAGGCTTTTGACTGTTCCATGGCATCAAAGACTGACAAGCAGGGACGCTTCGTGTCAAAATTCAGGGCGCATAAAAACGTAGCAAACCAAGCACAGTGCGATACGACGTTCCAAACTGCGCGGATATGAGTGAATAGCCTCAATAACGAGAACGTATAGCATCCATGATCGCCAGATGCGCTCTCATCAAAACATGCGATCCACAAGGAAACAGTAATGAAAACAACGATCACCGCCTGCCTGATGGCGCTTGCTCTGGGCGCCTGCGCCATCACGCCGCCCAACCAACAACGCACCGCCGACAACCTGGTACCGCCAGGACGTGTCTACATCCAGGAAATGACCAAGCAGGTCGCGGGTCTGGCAGAAGTGCAGTTCACACGTGAGTCGATGTTCTTCAACAACAGCTGGCCGGTGGAACTGGCACTCAATGATGTGGTACTGGCGCAGATACTGCCCGGCGAACACCTGAGCATCTGGCTCAAGCCTGGCACCAGTTATACCTTCAGCATCAAACCGATGCAGGCACTGACCATCCCTAGCTATGAACAAAGCCGCTCGCTCACCCTCGAACTCAATCGTGCCGCGCAATACAAAGTGCATATCGGCAGCGACATCAAGGGACTGCTCCTGCAACTCGAACAATAAGCCTGCAATGCCGCTGCGGCGGCTTTTCAATCCTCATATATACCGTTGAAAATCAGGCTCGGAAAGCGATTACGAGCTAGCCGCAGGTCTGTCCTGACGCACCAAACAAGCTCACAAAATAACAACAAGCAGGCTCTGAAATCGTTTTGGGAGTCACTTCCCCGTGGTCGTATTTGTAATTGCCCCCCTAAGATGGAAGGTATATATCTTCTATACCAAAGGGAAGATGCAAAACGCACTCTACTTGATCAAACGGACTCGGGTCAGCAAGTACCTGTCATTCCTGGCAAAGATTGTCATTTCCTTGCTGGTGCTGCTGGAACTCGCCTTGCTCACCCCGATAGCAAACTATCCGCTGCCCCCCATTGCGGCATTCATGAGCGCTGCCGGCGTTGCCATGATCGTCCTCAATCTGATTGTCAGTGCGCTTTTGTTTATCAAAGGACTCATCGAGAATAAAAACCGCTCGATCCGTCTAGGTACTGCATATTTTTTCGTCGCCATTATTTTCATCCCACTCATTGCGACGCTTCCCGGCAATGTGGTACCGGGGACGATGACGGGCCACTCAGCCAGCTTTCTATGGCTGCGCAGCAGCGCACACATCGGCTTTGGGCTACTCACCATGCGTTATGCGCTGAGCCGCAATGACGATCCTTGCTCACTTGCCACCATCTGGCAATCCATTCTCGTGGTGTTGACTACACTGCTGCTGCTGACCCTGATCGTCACTACTGGCCTACCGTATCTCCCCGAGCTATTGCATAGTGCCAGCAATCGCTTCGAAAATGCCTTGTCGCGCATCCCGCAACTGGCGCTGCTCATCAATCTGAGCGCTCTGCTGTGCGTCGTTCGCCTGCAAGAACATCGACCAGAGCAGTTATGGATAATCGCGACCATCATCGCCAGTTGTATTGATGTATGGCTGACGCTGCATGGCGCCACAGCTTTTTCTCTGGCCTGGTATTGCGCCAGGATCGTCAGCTTGATTACCTCGCTGACGCTGCTCATCTTTCAATTCTTCAGCATTACCTGGATCTATCAAGGCATTGTGGGCGCCAATAAAGTCTTGATGACGCTGGCCAATCAGGATGGCCTGACCGCGCTCTCCAACCGGCGCTTCTTCGATCAAATGATGAGCGTCAACTGGGGCCGGGCGCGGCGCGAAAAGCAACCGCTGGCACTACTCATGATCGACATTGATTTTTTTAAGAAATATAACGATTGTTATGGCCATCTGGCCGGTGACGATTGTCTGCGCAAAGTCGCCAAACATTTATCACAAGTGATCCTGCGCCCCGGCGACATCGCTGCTCGCTATGGCGGCGAAGAGTTCGCGTTGATCTTGCCCAACACCGATCTCAACGGTGCCCGCATCGTGGCGGAACGACTGCTCAACGACGTTGCTGCCGCGGATATCGCTCATGCCCAGGTACCCTCTGGCAAACTGACTCTCAGTATCGGCGTGGCATCGATTACTCCCGGCCTCGCCAGCAAGGCGGCCTCGCTCATACAAGCTGCCGACCAGGCCTTGTATACCGCCAAGGAAAGCGGCCGCAATCGTGTCTGTTGCTACATAAATGACAACAAGCCAGGCGGCGGACTGGGTGGCGGCTTAAATATTCATTAAAACCGACACCGATGTCCGCTGATATTCAACAGATCAATAACTGATATGAGAAAACGAAATTAGCAAAAAACCTGAAGACCTCACATACTGCACTGCAACATAATTCATTTTTCTTGCGGAGCCTACCATGCGTATCCTGATCGACATCCTGCCGTACACCTTGCTCATCGCCGCGATGGTGGCCCGTTATTTTGCATCAGTGCGCTAAGCTCCATAGAGCGGCCACAGCGCTCGCTCTATGTTGCAGCAACTGAACCAAGGGCAGACTTTCTGCCCTTCAGACTGCTGATAACCCCCCGATTTTTCGGGGGTTTATCATTTCTAGGACACGCACAAGAAATAGTGGTCGTTGCAGCGAGTTTTGCAAGATTTGGGGAAATCGCTTCGCCATAAA